>OGRI01001038.1_pt1 | contig 25064 bp, 30 predicted proteins | sample 1553391 | NCBI WGS metagenome assembly OGRI01 (sample SAMEA2580052, study PRJEB22360) | human gut metagenome | reverse complement strand
TTGATGGGTTACAAAAACGCTTACCAAGCTGCCGAAGATATCGAGACCCTACGCGAGAATTATCCGCGTGAGGCCCTGACTTGCGCGCTCAACCTGCTGTCGAGCCACGACCGTCCGCGCATCATCTCGGTGCTCGGCGGCGGCCCCGACGAGTCGCAGCTGCCCGAGTGTGAGCGCAGCAAGTGGCGCCTGGACGAGAACGCAATGGGCCTGGCCAAAAGCCGTTTTTGGCTCGCGACGCTCATGCAGATGACGTTCCCGGGCGTTCCCTCAATCTATTACGGTGACGAGTACGGCCTTGAGGGCCTGACCGATCCGGGTAATCGCCGCACCATGCCGACCAAGGAAGACCTGCACGACTTCGATACGTTTGCAATCGTCAAGAACGCATCTGCTGTGCGCCGCGCGCTGCCGTTTATGGTTGACGGCGAGATCAAGGCCTTTGCGCTCAACGACGAAGTCTTGGCTTACACCCGCACGGGCAATGACGGCGAAGCCGCGACGGTTATCATCAACCGCAGCCTGCGCAATTCGCACCGCGTGACGATTCCGGCGCTCGGCGAATGCGCGAGCGACGTGATCAGCGGTCACGAGTGCGAGATCCACAACGGTACCGTCACGCTCGACCTGTACCCGCTGGGCTCTTCGATCATCTATCACCATGCCGAGAAGCGCCTGCAGGAGCCGCTCGATCACGGTGCGGGTGTTGTGTGCCATATCACATCGGTGCCGACCGACGACGGCAAGCCCGGTACGATCGGCGCGCCCACGCGTCGTTTTATCGACCATCTGGCCGCCATGGGCATGCGCTACTGGCAGGTTCTTCCCGTCAACCCCACGGACTTCTTCCGCTCCCCTTACGCCGGTCCATCGGCCTTTGCAGGCAATATCGACCTGCTGCCCGAAAGCCACGAGGAGCTGGCCGCCGACTTTGAAACCTGGAAGGCCCGCGGCGGCGAGGATGCCGACCCGCTGTACACAGCGTTTAAACATCGCAATGCCGATTGGCTCGAGAAGTACTGCGTCTATATGGCCGTCAAAAAGTACTTTGAGGGCGAATCGCGCCACGATTGGCCGGCAGATGTTGCGCGCTACAACGAGCATCTGATCGACGATAAGCGTTTCCACGACGAGGCCGAGCTTCAGGCGTACATGCAGTACCGCTTTGACCTGGCTTGGTGCGAGCTCATGAACTACGCGCACAAGAAGGGCATCGAGGTCATCGGCGATATTCCTATGTACGTGTCCGACGATTCGGCAGATGCGTGGAGCGAACCCGAGAACTTCTGGCTGTCCGATACCGGTAAGGCAATCGAGATCTCCGGTGCGCCGCCCGACAACTTTGCGCCCGAGGGCCAGGTGTGGGGCAACCCCACCTTCCGATGGGATCGCATGAAGGAGAACGGCTATCGCTGGTGGATGGACCGCCTGCGTCGTGCGTTTTCGCTCTACGACCGCGTGCGCCTGGACCACTTCCTGGGCTTCCACAGCTACTTTAGCATTCCCGCCGGTAAGGCCTGTGCCGACGGCCGCTGGCTGGCAGGCCCGGGCAAGGACCTGTTCCAGACCGCCTATGACGAGCTGGGTCCGCTCAACTTTATCGCCGAGGATCTGGGCTATCTGACGCCCGGCGTTCGCGCCATGGCTTCGACCTGCGGCTTCCCCGGCATGGACGTGCTGGAGTTTAGCGACTACGACGTTCGTTGCGGAATTCACCCCACACCGGGAAAGATCCTGTACACCTCGACGCACGACACCTCGACACTTGCCGGCTGGTGCACGCGCTCCTTTGCAGGCGGCGATGAGCCGAGCGGCATTACATTGGCAAGCGAGCTCATGGGCAATGCCCTGGCAAGCGATGCACCGCTCGTGATGATGCCGCTGCAGGACGTGCTGGGACTGGGCGACGATGCACGTATGAACGTGCCGGGTGTAGCCACAGGCAACTGGACATGGCAGGCTGACGAGGCCGACGTTGCGGCAGCCGAGGAGAAAACTGCGAAGCTCCTGCGCAACACCAATAGATTCTGGGGCGAAGCGTGATAAAACCCACGATATAGGGTACAGTTACAGCTGTTTGAATTTTTGCGGGCAGAGCGATCTGCCCGCTTTGTGCTGAAAAGGAAGTATTATGGCGCGCTACGATTACAAGTGCACGAGCTGCGGCAACGTGTTTGAGGTTGAGCACCCCATGTCCGAGACGCCCGAGGTCGTATGCCCCAGCTGCGGCGCCCCGGCATCCAAGACGTTCTCGGCCAGCGGCATTAAGTTCGACGGCAGCGGTTTCTACAACACCGACCAGCGAAGCGGCGGCTCCAGTACCAGCGCCACAAGCGGCTGCTGCGCCAACTGCCCACATAACCACTAGAAACCGAACAGCCCCGCGACCGACACCGATCGCGGGGCTGATTCTTTAGCTACCCAGGTTTCCTTATGAGTTGCGGTGAAATAAGGACTGTTTGGGGGTGCGGACGATTTCTTGGACCGCGCCTAGGCGTATCCATGGAGTGGGAAGGATAAACTGGACTTTCTTTTAAGGATCCTCAAGCGTATTGCCGCTCGTATTCCACTGGAGACATGTAGCCCAGGGTGGAATGCATGCGCACCCTATTGTAATAGAGCTCTATGTACTTGAAGATGTCCTGCTTGGCCTCGTCCCTCGTCCCATAGCTCCTCTCTTTCACCAATTCCCTTTTCAGCGTCTTGAAGAACGACTCGGCCACCGCGTTGTCCAGCGGCGTGCCGGGCCTTGATACCGACTGGACTATGCCATGCGAGTCCAGACACCGCTGGAAGGAACGGGAGGTGTACTGCGCGCCCTGATCGTCATGGAAGACGAGGCTGCCGTCATCTGGCGGACCCTCCCTGCCGACCGCCTGCTCCATCGCGTCGATCGCGACCTTCTCGGTGATGCGCTCGGACATCGACCAGCCCACGACCTTGCGGGAGAAGGCGTCTATCACGGCTGCGAGATAGAGCCACCCTTCTCTTGTGGGTATGTAGGTGATGTCGCCTACCCAAAGCCTGTTGCGCTTGCCCACGGTGAAAGCGCGCTCTACCAGGTTCAACCGAGGGTCTCCCGGCTCGACCTTCTTCTGGATGCGGTGTTTTCGGGTCGCGCCCTTTCCGGCAAGTCCGAGCTTCTGCATGATGCGGAGCACGCGCTTCTCGCTCACGACGATGCCGCTTTTTCGCAGTTCGCGGTTGATGCGCCGGTAGCCGTAACGGCCCTTGTGCCGCTCGAAGGCCTCGACGACGAAACCTTCGATCGCCTCCCGCTCTATCTGGGCGTCGGACTTCTTCCGGCCGAGATACTCGTAGAAACCGGATTTCGAGACTTTCATCAGCCCGCATGCCTTCTTGATGGGGCCGATCTCGCCCCTATGCTCTTTGAGGAACTCGAACCTCACGCATGGTCTTGACTCAAGAAGGCCCGGAAATTTTTTAGTATCTCGTTCTCGCGCTCGAGCTCCTCGACCTTCTTCTTGAGCTTCACGATCTCGTAGTCCTTGTTGATCTTCGGGGAGCCGTTTCCGGGGAACGCGCCGTCTCCCATCTCCTCGTATTCGCGGGCCCATCTTCTCAGCGTCGAATCCTTTATGCCGAGTTCCTCCGATAGGCCTTTGACCGTCATTTCCCCGGACAGGACCACCTTTGCCGCCGAGACCTTGAACTGCCTGTCGTATCGCTTTCTTCTTTGGGTCATCTTGAACACCTTTCGCTCTTAACTAGGTGTCCAATTCATCATACCCACTCCACCAGCGCGGAGCGGAACTCGGCCGGCGTACGGCCACCGAGCGCATCGCTGTGCCTCTCCGTATTGTATCGGCCGATCCAGCCCCCCCGAGCTCCTCGATGAAGCGGGCGAGGGTCCATTCCGACCAGTCCCTGCCGTGCCAGAATTCCTTCTTGAGCAGGCCGAAGAAGCCCTCCATCGCCGCGTTGTCCGGGCTGCAGCCCTTGGCGGACTGGATTGGCTACACCGATGTGGACAGCTCCGGGAGGGGCGCAAGAGACGGGAGGGCCGTGTACGCGTTCCTGCGCGAGGGCCGCGGGAGGGACTGCCTAGGTACGGCGCCTGTCAACTCGGTCTACGTCTTTGATGACCGGGTCGTACTCAATTTCAACTTCACGGATGATGCCAAAACGGTCACCCGTGAGGAAGTGTTGGGTTCGAGTGCTGTGGACAATGCTCCACCAAACGTAAGGCCGTTTACCTGAAAAGGTAAGCGGCTTTTTCTTGTATCTACGTGCTTTTTGATATGCAAAAATGAAGCGGATTCACTTTTGCATATTGATAATGAAACGTGTAGGAGGCCCCATTTTCAGTCGTTTGTAGCAAGTTTGTAGCAGATCTGTAGCAAAATTTGAAACAGAGCAGAAAAGAGCAGTGAAAAATGGGATATTTGAGGAATTTTAAACGTAAAATTTTATCCTTTGATTTTGTACAAGATGACGATGTGACTTTCCATCTGCCTTTGAATGCCTTATAATAAAGGAAAGAGAGCTTTTTAGGAGGGAGGAATCACCATGCGCTATACGATCCGGCATTTTGATTTGCCACTGCTGACGTTTGAAGCGAATATGGACAGCGCAGAGGCAGGCCTTCATATTATAAAGGTATATGAAGAAAACAGTGCCTTTCTGCCGCTGAATCTGACGGTATCAGTAGATGGTGTAGAACGCTGGCTGCGGCATCGCACAATTCCGAAGAACCGAGCGTATGTAGATGCTCTGCTCTCTAAGGTGGGGCTTTCTTTGAATCGTCCGCTGGGAATTATCACCGTCTGCAAAGGACTTTCACTCAATGATTGCTTTTGGGTAGATGCAGAGGGCTCCGGTGACACCTTTGAAAAAGTAAATCTTTACGATAACCGATTCAGTCAGGTGCTGGCCGCAATTGCCTTTACAGGATATGGCAGCAGCATACGAACTTCGCTTGCGTCCTGCCCGGAGTTCTCGACCAACGGGATGCTGCCCAAATGCTGGCGCAGACAAAACGGAAAAATCTATCTTTATAAAGGTGGCACGTCAGGGTTCAGTAATCTGGGATTTGAACCGTACTCGGAAATGTATGCTTATCAAGTTGCACAGGTGATGGGCGTGAATGCGATTCGCTACACCCTGACAAAAGATCTGAAAAAGACGCTTTGTTCCAAGTGTGAGTTGTTCACCAGCAAAGAGTATTCTTATATTCCCATCGGACAGCTTGTGCCCAAAGGTGGAATAAAAGCAATTTTTGCGTATTATCAGACGTTAGGTCAGAACTTTGTGGATGCGCTGGAAGATATGCTGGTCTTTGATGCGATCATCTGCAACACTGACCGCCACTATGGAAATTTTGGTGTGCTGGTAGATAATAAGACCAACACGATTGCGGCACCCGCACCGCTGTTTGACCACGGAAACTCGCTGTTCAGTCTGGGCGGAACGGATCTTTGGGACAACCAGAAAGCATTTGATGAATATGCCCGCACACTGCTTCCGCTTGCATACGATGATTTCTTTGCAGCTGCAAAGAGTGCAATGAAACCTCGTCACCGTACAATGCTCCATAAGCTGCTGGATTTCCATTTTGACCGCAGAGCGACACGTTATAATCTGCCGCCAAATCGCTTGAAGATGATCGAAAAAGAGGTACAGCGCAGAGCAAGAGTGCTTTTAGGGTAAAAAGTGGGGCGTTGGCATCGACCACAATGGCTACGCTAACCGGTATAAAATCGAATGCGACGGTTTGACCATTCTGGATTTGAACGCTCCCGGTTACACGATGCTGCATTGGCTGACGATTCTTTTGGAGAACCGCGAATTCGATACTTCTGCCCCGCTGGCCGCAGAAGCCAAAGAATACCTGATGAACACTTTTCACCTCGACTATAAGTCTGCTGATATCATCATTGGCTACAGGGCAGATGACAGCTATTTTTCCTTTGCATCCGATTTTATCAACGGTGCAATCTCTTACCGCCAGTTGTGCAATGCCATGCGCTTGGGCAAGCTGGGGCAGCAGTTCGTGCTGAAAAGCAAAGCGGCCTTTGAACAGCTGGAATTTCTCGGCTATGAGACCGCAGACTCTAAAGAATGGTATAAGAAAAAGGCCTTCCGTGACCAGACAGCCCGCCGCCAATATTTTGACGTGGAGCGCAACCGCCGTCAGAGGGGAGACCTTTATATTACCACGATTCTCGACGAGGAGATGAAGCCCAATGATCCACGCTTACGATAAAAGCTATCTTTCTGCTGCACAGAAAAATCTTGCCCGGATGTTGGATTATCTTGTCAACGATCTGCATTATCCGTTGGAGACGGCATGGCAGTGGTTTGTGACCAGTGAACTGTCTGCCCGGTTCGAGCAGGGGGATTGTTCTGTGTTGGTGGGCTTGTCCGGTGTAGAACTTGCCCGCGCTGTACTGGAGCAGGCGGGCGAAGTCGTGCCTATGCAGAAACCCTCGTATGCCTACGACCGCAGCCCGGAATACTGGACAGGCTGGGCTCTTGCCTATTACCAGTGGCTGACCAGTTTGCGCTTTGCGGAGATTGAACAGGCAGTGTCTATCACGAAAGTGCGGCTGCTGTATACGCCCTACCACGAGATGGATGTGCGGCAGTTTGCAGACAAGATGAACGAGTTGTACCGTGCGGCAAAGCCGGAAACAAACCTGAAAGCCATGCGCACATTGGCCGGATTGAGCCAATCGGAACTGGCAGGACAGGCTGATGTGCCTGTGCGTACCATCCAGCAGTACGAACAGCGACAGAAGGACATCAACAAAGCACAAGCAGAAACGCTGCTTCGCCTTGCGCGTGCGCTGAATTGCAACGTGGAGGATCTGATGGAGAAAGTTCCACCGCTGAATTTTAAATAAGAATGAAGCGATGAGACCTGACACAGATTGTGCAAACAAAAAAGAAAGCTGCCATCCATGAGATAAAAATTCTCACGGATCAGCAGCTTTTCTCTTTGAAGTTGTTATGCCTTCGTTGTGGTCAAAACTTCATCATTGACCAGCTGATTGGCCTTATCAAATGCTTCGATCATCTGGGTCGCTTTCGGATGGAGATAGACTTCATCTAACGTTTTGGATTTGGGCGTGTGCCCGACAGCGCGTTTCAGGATATCCTTGTTGACGCCTGCGCGGTCACAAAGGCTGGCGTAGGTATGGCGGGTGGTGTAGGGTGTATAGGTGGCGAACTTCCCGGCAAACTCCGGTTTGCGCTTACCATTTTCGTCGTAAGGATTCGGCTGGATGCCGATTTCCTCCAGGAAAGGATAGAACTTGCGATTACGCCAGTTCTTCTCATTCCAGAAACCGCCTTTTCCATTGGGAAAGAGCGGACCGTTTTCCACAGAGGTGGCATACGCATGTTCAAAAACCGGAATGCCAAAGTCGAGAATGGGAATGATGCGGTTGCGTCCGGCCTCGGTCTTGCAGCCGCCGATCAGATAAGCACCGGATTCCGTGCGGTGAAAATCTTCGTGTTTGAAGTGCAGCAGCTCATAGATACGAACTCCGCAGGCCAGAAGAGCAATTACCATCTGCCCGGTGGGCGTGTTCTTTTGGCTCAGGATCAGCGTCACCTGTTCGTCCGTGAAGATTTCGCGTTCCGGGGATTTGCGCCCCTCGACTTTCAGAACAGATGCAAGGTTGGCATCCACGACACGCCAGCCAATGGCTGTGCGATACAGCTTACTGATAAGAGTACGCTCTTTTTCCAACATACTTTGAGACAGGCCGTTATCGGCCATCTTGTCTAAGATGTTTTGAAAGTCCTGCGCATAGAGGGCGGCAATTTTGAAGTGCCACAGCGGACGGAGATATTTCCACGCAATGTCATAGAGCTCGCGAGCCTTATCGGACCGGCCCTTATATTCACGGGACTCTTTGAACATCCGGAAGCAGTCCTGCAGGGTAGAGTCCTGATAGGGTGTGGCCGGACGCTTCATCATTTCGGCGCGTACCGCCTCGGCTTCTTCACGGGTGACGTAGGTGCCAACAGCCTTCATGACTGTAATTCCGGTGTGAGGATCAGGGATCGGCATTCGGAGCAGCCATGGCTTCCGGCGTGTTCCGGACATTCGTGTGATGCTGCCATTGCCAGACGAGGCTTTCAGCCGGGGCGATTCTCGTTTGGCTGGAACGGCAGGTGGAGCTACTGCACCGGGGGATGGCGCTGTGCCAACGGGATGACCGCAGGCAGAGCAGAATTTAGCGGTATCTGAGATTTGATGGCCGCAATTTTCACAGAACATAGATTTGAACCTCCTGCTTCAAAAAATGCCCTCAGCATCGGAGGATACTGAGGGCGAACGGTTAGATCAGTTACGGGCGCGGGAGAGCTGGTAGTCCAGGCTCTGCTCAGCCGTGAGCCCCTTCTGGAGAAAGCGGATCACATTGGGGTAAAACACGTAGATACGTGATCCGTTCGGTACGTGACTTATGTAACCGGCGGCTACGAGATTGCGGAGACCGTGGTATGTTATATCATAACCTTCGCTCCGTGCACGGCGTGCAGCACCTGTTAGTGTAAGAAAATCCTGTTGCTTATCAATCATAACTTTTCTCTCCTTTCGCAAAATGATGGAAAGCACAGGTGGCTTTTCATAATAAGCATATCTTTTTGAGATATAGGACTCTTAAAGGGCGATTAAGGGTACCAGGGAAGATCTGGCTCCTTTGAGAAGTCATAACGCTCCAAAGAATGTAAATCAGGTTGTACCACCTCATATTGGGCGTTTAAAGGGGGAACGACATAGCCGCAGTTAAAAAATTGACTCTGGTCACGCAGCGTGATAGCACTACAATCGATGTATTCACAATAGCCGGAAGTGTGACATGGAGGCGCTGTAAAGAAAATTGGGGCGCCCATAGTTGAAAGCAGATCAGAGTACTCGGGAGAAACAGGGTTTTCAAAAAATCCATCTGGGATGTTCATGACAAATCCTCCTACTTGTTTATTTATATGCCACCATCCTTGTTGAGACCGGGTAGATTTGATTATGTGATCTATCTGCAACCTCCGATTGGAGAGAATGCAGAGAACATTGTCAGCTACTATCTCAGGGATAAAGATTTGGCAGAGGATGTGCTGATCTCAGATATCGTCAAGGCTATGCCCAAGGTAAGCTGTGCTACACTGGAAACGGTAATGAACCTTGCTGCGCTGAATAGTGTCTATCAAGGTCATGAGCACATCCAGAAGGAAGATATCACAGAAGCTCTTCTTCAAGTGGTATATAAACTCCAAAAGACGGATAAGGAAACTGACTCCACAGAGTTGCAGAAGATTGCAGTACATGAAGCTGCCCATGCAGTGGTCGGAGAAGTTCTTCACCCCGGAAGCATTGGAATTGTCACGGTTTGCGGAAGCCAAGGTGTAATTGGTGGTATGGCAAATGGCTGTGCTACTTATGCACAAAATGAGGAGGAATTTCTGGATGAAGTGACCAAAACATTGGCAGGCAGAGCGGGTGTGTCTCTGATCTATGGTGTTATGGATATTCAGGCATCGGCCGATATAGAGCAAGCAGATAAGCTCATGGATATTTGGCTGTGTCACTTTGCAGGAGGTGGCTTCGTAGAAATTGAATCAGAGGACAACAGAATGTCCGAGCAGAGACTTTCTTATAATGAAGCCATCAAATCAGCAAAACTGGAAGAACTTTACCGCAGAGCCTATAAAATTCTCCATGACAACAGGGATTTCCTCCTTGCTGTCCAGAAAGAACTTCTGGAACATGAAACGCTGCTGAACAGTGATCTGGCAAAAATTCGGGAATCTTGTATCTAAAACCTATTATTCAAAATGATAAAACGGGGCTGTTGCACACGCCCCAACAAAAAAGACCAGAGTTATTTAGCCAAAAAGCTTTACAACTCTGGTCTTTTGCTTTAACGTTAACAGTGCTAATGAAACGGATAAAGCAAGAACAGCATATCGAAATTCAGGAGAAAAGTCAACAGCTAAAATTTCGAATGCAGACAGAAATTCAAATCGACAAACATCATGCTCTCTGTCAGGCAAGCGGCCAGCTTGAGGAACTGGACTATACAAAATTGCATTTCGCTTATTCGGGAATCCGAAAATCGCAGATCGAGCCGCGGGTGTTATTCAAGGTGTTGGTATGTTTTCAATATTTTGATCGTTTGACACTGGTTTTCCACATCTTTGTGCCGAGAGAGCAAGAAAAAGGGCTGTTGCACTGGCTTCTATACCCTACAAAAAGTCCGTGAGGTGGTGAATGATAGTTACAGCTACTCCAGCGACTATGAGGTAATCGGCAAGCTAAAGCAATTTGCTGATCGGTATGGCGTCTGCGTTCTGATCGTCCACCACACCAGAAAGCAGCCTGCGGGAGACAGCTTTGAGATGATCTCGGGGACCACGGGCTTGCTGGGGTGTGCAGATGGTGCGCTCCTGATGCAGAAGGAGAAGCGAACAAATAGCAAGGCCACCTTGGAGGTGGTAGGCAGAGACCAGCCGGATCAGCGGTTGTATCTGAGCAAAGACCAAGAGAGCCTAGTTTGGGTGCTTGACCATGCAGAGAATGAGCTTTGGAAACAGCCTCCAGACCCGGTACTGGAAGCCGTAGCAAAAATCGTATCTGCTGACAATCGGGAATGGGAAGGCAGTCCCACCGAGCTGGCCCAGGCGATTCAAACGGATATGGCGGTAAATCGGCTCACCAAACATCTGAATGTGAATGCCAGCCGTCTGCTGGAAGAACATCAAGTGAGGTACGAGAACAAAACCAAACATGCTGGACGGCGTATCCGGCTGACCTACATGATGGTGGAAGCACCTGCGTTTGAAGTAATCGAGTAAAGCGCGACCGTTGCCACCGTCGCGGGAAAGAAAAACTGGGGTGGTATTTTGCCACCCTAGCTTCCTGGGCTACGCTGTTTCACGGTAGCCCCAAAAACAATAGGATGGAACGATTTGTTCCACCCCTCAGAAGCGTTCGGAGAACGCGCAGCCACAGAATGAAATTCTGTGTTCAAAAGGGGGCTTGGGGACATTGCCCTCAACAAGCAGACGGCAGGCAATGTGAGTGTGTATTAACACTCGCATTGCTTGCCCGTTGTGTGTGTGGCTATCCACACGCATTGCTTGCCTGTCGTATCTGACCAGAAATCAACAGATACCGAAAATGGGGCTTGAAATCGCACTGCTTAAGATATAAGTACGTGATTGCATTATTCGCAAATGCGCTGTATAATAAAGTTGTGTATTTATATTCCCTGTAAGAAAAGGTGGCCGATATGGATTACATGAACGCAAAAGAAGCCGCTGATAAGTGGGGACTTTCCGTGCGGCGAGTTCAAGTCCTCTGCGAACAAGGTAGAGTTGATGGTGTCGAGCGGTTGGGCAATGTCTGGCTAATTTCTAAAAGCGCAGAAAAGCCGTTGGACGGACGTACTCGTGAAGTGAAAAAGCAGAAACAACAGCCGAAATAACGTTGTTCAGGAGGAACTAAGATGACAAATCTCGAACGAGCAATAAAAGATGGTTATGCACATATTATTGGAGAAAAAGGCAAGCAGAAAATCACATATGTTTCTTCTGATAACCATGTAGAAAATTATAGCGATCCGGAAGAGAAGGTTCGTGCTGAATTCTGGGCTGAACTGATTTATAAATACGAATATCCAGTCAATCGAATTAAAATAGAAGTGACTGTACCTGATCGTCTGCCGACAGATCGTGCGGATATTGTTGTTTTCCGTGATGACGAGTGCAAGCGTCCCTATGCTGTGGTTGAGTGTAAAAAAGACGGTGTTACGGATGCCGAATTCAACCAGGCGATAGAGCAGGGCGTTGGCAATGCTACTTGGGTGAAACTTCGGGCTGACTATGTTGTAATTATCGCTGGTGGCACTCGTCGTGTTCTGGATGTTACCGATAAATTCGGCGCATTGGAGCGTGAGCAAAACATCCTGGCTGATTTGCCTCATGCATATGGAAAGCCCCAAGAATTTAGATTCTATAAGGGAAGCGAAAATGATATTAAGCCGGTAGACCGAGAAGATCTCATTGCTGCTATTAAGAAATGCCACCAAACGCTGTGGGGTGGTGGTCGCCTTTCCCCGCCGACTGCTTTTGGAGAACTGTGCAAATTAATCTTCGTAAAAATCAGTGATGAGCAAAAACCTCGAAAAAAAGGTGAGCCTTACCAGTTTCAGATAAAGACGCACGAGCCTGCTTCTAAACTGGCTGAACGAATCAATGCTTTGTACGATGAGCAGAAAAAGAAAGACCCTGAAGTCTTTACTGACTCTATCAAAGTGGATGATCGAGTGTTACGGACGGTAGTTTCTCATCTTGAAGCGATCAATCTGCACAAAACAGACCTTGATGTAAAAGGTGTGGCATTTGAGCAATTCATGGATGGATTTTTTAAAGGCGATTTTGGTCAATATTTTACGCCTCGTCCGATCATTGAGTTTGCTGTAAAGATGACGGCGCCGGAGCACGACTGGGATGTGCTGGATACCTCCTGTGGGTCAGGCGGGTTTTTGTTGTATGCGCTAGATTACATTCGCCATCAGGCCACCGAGTATTACGAAAAAGGCAGTGCGGATCACTACCGCTATTGGCACGATTTTGCGGAGAAACACCTTTATGGAATCGAGATCAATGATGAGATTGCACGCGTTGCGAAGATGAATATGATCGTGCATGATGATGGACATACCAATGTGATCAGCTACGATGCATTAGAGAGTATTGATAAGATTGCAGCACATAACCCTGGTTTTCAAAAAGATAAGTTTGATCTGATTTTGACCAATCCTCCTTTTGGTTCTACGGTGAACGGGGCCGAAAAACCGTATCTCAGCACCTTTGAGTTGGGTAACACCTATGACAAAAAAGGAAAAGCAAAGCCCAGAAAAAACCAGAGTTCGGAAGTCCTATTTGTTGAACGCATTTGTGAGTTCCTCAAACCGGGTACAGGAAAAGCGGCTATCGTTTTGCCTGATGGAATTTTGACAAATAGTTCTTCCCAATATGTACGAGATTTCATTTTAGAGAGGTTCCAACTGCTGGCGGTTGTGAGCCTGCCTCAGTGCGCCTTTGCGCATTTTGGCGCCGGTGTAAAGGCTTCTATTATTTTCGTTCGGAAGCGTGGTAACGACGAGGTTGCGAACAATGAGGAAGCTATTTTTATGGCGGCACCGGAATTGATCGGATATGATGCTACTGGACGAAAAACCGAGTCGCAACTGGATGAGATTGTTGAGCAATATAAAGAGTTTCTGGAGGATCCTACCCCTTTTTTCGTCTAACCCCCGGCGCAAATGAGCTTTGTGCTTTTGCGGTCAAACGGGGGGACATTAGTCAAAGAATTGATATTAACTACAATCTACCAAAATATATTGAGCTGGATAAAAAATTACACACTATTTTTGGAAAGAAGTTAATGCATCTTGGAGAGCTCGCGGATGTAATTTGTGGACCATTTGGCAGTGCCATTACCAATAAGGACTATCAAGAATCTGGAATTCCACTTATACGTATTACGAACATCTCGGGAGATGGATATATGGATTATAGTGATATAATCTATATTTCAGAAGAATTAGGCAACAGCCTGTCACGAACTCAAGTTTCAGCAGGAGATATTGTTATTTCTCAACGCGGTTCTTTGGGACAGTGCGCTATTGTTGATGATACTTTCCCGAAGCTTAATATTTCAGCAAATATTATCGCAATAAAGAACCCGAAAGGTATCTCGGCTGAGTTCATCAGAAATTATATTTTATCTGCTGTTGGGCAGACATTGTTGGAGCGAGCTTCAAGCGGTCAAGTTCAGCAAAAAATCACAACACAAGATATTGCAAATTTACTTATTCCAAACAATTGTAATGAAGAAAAACTAATATCGATTATTGAAAGAGGTCACACAGAATATGAAAGCGGAATTTCACAGGCGAATGAATATCTTTCTGGAATGAGCGATTATATTCTTCGACGGCTTTCTATAAAAAAAATAAGCTATAAGAAAAGATTGTGCTGCGGCGTAAAGTTCGCAGATGTTATCGCAGATAAAACCTTTAGTGCAGAATATTATCATCCCGAACGAATGGAAGCAATTCATACGTTGAAATCCAACATGGATATTACTGCATATAAACTTTCAGATATAGTTGATTTTTATCGTGATTTGGTCAATGTGACAGATAATGACGATTATCTGGGATTAGCAAGTGTTGAAAGCCAAACGGGTGAATTGAGCGGAATACACGAAAAAGCAGCGGGACAAGCATTTATTTATAAAAAAGGAGATGTTCTTTACGGCAGGTTACGCCCCTATCTTAATAAAGTCCTCTTCGCTGAGAAAAGTGGTGTTTGCTCTACTGAATTTCATGTTATGCGAGTGATAAATTGTGAAAAGGTTTTACCTGAATATGCTGCAGCAATATTGCGCTCAGATTTGATTTTGTCACAAACAAGGCATATGATGACCGGAAACACGCATCCCAGAATATCGAACGATGATGTAAAAAATTTGTATATTCCCATTCCAGAATTAGCCGTTCAAATAGAAATTGTTACGGAATTACATAATCGGAGAGTGCAAGCCAGAAGATTAAAAGAGGAAGCGGAACTGAATTGGAAAGCTGCAAAAGAACAGTTTGAAAAAGAATTGTTGGGTGAGTGATATGGACATAAATAGAGTTAGGACGGTTTATGGGTGGCTAATCAATATTGCAAACAATCCAAATTGTATGACATTCCCTGTTGCGTTACCGGATATTCAAAGTATTAAGAATGGCCTAATCAAAATTTCTCATGACATTGAAAAGGAATCCCCGTATTTCAGCCAAGAGCTGTTTGAGATGAAAGACCGTATGTTTGTTGGATATGGGACGATTAATCCGGTTGTGTTCGGACAAGTCATAGAAATTTTGAAGTCACTTCAGCAAGCAGATAATACAAAGGGTATGGGCGTATGGGATCTCATTCATCCAAAGATTGTTGCGGTGTCCCAAAAGCTATTTGAAGATGGTCACTATGCAAATGCCGCTGAGGATGCATTTGTTGAGATCAATGACCGAGTAAAAAAACTGTTCATGAAGGTAAATCCCACTGCATCCAAAATTCCAGATGGTCATACTGCGATGAACATGGTATTCTCTGATAACGCTCCTTTGGTGGAGTTTTGTGATCGCTCGACCGAGACGGGAAGCAACATACAAAAAGGCTATATGCAGATGTTGGCAGGAGCCATGTCTGCACTGAGAAATCCAAAAGCTCATGCCAATATCACCATTACTAAGGATGATGCAATGCGTCGTCTGATGTTTGCCAGTATGTTGATGTATAAAATTGATGAGGCTATAGACTATTCAAAAATACAAGAAAGATAGAGAAAGAGGTGAGAGAAATGATTCGTATGGAAGGACTTTTTAGCGAGTCTTTTGGAGGAACTTGCACTATACGAGGTTACGCTCGATATGATGAGATTGTTGAGTTGTCATATCCTCATCCAGGTTATCAACGCCCGGTAGACGATGTTCATGTGGGTGAGATTTCAATGTTTATCACTTCTGGATCAAATAGCTTCAGCCCAGAAGTGGTTTTAGCATATACTGCAAAGTATGATTATTATAAGGAGGGCGCTGTATCTGGAATAGACGCAATTGCAGACATCCGGAACGGCAATGGATTTACTTCTAATATTGATGGAATTTCTTTCAAAAAGATCCGCAAAGTAAATAACGGGTATTTATATGAGATCTCTATTCCATATGAAAAGAAATTAATAGATGAAGAGAAGCCATTTCGTCGAGTAGATGGAAATCATCGCCTGCAAGCTATGGAAAAACTAGTATCTACAGGACAAATTAGCAGTACATATTTGATACCTTTTTGCCTGATTTTATTTGCAGATACTGATTCCTTAAAAGATGAAAAGGTTATTTTCCACAACATCAATTCTAAAGCAGTCCCCTTAAAATCTGAGCAACTTCTCAAAAGTGTTTTGATCCAACAACATGACGGATTGGATTTTAATGATAGAGAATTGATAGAAAAATTTGGGCCAGAGTATCTTCTTGCAAGGAAAATATTGAGTGCCAATCCTCTTATTGTTAGAAAATTAGGATACATAGAGTGGATACATCCTCGTATTTTGAGCACCCTTGTTGATCTGATTAACTATGTTCAGGAAAAAAGTGGAACCAGGATTGAAACATTAGAACAACAGGAAGCCTTAATAAATAGCTTGAATAATACATTAAGACACGCACATCCCTTGGGAGTTGCTAAGCTTCAAATGGCATCCGGGTTGTTGTTTCTGCTTGTTTATATGTATTATCAGATGGAAAACGGAGAATTAGATCCTCAAAATAAAGCAGAAAAAGAAAAAAATCAGTTAATAGCATGGGCTGAAAAATATAACATCACTGATGCACAGCATGATATAGAGCAATATGCCGCAGTAAATGCAGACTGTATTCGTGCAATATTCGATAAGTATGTTTTGTCCACAGAACAGACTATCTTTATGTCTCGGTGCTTTGATAGCCGGTTCGACGAAAATGAACGGGCAATTCGTAGAGCTATAGAATGTGTAAATCGTGAAAAAGGTAGTTCGTTGAGATTACTCCGTGTAGATCAGCATAGTGAAGGTGCGACTGGACAAATATCAGATCGTATATTGCGAGATATTGAGATGTCTGGATTGGTAATTGCTGATTTAAGTAGTGGTAGAGCAAATATTCCACATGAAATAGGATTTGCAATGGGCCTAAAAAAAGGACTAATTTTGATTCATAACGGGACAGATGCGGAAGCGGATGAACACACACCTTCAAACATAAAAATGTATGAGCAAATTAGATTTAATCAAGATTATCATAAGTTGGAAACAGAATTGAAGGCAAAATTGATTGATTATTATAAGCTTTAAGGAGATGCCGTATGCCAATGTGGTTATGTCGCGCCGGACGATACGGCGAGTTTGAGAATAAATTTCTTGAGGACAGTAAGGTATACTGCACCTGGGACAGTCTATCTGAATCAATCATGCAGTTCCACACCAAGCAGGACTTGCAGCAATATTTTGTGGAGAACAACCCAGATGTAAAGGTAAAAACAGCGATGAACTGGGCGAGCCAGGTCTGGCCGTTTGCCCATGAGATGAAAAAGGGAGAGATTGTTGTCCTGCCCAGCAAGATCAAGCCTGTAATTCATTTTGGCAAGATCACAGGTAATTATGAATTCTTACCTAACAACGATAATCCTTATTATCATGCGCATCAGGTAGATTGGTTTGCCTGTGACATTCCCCGCACAGCTTTTGACCAGGACATCTTATATTCCTTTGGGGCTTTTATGACCATTTGCCGTATCAAGCAGGAAGATCGCATAAAAGCAGTCATCAATGCACATAAACAGGGAAAGAAAGCGCCCCAAATTACTCCGCAAGAGCCACAGGATGATGAAGAGGCACGAGATATTGAAAATGAAGCCTTGGGGGTTATCACAAATCTGATAATCCAGAAGACTAAGGGGCATGGTTTAGCAAAAATTGTAGATGCCATTCTTCGAGCAAAGGGATTCACTACATATGTCAGCCCGGCCGGACCGGATAAAGGTGTGGATATTCTGGCTTCTGCGGGCACACTTGGTTTTGGAAGTCCCAAAATTTGTGTTCAGGTTAAGTCCACGGACGCGCCAGTGGATCGGATTGTTTTGGATCAGTTGGGCGGGGTGATGAAAAACTTTGGTGCCGAATATGGCCTGTTAGTGTCATGGAGTGGGTTCAAATCTTCGGTCATCAATGAGATGGCTAAACAGTTCTTTGAAATCCGGCTTTGGACCCACAAAGAAATTATTGAGGAGTTTCTGCGATACTACGATCAGATGGACGATGAAATCAAAGAGCTGATCCCTCTCAAAAAGATTTGGGTCGTGAGCAACGATGATCAATAATTAAAATGCTTTGATGAAGAATCCATCGTATGATATAATCAGTTTGTAAGGTGTAAATGCGAGTACTGGCAGCATTAGAGTAGAACGTGTATAACAAAAAATAAAAATGTGCAGGGTAGCAGCAATGCCGCCCTGCACATTTTTGTTAAGTAAAGGACTTGAGCACTTCTTTCAGTGCTTCACGCTGTTCAGGGGACAGACGGGCCAGAAGTTCTAAAAACTCCTGATGTTCCTCCAAAGTGAGCCTGTTCTCCGGCTCAGAATGATTTTGGCGGTTCATAAAAGATACTTGCTCCTTTCGGCAAATCCTGTTCAGCTATCAGTTCAGCACGAATCTGACGTTTGTACTTATAATAGGTATTCCGGGCAAGACCGGTGAGCTTCATGCACTCGGCATCGTCAAGTGTGCCGCCAAAGGTCTTGCAGTGGGTGCGGATGATCTGCTTGGCTTCTCTGGCTTTCTTTGTTTCAAAGCCAACACCCTTTTTGCGACCAACCTGCTTGCCATTCAGCCGGGCCGTCAAAAGTCCCTCACGGGTGCGCTGGTGCAAATCGGCAACTTCTTTTTCGGACTGCTCAAAGGCCAGCTTGATCTGCTCCTTTGCCAAGGCCATCAGATACTCGTTGATGCCCTTTAAGATGAAGTCCACATTTGTCCCTGTCATGGCAATGTTGCCGGACAGGGCTTTTTTGTAGGTCTCGGTGTCGATATGGTGCTCTTTCAAGAACACCAGTTGGATGCCCTTATGATAGAGGTCTTCGTACAGAGCAAAACCTTCTTCTGCATTTCTGGACATCCGGGACACCGAATCGAACACCACCGTATCCCCGGATTTCAGAATCCGATAGAGCTTCAGCCATTCCGGGCGAAAAATGGATGTGCCAGTATAGGCTTCCTGCACGATATGGGCAGTCGGGTACTCGGCCTTGATGTTGCGGATCTGACGGTCAATGCTCTGCTTTGCCGTAGAGATACGGCAATAGCCATAGATGTTCATGCGTCTCCTTTCTGGCTCAAAGATAACGAGCGACATTTTTAAGACTGTGTTTTGCACCTTGAAATAGCCTGAAAACGGCCGATTTTAATACAAAACAGAATATACGGTATTTTTAATACAGTTTTAGTGGACATAGGCAGTCATAAAATCAGAAATGGTAGTGCACGGTTTGTGATTGGCGGTGTCCTCGCCATCCAAGGGAGCGTAGTTCCAGTCGGTATTCTCGTCAATATATCGCCGCCCATCGTCCGGCAGGTCCAGCGGTTCCGCAAGGATAATGGTGCCCCAGTGGTTGACCATCACAAAGGGCGCGATCTCACAAGGGATGCCCCGGCATTCATCATCGTGCCGGACATCGTAGGCATACAGACCATCCGGGACAGTATCTCTCCTGATGCGGATGCCAGTGAACAGTGCAGGCCTTCCGCAAACCGTGATCTCCTCGTAGTGCTCGGTCATTGCATGAAAGGTCATAAGGCGTTCCTCCTTAGATTTCAATGATAAAAGCTCTGAATTTCTCTTTGTAGAAATCCATTGCACTCTGCGGCAGTGAAGTCAGATTCCCTTCGTTGTCACATCCGGCCAGAAATCCCGGCCCAGCAAGAACATCGGCTCCATCCCACAGCGGACGATTGAGCGGTAAGCCAAGCAGCTTGCCCTCATCATTGCAGACCAGTGTGACCTCTGAACCGGTGTCACTTAAGGTGATGCATTCGATCAGCCCGCCTACAAATTTCTGCATGGCTTCAAGGGTGTTGTCCAGTTCGATCTCCTCTGGTAACTCCATTGGCAGGAGCGCAAGGACTTTGATTTTTTCTTCTTTCATCGTAAAATCTCCTTCTCCTTATGCTACGTTTAGCCTTGTAGCCTTATAGCAGTCAGCGCACATTCCCTCATGGGTGGCGGCAAACTCTGCCGCCTGCATGATGGAGCCATCCTTCAGCTTGACCCTCTTGATGGGCTGGTTGCACCGGGCACAGATGCATGGAATAGGCGGCTGTTCCTGCTTCTGGCTGGTGGATTTCGGTTTCGGCTGCTTTTGCGGTTCTGCCTCCGGCTGCGGTGCGGCATCTTCCGGCAAATCCTCTCCGGCATAAACGTACAGGCCCAGACCAAACATAGCAAGGTTCTTCACTAAGCACCGCATGATAGCCTTATTCACATCGAACATGGATGCTGCTTCTACGGTGCGCTCTTCCATGCCGATCTTTTCACGGCGGCGGGTCTGCGGATTGTAGTCCCATTTCGGGGTGATGTAGGTATAAGGCACAGCTTTCATGGCTTTGTTTGCGCCATCCAGTACAGGCAGCCACATTTCATGCGAAACGCCCTCAATCGTGACTGAGGTGTACACCATGAAGCCGGTTATGGGGTCATAAACATAGGGCAGGCCGTTGAATTTCTTGACCTCATAGCTGGCAGCGGGATACAGCTTTTTCACCTCTGCCCAGGCATACGCCCAGCTTACATATTTCAGTTCCGTGCTGCCGGACTTTTTGACTTCCAGATGATCTTTGAAGTCGATAGCAAATAATTTTACGAATGGATTTTCCATAAGAATGCCTCCAATTCTGATAAAGAAAAAAGGGCACAACAGCGTCAACTGTTGTGCCCCATGATGTGAAAATTACGGATTGAGCAGAAAATCAATGATGTTTCGATGAATGATTCCGTTTCGGCTTAAATTCATCAAATCACCACTGATAACATACTTAGGATAGTTGTCGTGCAGCCGCTCAAGATTACCGAACTCCCGTTCTTCATCGGCGGGAGTGATCAGGTAAGCAACCTGAATATAGAGCTTTTCATCTCCACGGTAGCAGATAAAATCAATTTCGGTGTCGTCCAGCTTGCCGACCTGAACTTCATAGCCACGGCTCCGCATTTCCAGATATACGATGTTCTCATACAGCTTGTTGCTGTCAAGCTCTTCGCTTTTCTTGATAACGTTCCGCAGGCCAAGATCGACTGCATAGTACTTTTCTGTGCTGGACAGGAGCGCTTTTCCTTTGATATCATAGCGGCGTGCATTCAGAAGGATAAAGGCTTCCTTGAAATAATCAACGTAGTTCAGTACGGTAGCAGTGGTTGTCTTGATTCCTTCCGAAACCATGCGTCCACTGATATTACGGGCAGAAAACGGATTGCCGATATTGTCCAGCAGGAATGCAAGGACATTACGTAATGCGGTCTGTTCGCGAATATTGTGGCGCAGCATGATGTCACGGACAATGATAGCCTCGTAAAGATCGTCCAGATAGGTGGTGATTGAATGATCGTCAGGGAGGAAGAAACGCTGCGGAAAACCGCCGTACTTCAAATAGTCTGCGAAGAGCTTTTCATCCGAAGTGTAGGTTCCGTTTTCAATGCATTGCTGTTTTGCTTCGGCCAGCGAAAAGGGGAAAACCTGAATCTGGATGTATCGTCCGGAAAGATAGGTTGCCAGTTCGCCGGAAAGCAGCTTGGAATTGGAGCCGGTCAGGTAAATATCACAATCGAAATCGACACGAAGAGAATTGATTGCAATCTGCCAGCGCTCCACTTCCTGAATCTCATCCAGAAGAATATAGATTTTGCCGGTGCAGCCTTCCGCTTTTTCTGCGATGTAGTCGTAAAGCGTTTCTGCAGTACGGGTGTTGCGGAAGCGCATGGACTCAAAATTGGCCTGAATAATGTTCTGTGCGGGAATGTTGCGCTGGAGGAGTACGTCCTTGATCTGACCGAGAAGGACTGTTTTTCCACAGCGCCGGATTCCAACCAGAATTTTGATCAGATCCTGATCGATAAAAGGAATGATCTTATCCAAATAACTTTTGCGCAGAACCATCGTGCATCACCTCATATTCTTATCTTAGCATACAATTATTGTTGTGTAAACAGTATTGTGCTTTTCTATTAAATAAAAATAGCTTAAGCGCGAATTTTGTGTGCCTATAGGCGTACAAAAATTATGCTGCATGGATAATGGTAAACCTGCGGCTGCTTACATTCTTGCTGTACCGATTGAAAATATCGGGCTGTTCTTTCTTCAAACGCTGGGAGTCTACCCGTTTACTTTCGGAGGATACCCAGGACACCTTGTAGCCCGGTGCTGTACCATAGGCGGCGTCCTGCATCTCCAACTTCACCTGCTGTTCAATAGAGGCTTTTTCCTGCTCCAGCTGTTCGATCTGATCAGAAAGCTCCTGCCGCTTATCCAACAGGTCGCGGATGGGATTCAGATCGGCAGTTTTGTTTCGATCATCTGCAGAGTACAGCTGATTGATCTGCTGTGTATCCCCCTCGCTTCCGGTAGGTACAGGCGGAATTTCGGGCATCACGTTGTATTTCCAGAAGTGCTCTTCCTTGGCAATGAGGTTGTTCAGAACTTCTTTGTCAGTTGTGATCTTGTGAATCACCAGTTCCTTCCCGAAAATCAGAGCAGCAATGTACCAGCAGTCAAAACCGCTGACAGCCAGATAGTGATTGACCTGAGCCATGTAATGTGCAGGGATTTTGCCATCTGCCCACTTATCCGCAGAAAACGGCGAGACTGTCTTGCACTCCAGCCCGGCCTTCTGTCCAACGATCAGGCGGTCAAAATCTGCCAGAAGCAGCGGATGTTCCTCGCTCTGGTAGATGGCATTTGCCCGGCGTACCTTCAGACCGGTTGTTTCGGTGAAGCGTTGTGCGACATAATCTTCCAGATCGCGTCCCTGGCGCATGGCCTCATTATCGATGTTCTCAATAGTTTCGCTGTTTTTGTCGCAGTAAACCTGAAAAGCAGAACGATAGGGATTTAGACCAAGAATAGCCCCGGCATCCGTGCCGGTAATACCGCACTTGCGGTAGCGGAGCCAATCCTCTTTGGACAGGTTCAAAGTTGAAATCAATCTTTTCATGCGCTTTGCATCCTTTCTTTCATAATAGATTCGGCAAGAATGAAGTCATATTCCACCAAGTCTTTCATGATCGTGGAAAAGTCGCTGGCCAATGAATGGCAAGAGCCAACCCACAGGTCGTAAAGAAAATCCAGAATATTATTTTGCACCCTGAGATGGTTCCAGTAGCGCTCCTCCAGTCGGCCCTCGGATTCCAAAACAATAATGGCGGTGCTGATGGTACTTTTCATCGTGATCTCATAAGCCATGGTAACGCTGATTTCAGAAGCACTCTTCTCAACGTTGTCAAAAAATTCCGTGAATTCCCTGAAAATGCGGTTATTTACATCATTCATGGCTTGCTCCTTTATGCTGCTGCCAGCACCATCTTGTAAGCCTTGTCGATCATGGGGTTGCCCTCTGCGGTGCGCAGGAACAGGTTCTCGTTGTAGTTTTTGGTCTTGCGGAGAGGATCTGCGTGGGTAGCAAAATCGGAGACTGCGTTGATAAAGCGCCAACCGTTCTTGCCGACCCATTCCAGATCCGGCGCATTATAATAGCGAGCCTTCAGATCTTCCTGCAAGCGCAGGTTATTCTTCCTCTGGCAATCGGACAGGTCCTCAGAAATCGGGAAAAACTCATTGATGAACTCCTGCACCTTGTGATCGGATAAATCGATGCGAGCCAGCTCTTCGCCACGGTTGCCGAGTTCAACCATATAGTTGCTGGCCAGCTGCAGGGTCTCACGGGCATCCTGCACGCGGAGCAGAACATTTTCGGTGTGGCGTGCAGTCCAGCTACGCTTTGCAGTATTCAGCGCGAGGTTCAGCGTGTTCTGGCAGACTACACGGATCGGAGTCATGGCCACTTTCACACCAGAACTTCCGTCATGACTGTTGAAGATCACAAGATATGGTACTACTTGATCTCCAGCAATAAGATATTTCCTCGGAAGCCTTGCCAGCATCCAAACCTTCTTGCCGCCCTGCAAAGAACCGGCAGTTTCGTAAGTAACGCCCTCACCCAGCAGGTCATCCGTGAACTGAAATGCTTCTTCGTTCTGCACAATGCGGTAGCGGTCGGATACCACACCCAGAACAGCATCATCGGTGCTGCGGACATTTGCGCGATAGCCGGGGATCATAGCACCCGTGCTGGAATAGATATTGCGGCTCTCCACCTGCCAATCCAGACCGGCCAGTTCCAAGGCTTCACGGCTTGCAGGGGCATCCATGATGATACGGCCAAGGCCGTGCCAAGGGGTCTCACGGACAGAGAACATCGTTTCAACATTTGCGGGCATAGTAAAATCTCCTTTTCAGTGTACTGTGATCAATTGTTGTTTTCCATTTCTTCAGCGATGCGGACGAGGACTTCCACCAGGACGGTGCCAACCTCTTTGACGATTTCGGACCAAAAGTTCATAAGGCTTTCTCCTTTCTGCGCAGCTGCGCTTTAAAATACGATGGTAATAATGATAGTGATGGTGCGGAATAACAAAATGCTCACCTCCAGACATAAAAAAGCCCCTGAGTCTTTCGACTCAGAGGCTTTGAATCATGATTATTATATCTGGGTGAAAAATGGGAATTTGAGAAAGTTATAGATTGAAATTTTACTACATACAGTAGAAAATAATGTGTTAGTCGAATAATTAGATTTGGGTAAGATTATCATCGACAGTTGCAGCCGTTGCAACACCATTGGTAGATACAGATGCCGTATCAGGTAATGCAGGGATTGCCGGAACCGGGAGCGTTCCCATTGCAGGAGTATCATGTGTCTGCTGCGGAACAAGTACTTCTGGATAAGTAGGCATGCTCTTAAAATCGCAAACTATGCGCTCACCTTTTGGGATACACTACCTCCGTTCAACAATGAAGAAGAAACCAGGCTGCTTCTTAAAATGCAATCCAGAGCAAATGAGCGGATCACTGCGACTACAACAGCGTTGCGGAACGGTCTAATTGCACTGGCTGACCAAACATTTCCCGGGGTAGCGTAGCCCATAAAACGTTCAATGCGGGATTTATCGATCGTAAAAATCTGTTCCAGAAGAATCATGGACGGTTCTTCAAAAGCTGGGTTGAAATCCACCAGCACATGGGTGGGCTGGTTTTTCTTCTTTTCCGTCCGGGTTGTAACGGTTGCTACGATCAATGTAGGCGAATGACGGTTTCCAATGTTGTTCTGCAGAACCACCACAGGACGTTTTCCTCCCTGTTCCGAGCCGATATGCGGCTCCATGTCTGCATACCGGCTGGCC
>OGRI01000993.1_pt1 | contig 26025 bp, 20 predicted proteins | sample 1553391 | NCBI WGS metagenome assembly OGRI01 (sample SAMEA2580052, study PRJEB22360) | human gut metagenome | reverse complement strand
ACAAACATGGAAATTGCCATCAGACAGATAATTCCATATCCGAGGAAACTCCAGCCGTCCGGCACCTGCCCGAAGATGAAGAAACCGAGCATCGTCGAGAAGATCAGCTGCGAATAATCGTAGATGGAAATACGGCTCGCCGGGGCATAGCGGTATGCCGCCGTGATTGCAAACTGTCCGCCCGCCGCCGCGCAGCCCGCCAAAAGCAGGATCCCCATCTGCTGCCAGGTCATCGGATGATAGTCAAAAATCAGCCACGGCAGCACAACCACACAGGAAAATACCGAGAAAAACAGCACGATCACCGGTCCCTTTTCTCCTGCCTCTCCCAGTTTCCGCACCATCGTGTACGCCGCGCCCGCGCAGATGCCGCCGAAAAAGCCCAGCAGCGACGGCACAAGTGCCAGATTGGAGAATGTCGGCTTTACCACGAATATACTGCCGAGAAACGCACCGAAGATCAGCGAAAGCTGAATTGGCATAACTTTTTCCTTTAAGATCAGCCAGCTGAACAGCACTGTAAAAAACGGCGACATTTTATTTAGAATCGATGCGTCCGCCAGCACCAGATGATCCACCGCATAGAAATTACACAAGATTCCCACCGTACCGAATGTCGCACGCAGAATCATATATTTCAGATTTCCTTTTTCGATTTTGAATCCATCCTTGCTTCTTATGATCATGATCAGCGCAATAAAAAAAGCTACCAGATTTCTGAAAAAACTCTTCTGTACCGAAGGCAGATCACCGGATAACCTTACGAACGCATTCATAAATGCAAATGATAACGCCGATAATGTAATAAAAAATATTCCTTTGTATCTGGAATTCATAAACTTACACTTCCTTATGATTTATTTCTTTATATCTTATGTTATGTCATTTATCTTACCACGAAAACTTTTGCATGTGAACACATCCGACTGTTGGACTTGATTTTGTGCAACTAATACACCTCTTTCACATTGTCGCATTCCCCCATAAAAGCTTCCCTCTGTTGATAGAATTTCAACTACAGATATGCTAAAATATTTTTGGATAACGAAAGGAGAAATGCAACATGAGACCCCTTGAGACATTTATCGAACAACGCAAAGAACGCTTCGTCAGAAACAGTCTGATGTCTGACGAATTTCTGGATTTTGTTAATAAAAATATGAAACCAATAGAGAAACAGATGTCCTATTATCAATGTGCCATCATGGAAGTAGAGACAAAATTCAAAGTATTAAACGAACAGTATTCCCTGGAATATGACCGCAATCCGATTGAAGATATCAAATCCCGTGTCAAATCCATGGAAAGCCTGATCAAAAAGATCCGTAAAAAGGATATACCGCTCACCCTTTCTTCTATTGAAGAAAATATCCATGATATTGCCGGTGTCCGTGTCATCTGTTCTTTTCTGGATGATATCTATATGCTTGCGGACTGCCTACTTTCCCAGGACGACATCACACTTCTTGAGAAGAAAGACTACATCAAGAATCCAAAACCGGGCGGATACCGCAGTCTTCATCTGATCGTCAGTGTACCAATCTTTTTACAGGACGGAAAACGTAACATGACTGTAGAAGTACAGCTTCGTACGATTGCGATGGATTTCTGGGCAAGTCTGGAACATAAACTGCGTTACAAGAAAGATATCCCGGCTGACAAAGCAAAATATCTGGAGGATGAAATGCTTGCGTGCGCACAGATCAGTGCCGACCTGGATATGCGTATGCAGAATGTCCGTGATGTGATTGCTGAGAATACAACACCAGATGAGCGGCCTTTATTATTAAAAGAATTGTCATAAAAAGACATATTGAAAACTACACTAAAAAAGCACTGTGAAATCCGGTAATATTTCACAGTGCTTTGCCACTACGATATTCTAAAGTGCCCGACAATATCCGTTCTCTCCTGCAGGATATCTTCTTCATAATTCTTCTGATACGGATCATTATGATGAATCACATATGGTACACCTTCCACATTCCGTCTGTCAGAAATCACCCCGATATGATTCTTGAACACTACAATATCGCCGCCCTGCCATTGTTCAATGTCATTTACATCCGTGGTCAGGCTGATCGCTGTATGTTCAAAATATATTTTCAGGTTCTTTACTCTTCGGAAATCAATATTTTTATCCGGCTCATCGATATCATAATCCTTCGGATTCTTCCTGATATCTTCGTCTACCAGTTCCCGCAGATCATATCCGCTTTTCTTAAGCGCATATCCGACAACATCTGTACAGACACCATATCTGTCATCCGGATAACCGGTCTGATAATATCTGCTCTTGTAAATCGGCCGCTTCTTCACGTAAACCAATGCATTCGTCAAAATATCGGTCTGATCATCCGTACCGTCACCATCTTTATCCACACTGCTATGATACGGTGTGATCTCTGTGCCGTTATATTCATTCTTTGGCCGGTCTGTCTTCGTCAATCCTACCACATCACGTCCTGCCAGGAATCCGCCAAGGGTCAGCCAGATGATAATAGCGATCGGAACTAAGATCCGGAATTTCATCTTTCTTGTCTTATGATGAAATACAATCATCCCGGCAAATGCACCAAATGCACCGCCGACAAACGCAATCCCTATCAACACTGCCTCTTTGATCCGCCACTGATGATGCATTGCTTTCGCTTTATCCGTTCCATATAAAATAAATGCAACAATATTTACTACAACGAGATAATAGGATATCGGTGTCGCCGCCGTAAGTAATTTTGCCATCTTCCGCTCCCCTCCTTCGCATCTCCATTGTATCTTACCTTTGCTTAGCTTTCAATCAGAAAACGGATATAATTGTAAACTTCTGAGAAATCAATCTCACATTGTCCACCCCATATATATACTGGTACTTTAGAATCAAAGCCATAGATCACTGGATAATTTTCTTCATCAAAAATATATACGAATACACGTCTTCCTTCTATATCTACCATCCAATATTCTTTTACTCCTGCATTCGCATATTTCTGAAGCTTTATAACCATATCTCTTCTTCTCGTAGACTTTGATAATACTTCTAATATAAAATCCGGCGCACCATATATCCGATTCTTATATAGTTTGTCCCGGTCACATACAATCATCACATCCGGCTCCACGATCGTCTTATTATCACAGTCAAGCTGTACATCCAACGGAGCTATTAATGGTATGCAATTTCCTTTATTTTTGGAAATAAATTCAAGAAACCTTGCGTAAATATATCCTCCCACCATCTGATGTAATGTTTCCGGTGACGCCATATCATAGAGCACACCATCAATCAGTTCTGCTCTTTGCTCATCTGGAAGAGCGTAATAATCTTCTACCGTATACTCTCCTTGCCGCTTCACTGTATATGCTGCACTTGCATCCTTTACAACAGATGCATAATACCGTTCCCGTTCCATCGGCAAAAAAATTTTTTCCAAAGCTTTCAATGTATCATAACGAGGTGAAGTTGTCGCACCTCCAAAAATCTTCTGCACGGTTCCAAGTGGTACCCCGGAAAGCTCCGCAATCTGTTCATTGGTGTATCCTTTTTCCTTTTTCTTTTCTTTCATTTCTTGAATATTCATGGCGCACACTCCTTTATAACAAGCCTGGTTATACACCTTTTTTTAGAAGTAATACTTATTTCTTAGTATATATACTATCATATATTCCATTTATATTCAATCATTTTAAATCCATTTTAAATCCATTTCATCAATCCACATCCAATATCCGGAAATGATTCCGCTTCACTTCGATCAGCCCGTCCTTCTGCATTTTCCCCAGTTCATTCGACATTGCCGACCGGTCTACTCCAAGGTAATCTGCAAGCTGCTGCCTGTTATACGGAATATCGAACTCTTCCTTTTCACGCTCCATTGCCTGATAAGACAGATAAGACAATAGTCTGCCACGGATCGTCTTCGATGAAGTGTGAAAGATGCGTCTGGACAGATTCAGGTTCTTCTGCGCCGATATCGCAAGCAAGTTCTGCACCAGATTCTGATGAAACTCACACGCATTCGGACACACTTTTAAGATCTTTCTCACATCCAGAAATAACACTTCGCAGTCAGACATCGCAATTACATTGACCATCAGCTTCTCATCCAGTGCACAGGCATACGTCTCTGCGAAAATCTGACCTTCTTTTACATAATCCAGGACACTTCTGTTTCCCCAGATATCATCGTTTTCAATCAGGGCATTTCCTTTTAACATAACACCGATCGATGAGACAATATCCCCCGCATGAAAGATGATCTCATCTTTCTGGTATTTCTTCTTCTTCGCACTTAAGCAATTCAGCATAGAAGATACTTCTTCTTCCGTTGCCCCTGCGAAGATTTCTGTCTTTGTTAATGCTTTTAAATTCACGCTTTCCATTTTTGTTTCCTCTCTACATCATCGTCTGATACAGAAGCACCATAAGCGGCATCGTTATGATCGATAACAATGTCGTCATAACATTGATCGCACTGGCATATTTCGAATCATTTCCATACACCTGACACATCTGCGTGATCGTTGAAGCAGACGGTGTGATCACCGCAAGGAATACGATCAACAGTAATTTTTTTCCATCCGGATGTATGTTCACAAGCCCGCTTATTTTTAAAATTGCCAATGATATCACCGGTATCACGACCAGTCTCAGAAATGAAATAAAATACACTTTTACATTTTCAAATATATTCCTAAGATTCATCTCTGCGATCAGCATTCCCGTTACGATCATACTCGCCGGACCGATCATACTGCCCACAGAACTCAATGACTGATCTACGATTTCCGGCAGTCTGATCTTTGTAAAAAATAATACAACTCCTGCAAATACCGAAATCATATTTACATTAAAGACAATCTTTTTCCAGTCCCACTTTCCTTCCCGGCTGATCGTATTCTTGCCATGTGTCCACAGAAATACCAGTTGGACACTCATGAACACACAACCATATAATACCCATTCTTTTCCCAGAATAAAAGTCACCAGCGGTACGATCAAATTACCCGAATTTGAATAATAGATGGATGTCGCCTCTACTTCATTTAGTTTCAATACCTTTCCGGCACCCCATACTGCTGCCAGTAATATAACCTGTAATAATACCGACGCTGCAAATACCAGCAAAAGTTCCTTCACTTTTTCACTTGTATAATCCACCTGAAATGCATTGATGATCACACACGGAATAACTAGATATAATACAATTTTAGAAATGACTTTGCTGTCTTCTCCCTTTAACAATCCTGTCTTTACAATAATATATCCCATCAGGATCATAAGAAACAGTTCTGCGATCTGTTCCATTAAAAGTATACTGATTTCCATAATAATCTCTCTTTCCTTTTACAGTCCTACCGAAAATCATATACACTTTCCCGATGATTGTCAATCTCACAAAAACCTGACATCCTTCTATTAATCATACTTATATTGACATGTTATTTATCATTCATATATTGATTCCTTCTATCTATAAGGCTATAATAGTGTTTATAAAAATATAAAACAGGCAGTATAAAATACAGGGAGGAACTTAAGATGAAATACAAGAATATTATTTTTGATTTTGGAAATGTAATCGGAAAATTTAAAGGAGACTATATTCTGGGGAAATTTGCTTCTACACCGGAAGATTATGATATTCTTGCTGATGCCATCTTTAAAAACTGGGTAGCTTTAGATGCCGGAACTATTGACTATGACCAGAATGCCGAAGATACGATTGCAGGACTCCCGGACCATCTGAAAGATACTGCCCGTGATTTCTTCGAGAACTGGTTCCAGTATGTCGACCCGCTTCCGGAGACATGGAAATTCATCAAAGAATTAAAAGCCCGCGGGGTTCCGATCTACCTGCTTTCCAATGCCTCCACCCGTTTTGCGGAACGCGCACTGGAAGATTATCCGATCCTGAAAGAATTCGACGGCATCGTGTTCTCTGCTCCGCTTAAAATGGCAAAACCGGGGCACGATATCTATTATCATCTGTTCAATGAATTTAACCTTCTGCCGAGAGAATGCTTCTTTATCGATGACACGGTGGAAAATGTCATTGCAAGTAAAGAACTTGGAATGGAAAGCATCTTATTTACTGGAGATATCGATGCTGTTAAGAGAGCAATTGAATTTTAACCTGCTGCATAGCAATCTACAGAACCTGCCACCGACAGCTTCTTCCGAATGCATGGCAATTAAAAATCCACCTGTCATACAACGACATGATTACTAGCTGAACTAGCTGATCTATCTTGTATAATAGGTGGATCTCTTATATTTATGAAAGTGCTTTTTCCTTAATGAACGCTTCGAGTTCATCCTTAGTATCAAATTACGAATCAATGCACTCATTTCCGGCTTCATTCTTCCTCACCATCTGCCCGATCACATAGCAGACAGCCGCAACCACCATTCCGGCTCCTCCGATCACACTGATCGTTCCGCTTGATTTGGCAAACTGGTCGATGATCGTTCCATCGCCTCTCTGCACTGCAAGGATCATAGCGACTGTACCAAGAACCGCTACCAACGGAACCGCAATATAGCTGATCAGTGTCAATGAATCGATTCCAAAATATGCCGAAGCCGTCATACATCCACCTGCTACGATAACAAGTCCCCACATAGCGACTTTGCTGCCGCCAAGCAATTCATTCGCGACCGGAATTGCGAACATCGCAACTCCTACTCCGAACCAACCGATCTGTGTAAAGCTGATCATTGCCGAAGAAATATAAGATCCTTTCTCTCCAAATGCACGCTTCGCCAGAAGATCCATACTAAGTCCTGTCTTTGCGCCTACATATCCAAGAAGTCCTGTATACAGTCCCAGGATCATTCCGCCAAGGATCAGTGACTTGATAAATCCATAGAAATCAAGTCCTTCCGCAAGCTGCTGTCCGACCCACATACTTGCCGAGAAAAATGTGAATCCCAACATGATCATGAACATGGTCAGAAATCCTTTTCTTCCCTCTGCCGGTACGGCACACTGTGCGTAATCGATGTCTGTTACCTTCTCTGTTGTATTTTCTTTTTTCATTTTTATCTCCCGATTCTTTTCTCATTCCATTGTCAACTTAATGCATCTGATGCCCACACTTATTCCTGTAAAGCATAGCTCCCGTAAAACATTATTTACCAGATATATCTTTTACAAAATATATTTTCTCAATGCATCTGTAAATTCACCGATCCGCTGCTCTGCAAGTTCTTTTAATGTAATATTCTTCATGCTTTCTACATAGCCCTGTTCCTGGCGGTACAGCCATTTGGTATCGGCCGGGCGGATCTTCTCATAATGATTATAATGAATCCAGTCTTCGTAGCTTACCGGAAGTTCATATCCAAGCTTTTCTTCCAGAAGTTTTGCGAAATCAATCCGATCGGCACGGTCTCTGATGCCTTCCCAGAATTCCAGCACTTCTTCTACATGCTCATGGATCTCGTAACGTCTTGCACCACCATCGTAAATGATGCATTTTTCAAATAACGGACTACACATAGAAAGTGTCTCTCTTCTGAATTCCGGTGCAACGATTCCACCCTTCCAGTAGAAATCAACATCCGGCAGATTGATTCCGGATACACCTTTGTCCTGATAAGTACTGAAGATTCCTTCATAATAGACCGTAATGAATCCTTCGAACTCAGGCCAGAACTCACGAATCTCTTCGGTCAGCTTCTCAAGGATCTCAATCCCCTTCGTTCCACCGATCGTAAAGATGATGATGTTGCGAAGCTTTGTTCCGTGGTCTCTGTAAAAATCTGTCACGTAACGCAGGCAGTGGATCAGTGTCTCCCCACTTGCAATAATATCTCCGATCATCAGAGTGCTGTCAGGAACCATCGTAAGCTTGCTGTATTTGATCTCCAGTCCTGCAATCTCATCTTCCTCAAACACACGCTCACTGGATAAGAAGCTGATGTCATGCACACGGATATGCTCTCTGTAACAGCTTTCCTCCAGTGGATAATTCAGTGCCCCTCTTAAGATAGAAAGAATATTGGCTGTTGTAACTTTCTTCTGTTCTTTCAGATAGTACAGCATCTGTGAAGTAGATGGAATCAGGCAGTCATATACCTCGTATCCTACAACTTCCGGTACATTCAGAAGCTTTCTCGATTCTGCTTCCGACACAATGTAATACTCATTCAGATAGTCGCCCCCGTCCAGACGGTAGCAGGCAACACCCTGTTCATTAAACTCTGGTACTAATACTACTTCATTCCAATCTTTCATACTATTCTTCCTTTTTCTGAATCTTTTTTATTCCAAAAATGCCGGCATATTTCAGCCGTAAAAATGTTCCTAGAACATCTTAACTGTAATGCCTGTTCCCGTCAAGAAAAACCACTTGTTATTTCCTGCCAGATGCCATGTTTTTAAAAAAATACTTGATTTTAAGACAGTTATTATGTATAATCCATATTCGGACAAAAACATAAGATGATTTTGGTTTAATTGGAAACGACACAAGTGTATGCTTGATTAACGAACAACACAAGTGTCTTTTTTGTACCCATTTTTAAATATTTACATAAAAAGGAGAACAAAAATTATGCCAAAAAATCTATTTCAAAACGTTATTTTTACATTAATGATGTCATTTCTGATGGTATACGTCATGATCTGCTACAATATTTGCCTGAATGTGGGAGGAATGAGCAACCAAGTATTCCTGATGGCTTTCGGCGAACTGAAAATCATGTGGCCGGTTGCCTTCGTTCTGGAATTTGCTTTCGTTGACAAACTTGCACATATGCTTGCCTTCCGTATCGTTACACCACAGGACAGACCAATCTTCATCACTCTTGCAATCTCTTCCATGATCGTATGCATCATGTGTCCTTGCATGAGTCTTGTTGCAACGATTCTGTTCAAGAACGCAGGAAGTAATGTGATTGCTACCTGGTGTCAGACAACATTCATGAACTTCCCAGTTGCTTTCTTCTGGCAGATCTTCTACTGCGGACCATTCATCCGTCTGATCTTCAGAAAGATGTTTCCTGAGAAAGAAAACGTTGCCGCTTCCGCTGTAACCGAATAATTGATACAAAAAACCGAGCCTGTTTCTATACAGTGCCCGGTTTTTCTTTCTTCTTATTCTGTTCTTCCTGTCTATACAAAAAGCAATGCTATATTCAGCCCTGTTACAATCACAGCAATCACCAGAAGCAAAAAATTCAAACGTCTGCTGTTCACATATTTTCCCATTACCTTTTTCGAAGCCGTCAGATATATCTGTGTAAATATTGTAACTGGAAGCTGGACGGCAAGCAGCATCTGGGAATATACCAGACCTTCGAATGGCTGTCTGATAAACAGGATGATCACCGCCGCCGGAATCATCGTCAGTAATACTCCTCTTTTTGTTTCCTTTGTCTTAATATCATATGGCTGGTTAAAGATTCCGGAAAATATCGTTCCACCGGCCATTCCTGCAGTGATACTGGATGAGATACCCGCCAGCAAAAGTGCCAGTGCGAAGACCACCGTTGCCGCATTCCCCAACAAAGGCGACAGCATCTTTCCCGCAACAGTCAGATCATCCACCTGTTTTCCACTTCCGTTCTGATAAAGCGTCGCTGCCGCCATCAGGATCATCGCACTGTTGATTGCCCATCCAATGATCATGGAAAATAATGTATCTTTAAATTCATACTTCAACTGCTGCTCGATCACCGAACTGTCTTCCAGATTCCACTGTCTGCTCTGAATAATCTCCGAATGCAGAAACAGATTATGCGGCATCACCACCGCCCCTAATACGCTTAAGATCACCGGCATGCTTCCCGACGGGAATGACGGTTTCACCCATCCGACCACAGCTGCTCCCCAGTCGATCTTCGCAATTCCAACTTCGAATAAAAAAGAAAATCCAATCAGCGACACGAATAATATGATCAGTTTTTCTATTCTCTTATATGCATTCGTAAATGCACAGAATAATACCAGAACCAGGATCAGGATACTCCCCAGTCTGATTGGTATATGGAACAACATCTGCAGCGCAATCGCTCCTCCGAGTATCTCTGCCATCGCCGTTGCTACCGCCGCAAGCATTGCAGTCAGAAGTATCAGGTCTTTTAACAGCCTTGGCATATATCTGCTCGCCGCTTCCGACAGACACAGTCCGGTTGCAATTCCCAGATGTGCCGCGTTATGCTGCAGTACGATCAGCATAACAGTAGATAATGTCACCATCCATAATAACTCATATCCGAAACCTGATCCCGCCGCAATATTCGAAGCCCAGTTTCCCGGATCTATGAATCCTACTGTAACCAGAAGCCCCGGCCCCAGATAACGCAGGAAATTAAGTGTCTTATTCTTGGATTGATTCTTGGATTTCCGCTTCATATATAATGAACTCCTTTACTTAGTAGAATCTAAGTTAGTCTCAACTAACTTAGATTCTACTAAGCATTTTCATCTTTGTCAATTCATTATATGAATATCATTTCTCATTTAGAAGCAAAACGCTGAAAAATCCGTCCTCACAGGTTAAATAGCTCTTGTGTATTTCTTCAGCCACTCCTGCTCTTCCTCGTTCAGGTAAGGAGCAATCACTTCGTATACTTTTGCATGATAATCATTCAACAGTTTCTTGTCTTCCTGTGTCATAATATCCGGATTGATCGCATCCAGATCCATTGGAATCAGGGTGATTGCTTCGAAGTACATGAACTGACCATATTCATTCAATGTTCCTTTGCAGGTCAACAGTTCGTTCTCCAGACGGATTCCGTGAGATCCTTCAATATAGATTCCAGGCTCATCTGTGATGACCATGCCTTCCTGTAATACTTCTGTCTCACCCTTACGATATTTCCAGCGGAAACCTGCAGGTCCTTCGTGGATGTTCAGAAGGTATCCGACTCCGTGTCCTGTACCATGGTTGAAGTTTAAGTCTCTGTCCCAGAATGGTTTTCTTGCAAGGATATCAAGAATCATACCGGTAGAACCTTCCAGGAATTTTGCACTGCCAAGCTGTAAGTTACTGATCGCAACCAATGTGAAGTGATCTTTCATGATCTGCGGAACTTCGCCGAGTGCGTAAGTTCTGGTTACATCTGTGGAACCTTCATAGAATCCAGCTCCTGTATCCGTTAAGAATAACTGTCCTTCTTTTAACTCTACATCTGTCTCCGGTGAAGATGTGTAGTGTACGATCGCACCATGCTCTCCAAATGAAGAGATTGGTTCAAAGCTTGGACGGATAAAATTGCCCATCTCAGCACGGAATTCATCCAATTTATCAGATGCGCTCATCTCTGTGATCCTCATCTTGCCAACATTTTCTTTCAGCCATTTCATGAATCTTACATGCGCAACACTGTCTTTGATCTGTGCCTTGCGGATGTTCTCGATCTCAACCGGGTTCTTGATTGCTTTCATGAGAATTGCCGGATTTCTCTTTTCTACTGTCTTAACATTTTCAGGAATATTGTTGAACAATGCATAATTCAGTTTTCCAGGATCGATCATTGCAACCACATCACTGCCAAATTTCTTCACGTCTTCGTAAATGTCGTTGTATGGGTGTAAGTTTACGCCATCTTTTGCAAGTTTGGCTTTTAACTTGTCATCTAATTTTTTCTCATCGATATACAGCTCGAAACTGTCCATTGTGATGATTCCATAAGATAATACCAGTGGGAAGAAGTCTATATCATTTCCACGGATATTTAACGTCCAGCAGATGTCGTCGATCGTAGATACAACGTGCACATTGGTTCCTGCTTCTTTCATCTCTTCACGGATTCTTGCAAGTTTGCTTGCAACAGTTTCTCCGGCATATTTTACATCCAGATTAAATGCAGGCTCTTCGGATAATACCGGGCGGTCTTCCCAGATCTCATCAATTAAGTCTACCTGATAATTTACTTTTGCATTCTTCTTCCCAGCGATGGCTGCATAATCTTCTCCTTCACCGACAGATACGACTCTTCCGTCGAATCCAAGTGTCTCGCCTTCCTTTAATACCTCTTCAATATATGCATTCATCTCTGGCACACCAGGCTCACCCATTTTCATAAGTTCTACAGTTGTCCCCTCCAACTGTGCTGCTGCCTGGATGAAGTAACGTCCGTCTGTCCAGAGTTTTGCTTCTGTCTTTGTGATCACGGCCGTTCCCGCTGATCCAGAGAACCCTGTAATGAACTTTCTCGCTTTGAAGTGTTCCCCGACATATTCGCTCTGATGAAAGTCTGCAGTCGGTACTACATACACATCAATGTTCTTTTCTTCCATACACTTACGAAGTGCGGAAAGTCTTTCTGGTACTGTCATGTTTTTGTTCCTCCTTGATATATACAGTGTATTGTTATTATAACGCATTTCTTATCATTAATCTTCTATTAAATCAGATAATTTTTCTTATCTTTCATAAGTAATACTTCTTTTGAATGGATGACAAAAAAAGACTTTGAAATAGATTTTTCCGAATCCCTTTTAAAGTCTTTTTTGCTAATATTATTCTATTTATTTTTATATCCGTCCTGCTTTTCCAAGTTCCACCATCACCGGTGTAAGCCCTGCAACATCCCAGCCTTCAAAACTGATCATACATAATACACGGAATAATAACTTCACCGTCTCAGATTCTTCTGTCTGATCTGCATGATACAATTTTGCTGCAGTCTGGCAGATTACCATCAGGATTGTATTCTTAAATGCTCCGATTTCTTCGGATTCTTTCCACAGATTCTCCATATCATAGTCATCCGTATTGCCACATGGCGCTGCACATGTTACACATCCCGGTGAGACTGTATATTTTTCATTTCTTACCTTTTCTAACATCTCACTCATATCAAAGATACTTGCCGACCAGTCTCCGGCCACCGTCAGTGCTTCTAAGAATACCCGGTTAGTGTTCTCTGTCTTTTCGTTATTCTCACAGGTTCTTGCAAGTCCGATGACTGCACCTGTCAGTTTCTGTCTGATCTCTTCTTTCACAATTTACCTCTCTTTCTTTGCCGGAATCACAAAGATAAATATCATAGAACTCACAAACAATAAAAACGGATAGAAAAGCTTCGGCATGATCTGAAATGCTGACACATTATATCCCAGTTCACTCGCCGCAGATATCGCAACCAGCATCTGTGCTCCATAAGGAATGATCCCCTGAAAAATACATGAAAATGTATCCAGTATCGAAGCTGCTTTTCTCGGTGTGATCCCATATTCTTCCGCCATATCCTTTGCGATCGGATTCGCCATTACGATCGCCACAGTATTATTCGCCGTTGCAATATCCATCGTTCCGACCAGAAGTCCCATACCAAACTGACCGCCTTTGCGGCCTTTGAATACTTTGTGGATTCCTGCCAGCAATGCATCAAAACCACCATATTCACGGATCAGTGCACACATCGCTGCTACCAGGATTGCCACCATACTCGTCTCGAACATCCCGGAAGCTCCGGAACCCATATTGGCAAGCAGATCTGTCGCCGCAATGTGACCGCCGGCCAGCATAATAATAGAACCAGATACAATCCCGATCAGAAGTACCACGAATACATTGATCCCGATAATTCCTCCTATGAGAACCAGTACATATGGAATAATCTGCACTAAGTTATAACTCTTACTTACCCGTCCTGCAATATCCGTCTGAAATGAAAGAACCAGGATCAATACCAGAGTTGCAATCGCTGCCGGAAGTGCAATTCCAAAGTTCTCCCGAAATTTATCCTTCATCTGGCATCCCTGTCCGTTGCATGCCGCAATCGTTGTATCCGAGATAAATGAAAGATTATCACCAAACATCGAACCGCCCATAACCGAGCCGATACAAAGTGCCATATCAAATCCAGATGCCTTGGATACGGACACTGCGATCGGCGTGATCAATGTAATTGTCCCAACCGACGTTCCCATGGCAACCGACACAAAACAGGCTACCACAAATAATACCGCAACTGAAAATCTTGCCGGAATCAGTGACAACATGAAATATGCCACACTTTCCGCACTGCTTCTTCCTACCACTCCGACAAATGCCCCCGCTGTCAGGAAGATTAGAAGCATTGTAATAATATTCTTATCCGCAAGTCCCTGTGCCATAATTTCCAGTTTCTCGTCAAAACTCACCTTACGATTCTGCAGACACGCCACCAGAATTGCCGCAAGAAATGCGATAATGATCGGGACATTATAGAATCCCATCGGAATCTTCATCACATATTCGAATAAAATTCCAAGTCCCAGATAGATACACAAAAATACGCCGATTGGCAGTAATGCTATTGCATTTCCTTTTTTCATTCTTTATCCTCTCATTCTTTCCAATAAACTTTTATGAACATTTCTTGATCTTCCTTCGGCTTTTTCTACCCGATTCCTCCAAGTACAATTCCAAGAATTAACACAATAAAACATACCGGAACATAAAAATATTTACATACCGTATGATACCATGATACATATGGTTTCTCTCTCCCGGTATTGACCTGTTTTTCCACAAATGCCTTGCCACATACCCAGAAGAACATGATTCCCGCAAGTCCGGCTCCGAGCGGACAGATATAGATAGACAGTACGTCCATCCAGTCTGATACAATCCCCTGGATCAGGAGTGACACGACCACTCCCACGATCCCCGTAAGTGCACATGCCGGAACTCTTCCAAGCTTTAACTTCTCCTGCACTGTAGCAATCGGAGCCTCGTACAGATTGATCAGCGAAGTCATACCCGCAAGTAATACCGCAACAAAGAAGATGATTGCGATCAGCCATCCTCCCGGCATTCCTTTGATCAGATTCGGGAGAAAGATGAACAATAGTCCGGGACCTCCCTGATCCAACTGCGCTCCCGTTGTTGCCATCGCCGGAATGATAACGAGTGCGGCAAGAATTGCTGCAATCGTATCAAATAATGCAACTCTTCCTGCAGAAGCCGGAATGTCCTCTTCATCCGAAAGATAAGATCCATAGATCAATGTTCCATTTCCTGCTACCGACAGGGAAAAGAATGCCTGACCAAGTGCAAAGATCCACGTTGCCGGATCTGCAAATGCCTCTGGATCTACTCTGAAAATATAACGGTATCCTTCACTTGCTCCCGGCTGGAATCCGACATAGATTCCCAGAATCACGAACAATGCGAAGAATATCGGCATCATGATCTTATTTGCTTTTTCAATGCCGCTTCCGACACCTAACATCAGAATCAGCATACAGGCCACAAGCGCAAGTATCTGCCATATATTATTACCAAATGCTGACGCCATCTTACCAAATGCCGCCCCGAATTCATCCACATTTTCAGGCGAAAGTGTTGCTCCTGTAAATGTTCCAACAGCATATCTTAGGATCCACCCCATTACAACCGTATATCCGATCGCCATGGCAAGTGACCCGAATACAGGGATCATCCCCAGTGCTTCTCCGACTTTTCTCTTTCCTTTTTTCTCACAGGCAATTCCAAATGCATCGATTGGACCGGCCTTTGCCGCACGCCCAAAACTCATCTCCCCGATCACTCCCGTCGAACCGATCAGTATTACAAATATAAAATATGGTATCAGAAATGAACCGCCTCCATACAATGATACTCTTGTTGGGAACATCCAGATATTTCCCATACCGACCGCTGAACCGATACAGGCACAGATAAATCCCCATCTGCTGCTAAATGATTCTCTTTTATTCATAATTTTCCCTCTCCAGCCATTGGGGACGGGGTTTTTGGTCTTTTTACTGTCCCTGCCGGCTCAAAATATTCCATACACATGGTAGATTTCTCTATTTTAGCATGATTGCTATAAAAACGTCAAAAAAAAGGGGATATAAACTTATCCCCTTAGTGTCGCCACCATCCTTTTCGGCATTGCAAGCACATCCAGTGCTTCCTCTATCGATCTGGTACAGATATCAACATTTGCAATCATATATATTTTTTCAAATTAATAATACCTATAAGCGCATCCACTTATAGGCATTATCAATATATTTATGTAAGTTTTTTCGGAATTTTGCCTTACTCTTTCAATTCTACCTTAGATTGCATCCAACGCATTCGAAATATCTGCAATCAGATCCTCTTTATCTTCCAGACCAAGACTGATACGAATCAGTTCAGCCGGTACTCCTGCCTCTTTTAACTGTTCATCCGTCATCTGTCTGTGTGTAGACGTTGCCGGATTCAGACAACAGGTTCTTGCATCTGCTACATGCGTCTCGATCGCACCAAGCTTTAATGTCTTCATGAAGATAGATGCTGCTTCTCTTCCACCTTTTAATCCAAACGATACCACTCCACATCCGCCGTTTGGAAGATATTTCTGTGCTCTTTCATAATATTTATTAGAAGGAAGTCCGGAATAGTTCACATATGCTACCTTTGGATGTGCTTCCAGGAATTCTGCGACTGCCTGTCCGTTCTCTACGTGCTTCGGCATACGTACATGCAGGGATTCCAGACCAAGGTTTAAGATGAATGCATTCTGTGGTGACTGCATAGATCCGAAGTCACGCATCAGCTGAGCCGTACATTTGGTAATGAATGCACCTTCTTTGCCGAATTTCTCCGCATATGTAATTCCATGATAGCTTTCATCAGGTGTGCAAAGTCCCGGATATTTGTCTGCATGTGCCATCCAGTCAAACTTTCCGCTGTCTACGATTGCACCGCCAAGTGCAGCTCCGTGTCCGTCCATATATTTTGTAGTCGAATGAGTTACAATATCTGCTCCCCATTCAAACGGCCTGCAGTTGACCGGTGTCGGGAATGTGTTATCTACGATAAGCGGCACACCATGTGCATGTGCCACTTTGGCAAATAATTCGATATCCAGTACGGTAAGTGCCGGATTGGCAATTGTCTCACCAAACATTACTTTTGTATTTGGCTTAAATGCTTCATTTAACTCTTCTTCTGTTGCATCCGGTGACACGAATGTTACATCGATTCCCATCTTTCTCATCGTTACATCGATCAGGTTAAATGTTCCACCGTAAATGGATGAAGATGCTACAATGTGATCTCCGCACTCACAGATATTGAACAGTGCGAAGAAATTGGCTGCCTGTCCGGATGAAGTCAGCATCGCTGCCGTTCCACCTTCCATCTCTGCAATCTTTGCCGCAACCATATCATTAGTCGGATTCTGCAATCTGGAATAAAAATATCCTGACGCTTCCAGATCAAATAATTTTCCCATATCTTCACTGGTTGCATATTTGAATGTTGTTGACTGTACGATTGGAATCTGTCTTGGTTCTCCGTTTCCCGGAGTATATCCGCCCTGTACACATTTTGTTCCTATTCTGTATTCATTCATGAATTTTCCTCCTTAGTGCATTTTTTTTCACGCACTCGCTAAATCATACCTTTTTAGTATACTTTAGCACTATACCGAGGAAATTTCAAGGAAAGATAATAAGACTAATTTATCGTCTTCTCAAATCATACAATGGGTTCTTGCCGAAGAACATGGGAATAAAGAAAAAACTGCCAAACGTCTTGGCATAAGCAGAAGCACTCTCTGGAGAATGTTGAAAAAATAAAAAAGAATCACAAACGGAAGAGGATGAAGTAATACGCCCCTCGTCTAATTAACAGGGAACATATTACTTCATCCTCTTCCACCTGTGATTCTTTTTATTTCATATTCATATTATTTACTCGATCGCATCCGTCTCAATCACAAATTTTACATTACCATCCATTGCTTTATCCTTACCGCTGAATGTATTGTATTTGCAATCTTCTGATGTCAGCACATCGATTCTGTCGATTACATCACCAAGTTCATCTTCTACTGTGCTCTTTAACTTGCTGGTTCCTTCTTTGTCAAATTTTGCCATGCCTTCTGCAAGCTCTTTTGCACCTGACTGAAGTTCGGAAGCTCCGCTTCTAAGTGCACCGCTGTTGGCTGCAAGTATTGCAGATCCGGAAGACATCTGGCTTCCCAGTGTGTTCAGTCCGCTTGCTAACTGGTTCGTACCGCTCTGGAGTGTATTGACACCGGCTACTAATGTCGGACTGTTGGATTTCAGTTTATTTGCACCGCTTACCAGGGAATCATTGTATCCACTTAACTGTGCGAATCCTTTGTTCAGTGCCGTGATTCCCTGGATTGCTGTCGGGAACTGTGCAGATGTCTCACTGTCTAATGTAGAGATTCCTGCTGCCAGTTCAGAAATTCCTGCATCCAGTCCCTGCATACCGGCATTTAATTTTGTAATATTACTTGTAAGACTATTTAACTGATCTGCCGGGATCTTGTCTTTTGCAGCCGTAATTGTATCTAATTTGGTCTGCATTTCACCAAGCTGGCTTCCAAGACCTTCCATTGTCTTTGAAGCTGTCTGCAGATTTCCGGTTAAAGTTATAATTCCTTTTGTAATGTCAGAAGTATCAATATTATCAATGGAAATGCTGGCTTTTTCAACTGTATTCACATTCTTCAGACCGTCAGCTGCAGTTTTTGCATTTTTCAGTGCGTCGATAGACTGCTGTAACTGCTGTTTTTCTGCATCACTGGAAGCTTTACTCTTCTGTGTCTCCAGTGCCTGGATTGACTGACTGATCTTTTCTGAACTTGTATTTGCCGCATTCTTTGCTGCTGCAACTTTATTGTTATAATCATCGATAGCTGTATTTAATTCTGTGACTTTGCTTTCACAAGTAGTCTTCAGATTCGTTAACTGGGTATTGAGTCCGTCCAGTTCTTTCTGCAATACAGTAAGTTCTTTTACAATATTAGTAACTGGCTCTTTAACGCCCTTTTGCATACCGCTTTCAAGCTGCTCTGTCTGTGCAATCAGTTCATTTCCTGTCTGCACCATGGAACCAACCTGTGCCATCAGTGCCTGCACCTGTTTTGTTCCAAGCGAATCTTCTAAGGCCTGTGTTCCTGCTGCCAGTTCAGAAGAAGCAACTTTAATATCCTCTCTATCTTTTCCTTTTCCATCTGTAGAAGCTTCCATTTTTGCAATAGCGCTCTGCACTTTCTTCAGACCAGTACTCAATTGTGTCAGCTGTGAAGCTCCGGCTGCCAGCTGCTTCTCGCCGGCTACATAACTGCTCACACCGTCTGCAAGTGTATTCACACCACTTGTATAATCCTGTACACCTTTGACAACTTTGTTTACACCATTCACATACTCTGTGACGCTGCCATTCAGCTCTCCGTTAGAACCAAGGTATTTCTGGATGCCGGCGTTCAATGTATCAACGCCTTCTGTATAGCTGTTCACACCATCTGCAAGTGTTCCTGCTCCATCTGCAAGTGTATCGGAACCACTTACTAACTGAAGTGCCGCATCCTCCAGATCATCCAGAGCGTTCTGAAGATCATCTACATTTACGATACTGTCCATATCCACATCATCTAACAGATCAGATAATGCAACAGTATAAGTAGAAGACATTGTAAAATCTTTTACATCGGCTTCGATACTTAAGCTTTCCGGAATTGTAACTTTGTCTGTCTCTTCGCTGCTTAAGTTCAGGCTGTCTTTTAATCCCGGCATTCCGAATCCGACTACGATATTCTTATTACCATCAGAAATGATCTTGCCGTTATCAATTGTTACATTACTAAATGTCTCATTCGGAAGGATCATACCTGTCATCATAACGAATGGTGTATATACTTCTGTATCTTTTCCGTCTACAGATACATTCTTCTTTTCATTATTCTTATAATCCACCGTGATCTTCAGGTGTCCGCTCTTTCCTTTTAACTCAGATGGTTTCATCTCTTTTCCATCCAGGTAATATTTTAATTTAACAGATACCGGAAGTTTCTTATCTGTCGTTCCCTGATAGTAGATATCCTCGCTATCAGTAGACCATGTCAGCTTATCTCCGTCTGCGGTATATTTTTCATCACCTTTTACGTTCTTGATATCGCTCAGTGTACTTTCATCTTCCAGATTGCCGGATACGCTTCCGGAATTCTTAAGCCAGTTAGATACGGTTACCTTATCCGTCTTACCACTTGCCTTGGCATTCACGTATACTGTTTCTTCTTTATATACATCACTGTCTGAAGTTCCACTTGCCGCGAAAGCTGGTGTCACACCCATCATCACTGACATTCCGACTGCTACAGATGCTGCAATTTTTCGTTTTATTTTTCTGTTCTTATTCATAATTCCTGCTTCCTTTCTTAATTATCATGGATTGTTAATAACAGGTTACTTTGCTTCACTTGTCTGTGCTTTTGCCTTTTTCCCAAGAAATCCGATGGATGTCTTGCAGATTAATTTGTCAAATATCATGAACATTGCCGGCAATACCAGAAGCACGACTACCATACTGATAATGGCTCCTCTTGCAAGCAATGTACAGATCGAACCGATCATTTCAACCTGAGAATAGCAGGCAACTCCGAATGTTGCAGCAAAGAAGCTAAGTCCACTGCTGATGATGGACGGCATACTCGTTTTATGTGCAATGCTGATTGCTTCCATCTTATCTTTTCCAAGGCTTCGTTCTTTCTGATATCTTGTCGTCATCAGGATTGCATAGTCAACGGTTGCTCCTAACTGGATCGCACCGATAACGATACTTGCCACGAACGGAAGGCTGACTCCCTGATAGTACGGGATTGCCATATTGATCATGATCGCAAATTCAATAACCGCTACCAGGATTACCGGCAGTGAGATTGATTTGAAAATGATCAGAATGATTACAAATATAGCTGCGATCGAGATAATATTTACATTAACCAGATCAACATCTGTAACATCCTGCAGGTCTTTCATCAAAGGTGCCTCTCCGATGACCATTCCCGACTTATCGTAGGATTTTACGATCTTATCTATCTTTTTGATCTGTGTATTTACCGGATCTGTTGCGGATTCATATTTCGTACTGACGAATGCCAGTTCATAATCCTTACTCTGCATCATCTTACGGACATCCTTTGGGATCATGGAATCCGGTACGCTAGGACCGATCAGTGAACTCATGCTGATGGTCCATTTTACACCTTTTACTTTATCGATCTTCTTGAACATCTGCTGCTTATCTTTGGCACTCATGTTCTTATCCATCATGACGATGTGCATGTTACTTGTACCAAAGTCATCTTTTACTTTTTTGATCGATACATTACTGTTCAGTGTTGCAGGAAGTGAATCTGCAATGTTGTAGTAGATCTTTGTATGATTATTACCGTAAATTGCAGGAAGTAATAATACAAGAAATGCTACGATCCATACTTTATAATACTTTGTGATAAAAGCGGATGGACGATCCATGTTGCTTAACAGTAATTTGTGTCTTGTCTTTTCAATCGGCTTATCAAATACAAGGATCAGTGCCGGCAGGATCGTTACACAACAGATAACGCCGATCACAACACCTTTCGCCATTACAATACCAAGGTCACGTCCGAGTGCAAATGTCATAACACACAGTGCGATGAATCCGGCTACGGTAGTAACGGAACTTCCGACTACTGATTTGAATGTGTTGGCAATCGCATGCCCCATGGCTCTTTCTTTCTCGCCAGGGAATCTCTTCTTATTCTCTTCATAACTATTCAGAAGGAAGATGGAATAATCCATCGTTACACCAAGCTGCAGGACTGCTGTCAATGCCTGTGTGATATAAGAAGTTTCACCAAGTATAATATTACTTCCAAGGTTATACAGAATCGCAAGTCCGATACTTAACAGGAACAGAAACGGAACAACAAATGATCCTGATGTAATCTCCAGAACTACCAGACTCAGAAGTGCTGCAATTACTACATAGATTGGAAGTTCTTTCATTGCAATGTTCTTAATATCTGTAACGATACCTGTCATACCGCTGATGAAACACTGTTTATTCGCAATCTTACGAAGCTGTGTCAGTGCCTCCATGGAATTATCGGACGATGTCGTATCATCGAACAATACCAGCATCATCGTGGCATCTCCATTGATAAACGCTTTTCTGATATCTTTTGGGATCATCTCAGTCGGAAGACTGATATCTGCCACATCGTCATACCAGAGTACATCCTGTACATGTGGCACTTTCTCAAATTCTTTTTCCAGCTTCTGTACGTCTTTCATATCCATGTTCTCAACCGCGACCATGGAGAACGCACCCATTCCAAATTCATCTACCAGTATATCCTGCCCTTTTACCGTCTCCAGGTGATCCGGCAGGTAACTCAGCAGGTCATAATTTACTTTCGTCTTTGCTATGCCGATTACTGACGGAATAATTAATAAAACTCCAATTATCAACATCAGTATTCTGTGCTTGGCAATCCATTTGCCAACTTTGACCATTATTTCCATCTCCTCTTATTTTCTTTATGCATTTATTATTATAGCCAAGAATGACCAGTAGTCAATATTTTATTTAAATTATTTTTTTATTTCGTTGATAATCTTTATCCATATTGGCGCACACAAAAAAAAGAAACAGCACATCCCGTGTTGTTTCTTTTTTGTTTCTTTTTTGTTTCTATTCTATAATTTATTGCTTCACACATTCCGAGAGCAGCTTAATGTGCTGCTGCCTCTGCATTTCCGGCAACTTTTTCTTTTCGTTTGTCATGCATTGCAAATAATCCGGCTAACAGAGTTCCTGAGATGGAATGCCATGTACAGGATACCGCACAGATAATTGCAGATTCCGGTGTAGATGCAAACTGGGCAGTTGTAGTTGCAAGATTCGTTGCAAGTCCGGCATTCTGCATACCAACTTCGATAGAAATGGTTCTCTTCTTTGACGTATTCATACCAACCAGTTTTCCTGCTCCATATCCAAGCAGATATCCAAGTCCGTTGTGCAGTAATACTGCTACGAAGATCACAACACCTGACTGGAAGAACTTGGCTCCCTGTGAAGATACCACACCACCGACAACACATGCAAGTCCGAGAACAGCAACTCCCGGCATAACTTTCTGAAGTTCCCGGAATGTTTTATTCTTTCCCAACAGATAATTTAATAAAAATCCAACACCAACCGGAAGGATAACAGTCTCAATGATTGATACGAACATCGGAAGTCCCTTGATCGTAATCTGTGTACCGCTTGCCAGTAAAGATACCATGAGTGGTGTCATAACCGGTGAGACCAGTGTGGATACTGTTGTCATTCCTACGGAAAAGGCTACATCCCCGCCGCACAGATAAGACATGATGTTGGAAGATACACCTCCCGGACAGCAGCCTACAAGAATCAGCCCAAGTGCGATTCCATCCGGCAGATTCAATACCTTTGAAAGCGCAAATGCAAGGAATGGCATGATCAGATACTGCGCAACCGCACCAACACAAATGTCAAACGGACGCTGTGCAAGAATCCTAAAATCTTCCGTTGTAAGTGTCAGTCCCATACTGAACATGATAATACCAATGATAATAGACTGACATGTGAACTTGTTCGATACCATGTCTGTGAACAGTGCCAGATTTACCCAGCCCATCATAGACGGAAGGAAAAATGTAACCACTGCGATTGCGATTACAACAATTGACGTGTAGTCTGATAAAAATTTGCTTACTTTTTGTAATGCTTTCATTACTCTTCTCCTCCTTTAAGCAATCACTGTCCACCAAAAAAAATCCCTTTCCAGAATATACTCTGAAAAGGGACGAAATCTATCCGCGTTACCACCCTAATTCTGTAGAATCTTTCTACAGCTCTCATTCACGTACCATCATACATGCTCCCTGTAACGGGGGATACCGGCGAGGTTTACTTTGATATTGCTTTCAACCCGCTTCTTAGAGAGGATATCCTTATCCGGTTATTACCTGTTCACACCATCCACAGGCTCTCTGAAAATAATGACGGATATGACTTTGTTCTCATCAACGAATTTTGGTGAACCATATTTTCTTTAACAGTTATTATAGTCTTCTCTTCGGAAATGTCAAGAACGAATTTTAATTAAATCCGACAATTCTTCTCGCTACAATGTACGCCAGAGACGAAATCTTTCTTCCTGATCTGCCTGGAAGATTCATGGTCTGTCCAAGGATTCCGTAACGGATCTTCCAATAAGTTCTGTAGTGATTCTTCTTCAGATACTGCCACAGCTCCCGTTTCTTTTCCAGATTCTCTGCATTTTTGGAACGAATCAGAAGAATCGAAGATACCGTCATCATAATTGCAAGATAATTAGTCATATAGGTCCGCAGTTTTTTATTAGAAATCTTGCGCATATCATACATATCAATCATGCACTTTGTGACAAAGATCTGCTGATCCACACGACTGATCATCACCTTTTCATTGACAGACTGATCTTCTCTTCCAATGTAATAACGATAAAAATCCACATCCATGTAATACATCTTACGCACATGCGGAAGTGGATAGTAAACATAAATATTGTCCACATAGAACGTATGCTTCGGCAGCCTGAGCTGACATAATTTCAGGAAATCTGTCCGGTAAATAACAGAATGCATCAGAATATACTGTCCCAGATGGAAATGTTTCACATCATTCCAGCCAAAAATCTCTTCCTGTGGAAGCACATTCTTGTACTCAATCACTTTCTTGTGCTCCATTCCTTCTTTTTCGTATACATAATTGGCAAGCAGCATATCCACCTGCTTTTCTTCCTCTTCAAACTTTTTCAGAACATCCAGGATCTTGTACAGTGCTTCTTCATCTACCCAGTCATCACTGTCCACAACTTTAAAATATTTTCCCTCTGCGTGGTCAAGACCTGCATTGACCGCATCTCCGTGTCCACCATTTTCCTTATCAACTGCACGGACGATCGTCGGATACTTTTCTTCATACTCATGTGCAATCTTTGAAGTATCATCCTTTGATCCGTCATTAACTATGATGATCTCTACATCTTCTCCACCTTTTAAAATAGATTCCACTGCCCGGTCCATATAAGCTGCCGAGTTATAACACGGAATCGCAAACGATATATATTTCATGTGTATTCTCCTTCTCAATTTAAAGCTCACGTTCCTAGTATAGCCTAATTTTTTTTGTTTTCCAACTGATATTGTAAATTTCACATTTTTCGGCTATAGTTAAAGCTATATGATTACTATGAATAAAGAGGAGGATTTCAACTATGAATCACAATTTACTGGTCGGACAATCAGGTGGTCCTACTGCTGTAATCAACGGAAGTCTTTATGGTGTTGTCTCAGAAGGTCTGGCAAATCCGGAGATTGATAATGTCATCGGTATGATCAACGGTATCGAAGGTTTTCTTGCCAATCACACAATGGACATGGCACCTTTAAAAGAAAATGGCGAACTGGAACGTATCCGCACCACACCGGGTTCTTATCTTGGTTCCTGCCGTTATAAATTACCGGAAGATCTTTCTGATCCGGTTTATCCTGAACTTTTCCAGAAATTTACCGAAAAAGAAATCAGCTATTTCTTCTATATTGGCGGAAATGATTCTATGGATACCGTAAGTAAATTATCCCGCTACGCAGCAACAGTCGGAAGTGATATCCGCATCATCGGAGTTCCGAAAACCATCGACAACGATCTGGTTCTGACCGATCATACCCCGGGCTACGGAAGTGCTGCCAAATATGTTGCTTCTACAGTACGCGAAATTGCAATTGATGCCTCTGTCTATGATAATAAACCATCTGTCACCATCGTCGAGATCATGGGACGCCATGCCGGATGGCTGACTGCCGCAAGCGTTCTTGCCCGCAAATTTAAAGGCGATAATCCGGTTCTTATTTATCTTCCGGAAGTTGCTTTCTCCCCGGATGCATTTATCGAAAAGGTAAAAGAAAAGCTTACTAAAACTTCTAATCTCGTTGTCTGCATTTCCGAAGGAATCAACGATGGTAATGGAACCTTTGTCTGCGAGCTTGCAAGTGATGTCGGCACAGATACTTTCGGTCATAAAATGCTGACTGGCTCCGGAAAGTATCTTGAAAATCTCGTAAAAGAAAAGCTTGGTATCAAAGTACGCTCTGTGGAGCTCAATGTCTGCCAGAGATGCTCTTCCTCCTGTTTATCTGCCACAGATCTGGACGAAGCCGCTGCTTCCGGCCGTTTTGCTGTAAGTGCCGCTTTAGATGGTGAAACAGGAAA
>OGRI01000972.1_pt1 | contig 26468 bp, 10 predicted proteins | sample 1553391 | NCBI WGS metagenome assembly OGRI01 (sample SAMEA2580052, study PRJEB22360) | human gut metagenome | reverse complement strand
TTGCTATAGGGATTGCTTCTAGTTTGTCACCTATGTATATAGCAGAAATTGCTCCGGCGCATCTGCGTGGACGGTTTGTGTCCATCAATCAGTTGACGGTAGTATTAGGTATCTTGACTTCTCAGATTGTAAATTGGCAGATAGCTGAGCCTGTGGCATTAGGAGCTACTCATGAAATGATCCGTGAATCATGGAACGGACAGATGGGATGGCGCTGGATGTTTTGGGCAATGACTGTCCCGGCCGCCTTGTTCTTTGTTTTTAGTTTTATATTACCGGAAAGTCCTCGTTGGTTAGCCTCTTCGGGAAAACGGGAGGCGGCACTCAAGGTTTTTACTCGTATGGGAGGAAAGGAATATGCTGTTACTGAGTTGGCTGCTATAGAAGCTGCTTCAGCCTGCCAGACGCAAGAAGGAGGCTACCGTCAATTATTAAATCCTGCTATGTATAAAGTGTTGACTATAGGTGTTGTTATGGCTATTTTGCAGCAATGGTGTGGCATTAATGTTATTTTTAACTATGCACAGGAAATATTTATGGCAGCAGGTTATGGCGTGTCTGATGTTTTGATGAATATTGTGGTGACCGGTATTACGAATGTCATATTTACTATTCTAGCTATGTTTGTGGTAGACCGCTGGGGACGTAAGGCATTGACATTGATCGGATCATTTGGCTTGGCAGTAATTTATACCTTTATGGGAGCCGCTTATTATTTTCATATCACAGGAGTTGTTCTATTGATTATTGTCGTGATGGCCATTGCTTGTTATGCCATGACTTTGGCTACAGTGATGTGGGTCATTATCTCAGAGATTTTCCCGAATCGTATTCGTGGAGTTGCTATGTCTGTTTGCACTTTCGCTTTGTGGGCGGCTTGTTTTATACTTACCTATACTTTCCCAATGCTGAATAGTGGTTTGGGAGCTGCCGGAACATTCTGGTTGTATGGATTGATTTGCCTGGCTGGAGGAATATTTGTTGTGTTCCGTTTGCCGGAAACCAAAGGGAAGAGCTTGGAAGAAATTGAAAAAGAATTAGTGAAATAACAATATTTATTATGGAGAAAATAACTCAATATTTAATTCAAAGTACCGTTCATGGCAGTGAGGTGCGTGCATGGGAGGAAGATATCATGCTTCCTACTTATGAGATAGGAAAGGAAGAGAAGAATCCTATTTTTCTTGAAAAAAGGGTTTATCAGGGAAGTTCCGGATCAGTCTATCCTTATCCGGTGGTAGAGAAGATTTCAGATAAAAAAGCAGACAAGAGGTATCATGCATTGTTTATCGAGAATGAATACATCAAGGTGATGATACTTCCCGAGCTGGGTGGTCGTATACACATGGCTTATGATAAGGTGAAAAAACGTCATTTTGTTTATTACAACCAAGTAGTGAAACCGGCATTGGTGGGATTGACAGGACCTTGGATTTCTGGAGGCATCGAATTTAACTGGCCTCAGCATCACCGTCCTTCTACTTTTTTGCCTACTGATTTTTTGATAGAGGAAAATGCGGATGGCAGTAAGACAGTATGGTGCAATGAAGTGGAGAGAATGTTCCGCACCAAAGGTATGCAGGGATTTACGCTTTATCCGGGCAAAGCTTATATAGAAATAAAAGTGAAGATTTATAATCGTACGTCTTTCCCTCAGACTTTTTTGTGGTGGGCCAATCCTGCAGTAGTAGTCAATGACCATTATCATTCGGTATTCCCGCCTGATGTGAATGCGGTGTTCGATCACGGCAAGCGCGATGTCTCTTCTTTCCCTATTGCTACAGGGGTTTATTATAAGCAGGATTATTCTGCTGGGGTGGATATCTCTAAATATAAAAATATTCCGGTTCCTACATCATATATGGCTATCAAGTCTAAATATGATTTTGTAGGTGGTTATGAAGAAGATGCCCATGGCGGTCTGCTGCATGTGGCCGATCATCATGTTTCTCCGGGAAAGAAACAATGGACATGGGGGAATGGTGATTTCGGTAAGGCGTGGGATCGCAATCTGACCGATGAGGATGGACCTTACATTGAGCTGATGACCGGTATGTATACGGATAACCAACCGGACTTTACTTGGTTACAGCCCTATGAGGAAAAATCATGGGTACAGTATTTTATGCCTTATAGTGAAGTGGGTTATGTAAAGAATGCAACTAAAGATGCTTTGCTGAATTTGGAAATAAAGGAAGGTAAAGCCCGTTTGGTGCTTTATACTACGGGAGTGAATAGTGGAGTACGTATTATAGTAAAAGCTATTAAAGGCACTGTATTATTGGATAAGACTACACAAATTTCGCCATCAGAACCGTTTATTACGACTTTTGCGGCAGAAGGACTAAAAGAAGAGGAGGTATGTGTAGAGGTTCGTGATAAGGAAGGACAAATTTTGCTTTCTTATCAAGCGGATAAGCCGGAAATCAAGCCGGTTCCTGATCCTGCTAAAGCTGCTAAAGATCCTCAAGATATTGCTTCTGTCGAACAACTGTTTTTGACCGGACTACATTTGGAACAATATCGCCATGCTACTTATAATCCGATGGATTATTATATGGAAGCATTAAGACGTGAACCGGGAGATGTACGTTGTAACAATGCGGTAGGGTTATTGTTGATGCGTAAAGGACAATTTGCAATGGCGGAGAGCTATTTCCGGAAAGCGGTGGAAACCTTGACTGAACGTAATCCGAATCCTTATGACGGTGAACCTTATTATAATTGGGGTTGGAGTTGTATGATGCAACAGAAATGGGATGAGGCTTATGATGCTTTCTTTAAGTCGGCATGGAATGCTGCTTGGCAGGATGCGGCTTATTATGCACTAGCACAACTTGACACTCGTAAAGGAAAGTATGAAAGTGCTTTGGACAAGATAGACCGTTCATTGATTCGTAATTGGCATAATCACAAAGCGCGTCAGTTGAAAATTTCCATTCTACGCAAATTGGGTCGTAAAGAGGAAGCTTTGGCGCTCGTAGCTGAATCATTGCAGATAGATCGTTTTAATATGGGATGCCGTTTTGAACATTATTTGTTGACCCGGGATGTGGAAGTGTTGGAGGAAATGAAAAAGTTGATGCGTGGCTGGGCTCACGGATATATAGAATATGCATTGGATTTTGCTGCTGCCGGACTGTACGAGGAAGCTCTTTCTTTGTTGGAATGCTACGTAACCGGAGTTACAGAAGTATATCCTGTCGTTTATTATACAATGGGGTATTTCCATACCTGTAAGGGAGATGAGAGCAAAGCATTGGAATATTATCAGCGGGCAGAAAAGGAAAATCATTCATATTGTTTCCCGAATCGTATAGAAGAAGTATTGATTCTTCAAGATGCCGTACGTTTGAATATTCATGGAGCAAAAGCGGCATATAGTTTAGGAAACTTTTGGTATGCTAACCGTCAGTATGATAATGCTATTGCTTGTTGGGAACATTCGGCTGCTATAGAGCCAACATTCCCTACCGTATGGCGTAATTTATCTTTAGCTTATTATAATAAGCGTAATGATAAACAAAGGGCTTTGGAAACTCTGGAAAAAGCTTATGCATTGGATGAGCACGATTCTCGTATATTAATGGAGTTGGACCAACTTTATAAACGTTTAGGCCGACCTCATACAGAACGTTTGGCTTTTTTGGAAGCACATCTGTCTGAAGTGGAACAGCGTGATGATCTGTCCATTGAGCGTATCACTTTGTATAATCAACTAGGGCGCTATACTGAAGCAAAAGAATTGATTGCCGCACGTAATTTCCATCCATGGGAAGGAGGAGAAGGAAAAATCACCGGACAATATGTATTGTGCCGTATAGAATTAGCAAAGATTGCTTTAAGTGAAAAACGTTATGCCGATGCTTTAGTCCTTTTGGATGAAACGAATGTTTATCCATTTAATTTGGGTGAGGGAAAATTGGCAAATGCTGAAGAGAATGATATCTGGTATTATAAAGGTGAGGCGCTTCGTGGATTGGGAAATGAGCAACAAGCTATAGATTGCTTCACCAAAGCAACCATTGGCTCGTCAGAACCACAACAGGCTTTCTTTTACAATGACCAACAGCCCGACAAGATTTTCTATCAAGGTTTGGCATGGCGTGCATTGGGCAGGGAAGACAAGGCGTGCGGTTGCTTTAACAAATTGATAAAGCATGGTGAAAAGCATTTATTTGACCACTGCCGGATTGATTATTTTGCTGTTTCTCTGCCTGATTTGGCTATTTGGGAAGATGACTTGGATAAACGTAACCGCATTCATTGCAATTATGTGATGGGACTGGGTTGTTTAGGATTGCGTGAAATGGGAAAAGCCATTGATTTTTTGGATAAGGTGCGAGAATTGGATATTAATCATCAAGGTGGACAAATCCATCGTAACTTGTGTGCCGTATGAAAAAAAAGAATATTTTCCTTTTGTTGGTAACATGGTGTCTGTGCGTTTTTGCACAGGCACAAACACCGTCAGCTTATGAATTATCATCCCCAAACGGGCAATTGGCACTTACTATAGAGAATGGAAGGGTATTACAATATTCTTTAAGTTTGGAAGGTAAGCCTGTCATTCATCCCTCTGCTATTTGTATGACGATGGAAAATGGAAATATATGGGGAAAGAATGGTGAAGTGGTAGGAACTTCTACAAGGAGTACTTCCGAGAAGGTTTATCCGGTAGCTGGTAACTATCGTGAATTAACAGACCATTATAATGAACTTTCTTTGAAATTCAAGGATGGTTATTCAGTTATATTCCGGATGTATAATGAAGGAATGGCATATCGTTTTTGTGGAAATCTTCCGGAGCAGGATTCTTTGATTGTAGCTGATGAAGAAGCTTCTTTTAATCTGGGCGATGATCCGGCAGTTATTTTACCCGAAACAACTGATTTTACAGCTTGGGAGTTGAGCAATGTGCTTTACGAGGGCATTTCTAAAATAGAAGAACATAAATATGGTATTACACCAACTTTATTTACAAACAAGATGCAGAATGTGCGTGTTGTGGTGGCTGAATCAGATTTGAATAACTATCCGGGTATGTATCTTCGTAAAGAAGATGGCAAGATGAAAGGTTATTGGGCGACCTATCCTAAAAAAATAGAGATGGGCAGTTGGGGAAATTTTATTACGGTAGTTAAAGAGAGGGAGAATTATTTAGCACGTACTGCTGGTAATCATGCTTTCCCTTGGCGTATAGCTATTGTAGCCAAGGATGATAAGGAACTACTGACTAATGAAATGATTTACTTACTGGCCAAGCCCCAACAAATAAAGGATACGGATTGGATTCGTCCTGGTAAAGCAACTTGGGAATGGTGGCATTGTGCTATTTTGGAAAAAGCTCCTTTCCCTTCCGGTCATCAAAACCTTTCGACGCAGATGTACAAGTATTATATTGATTTCGCTTCCGAAAACAAGATACCTTATCTGCTGATCGATGCCGGTTGGAGCAATGTTTTTAATCATGCTGATTTGAATAAGAATATTGATATAAAAGAGGTGATACGCTATGGAAAAGAAAAAAAAGTAGGTGTATGGCTTTGGACTGTTGCTGCTACTTTATTCCAACATCCGCATTGTTATTTGGATTCTATCAGTAAATGGGGTGCTGTTGGGGTAAAAATAGATTTTTTTGATCGTGATGATGCTCAAATAATCCCTCAATATGAAAATCTGGCAAAGGCTTGTGCTGAGCGGCATCTTATGGTGGATTTTCATGGATGCAGCAAGCCTACCGGACTTCATCGGGCATATCCTAATATCCTTTCTTATGAAGCCATGCGATGTGCGGAATGTTTTAAGTGGGATACCACTTCTAATCCGGATTATCAGCTTCAATGTATCTTTGCCCGTATGTTGGGAGGTGGAATTGATTATACTCCGGGGTCGATGCGTAACAGCACATTGGAAAAATTTAAGCCGATCGATCCGGGGTTGCCTAGTTCATTGGGGACTCGTTCACATGAATTGGCCTTGTTTGTTGTACTTTCCGCACCATTTGCCAGTTTATGTGATTCTCCGGATGAGTATCGTAAGTATCCTGATATTTTAAAGTATTTAGCGGAAGTACCGACTTCATGGGATCAGACGATTCCCTTAGCTGCTCGTGTGGGCGAATATGCTGTGTTGGCTAAGCAGAAAGGAAATACTTGGTATATAGGCGGATTGAACGCTTGGGGTGAGAGAACAATTCAGGTGGATTGCTCTTTCCTGCTTCAGGATAAGAAATATACCATTGAAATTTTTCAGGATAAAAAAAGAAGTAACAAGAATGCTAATTTATACGAACATAAAATAATGGATATAGATAATAAGAATATTATTGAAATGTTTATGGCTTCTGGTGGGGGATTTGTAATAGTCATTCGTGAAAAGAAATAGAGGGGCAACCCTCTATTTCTTTTATATTGGCATTATTTATCCTTTTTTTCTTTTATCTTTGACTCAAATTTTGAACAAGCTATGAAAAAGACTTTGCTCATTTTATGTTGTTTGTATGTTGTATTTACATTACAGGCAGTTGATAGGGGATTGTCCAATTTTTATTTTTCTCATATAACGGGTGAGAATGGACTATCACAAAGTAATGTGAAGGCTATCATTCAGGATAGTTACGGGTTTATGTGGTTTGGTACAAAAAATGGTTTGAACCGTTTTGATGGAACTTCTATTGTACAGATGAACTGTGATGACTATGTAGCCGGTACGGGAAACCATAATATTTCTGCTTTGTTTGAAGATAAGGAACGTCAGTTATGGGTAGGAACGGATAGAGGAGTCTATCGTTATAATCCTGCCTTGGATATATTCACGGCAATGAATATGGAAACAGAAGAAGGGGTGAATATGAATAATTGGGTATCTAATATTGTGGCGGATTCTATTGGGAATATTTGGATTGTAATTCCTGATCAGGGAGTTTTTCGCTATAAGGATGAGAAGCTTTATTTTTATGAAGTAACCAACAAAGAGCATTTTAAAACAGAAGCTCCGGATTGTATTTTGGTACGCCCTGATGGTGATGTTTGGGTTGGTACATGGGGAGTCGGACTTTTTCGATATGATAGAAATACGGATAAATTTGAACAATATTGTGTTGATAAAACCGGGCGTTCGTTAAAGGGAAAGAATATTAATTTTATTTGTAATTATGGTGATTGGATTGCAATGGCTATTCATGAAGGGGAACTAATGAAATATAATCCCGGTACGAATCAGCTGGTAAAAATAGATATACCGGAGGCTAACCATACATTTGTACGTAATGTAGCCTGTTTTGACAATGAACTATGGGTGGGAACTCACGAAGGTTTGTTTGTTGTAAATGAGAGGAAGAATAAAATAGTTCATTTGAAGCAAGATCTGATGCGTCCGTTCAGTTTGTCAGATAAGATTATTTATACTATTTACCGAGATCGGGAAGGGGGAATTTGGCTGGGAACCATGTTTGGCGGGGTGGATTATCTGCCTCATCATGATTTATTGTTTGATAAATATGTACCTGGGAGTGATGGGAACTCATTAACAACGAAACGGGTAAGAGAGATAGCTTCTGATAATAAGGGTAACATATGGATTGGCACTGAAGATGATGGGGTGAACATATTAAATATTGCTTCCGGAAAGGTAAGGCGGTTGAGATTGAACGATTATGATAAAGGGAACTATATGGTTACTTTGGGAATGTTTGTCAAAGGAAGCCAATTGTTCTGTGGCTTGTTTAAGCAAGGATTGGATGTGATTCAATTACCCGAGAATAAAGTTTGTCATTATACTCCTGAGGAGTTAAATATAGGAGAAGGAAGTGTTTATACTTTTTTTATAGATAATGAAGGATATAAGTGGATTGGTACAGGCTGGGGACTTTATAAAGCTGCTCCTACAAGTTTTCATTTTGACAAAGTGGAAGAAGTGGGATTTGATTGGATTTTTGATGTATTTCAAGATAAAGATGGAATGATGTGGTTCGCCTCCATGGGAAGTGGGTTATGGAAGTATGATCCCCATAAGAATCTTTTTAAAAAGTATACTCATGAGGAAGGTAAGGAAAATACATTGAGCTCTAATTCTGTGAGTTCTGTCATGCAGGATTGTAAAGGCCGTATTTGGATTTCTACGGATCGTGGTGGTATTTGTTGTTATAATTCTCAAACGGATGATTTTACTACTTTTTCTATCAAAGACGGTTTACCAGATGATGTGGCTTATAAGATCTTGGAAGATGAACAATCAAATTTATGGTTTGGAACAAATCGTGGACTGGTTAGATTTAATCCGGAATCAAAAGATATACGGGTGTATACCACTAAAGATGGTCTATTAGGGAATCAGTTTAATTATAAGTCAGCTTTGAAGGGTGAGGACGGTAAGTTTTATTTTGGTGGTATAGACGGATTGATTGCATTTGATCCTAACTCTTCAGAGAAAATAAATTTCTTACCACCTGTTTATATTTCAAAGTTCAGCATTTATAATCAGGAAATAACAGTTCACACTCCTAATTCTCCTTTGAAAAAGTGTATAGAACATACAGATGAAATTATATTACCTTATGATCAGGCAAATATTAGTTTCGATGTTGCTTTATTAAGTTATTCTACTACGGAGTCCAATCAGTATTATTATAAATTAGTTCCGTTGGACAAAGACTGGATACGGGCAGCGAGTAATCAGAATATTTCTTACGCTAAACTGCCTCCGGGAGATTATATCTTGCAAGTGCGGGCTACCAATAGTGCCAAAGAAGGCCCTTATGCTACCCGGTCTTTATCCATTGTTATTCTGCCTCCTTGGTGGCAGTCCGTCTGGGCTTATTTTCTGTATATTATATGGGGAATCTGTGTCGTACTTTGCTGGTTCTTTTGGTATAGAAGACGCAAAGAGAAACAGATGGAAGAAAAGCAGAAGTTATTTGAAATTGAGAAGGAGAAAGAACTCTATGAATCAAAAGTCAGTTTCTTTACTGAAATAGCTCATGAGGTGCGCACGCCCTTGACATTGATAAATGGTCCGTTGGAAGCAATTGAGGAAATGGATATCAAGGATCAGAAATTGAATAAGAATTTGAAAGTAATCGGGCAGAATACCAAGAGATTATTAGACCTGACCGGCCAGCTGCTTGATTTTCAAAAAATAGGAGCGAGTAAATTTGAACTGAAATTTGAAACGGTTGATGTAACGGCATTGCTGAATGAAACGATTGCTCGTTTTGAGCCTACTATTCTGCAAAAGCAGAAAGAGTTATTGCAGCATATTCCCCAAGAAAGAATTATGGCTGCCATAGATAAGGAGGCTATCACAAAAGTATTGAGTAATTTGTTGAATAATGCTTTGAAATATGCCCGTCATACCATTACGATAGATTTATTCCAAGATGAAGCTGATTTTACAGTTCGTATTGTCAGTGACGGAGAAAAGATACCTGAAGCGTCCAGCCAACAGATTTTTGAACCCTTTTATCAGATGGAGAAGAAGGATACAGTTCGGATGGGAGTAGGCATAGGATTACCTTTAGCTCGTTCGCTAGCCACTTTACATAAAGGCAGGCTTTATTTGGATATAGAACAACCGGAGAATACATTTGTTTTGATCATTCCTTTGAATAAAGAGGAAGTAAGGCAGCAAATAGAGAAGGTAGTGGAGCAAAATATAGAAGTATTGGATGAGGAAACATCAACAGAAACAGACCAGATGAAAGGTTATACTTTATTGTTAGTAGAGGACAATGAAAGTATGAGATCTTTTATCTTTGAACGATTGGAAGTTTTGTTTACGGTGGAAACTGCTGTGAATGGACAGGAAGCGTTGGATGTTTTACGTAGTAATCACATAGATTTGGTAATCAGTGATATAATGATGCCGGTGATGAATGGCTATGAATTATGTAAGGAAATAAAGGGGGATATTGATTTGTGTCATATTCCGGTTATTTTCCTTACCGCCAAGAATGATTTGGAGAGTAAAATTAACGGATTGAAGATAGGAGCGGAAGCTTATGTGGAGAAACCTTTTTCTTTCAATTATTTGAAGAGTCAGATTTTGTCTTTACTCAGCAATCGTAGAAAAGAACGTGAGGCATTCTCTAAACGTCCTTTTTTTCCTGTGCATAATATGCAGATGAACAAGGCGGATGAAGAATTTATGAATAAAGTAATTAATGTAATTCAAGAGAATATTTCAGATGAAAATTTCAATGTGGAACGTATGGCTGATATCTTATGTATGAGCCGTTCCAGCTTATTGAGGAAAATAAAGATTCTGTTTAATCTTTCACCCATAGATTTCATTCGGTTGATCCGTTTGAAAAAAGCGGCCGAATTGATTCAGGAAGGTAAATACCGTATTGGGGATATCTGTTATATGGTAGGAATAAACTCTTCATCTTATTTCAGTAAATTATTCCTGAAACAATTCGGAATGACTCCGAAAGAGTTTGAGAAACAGTATCAAACATCCAAGGAAAAAGCTAAAATAGATTTGACGGAGAATCTCTGATTGAAAGAAATGCAGCAAAAAATGACACATTTGCGGATTCTTCGGACGCAGATGAGTCATTGCTGCAAAAATCCTATTTATTGCTGCGTTTGTATATTAACAGGTTGTCAAGATATGCCTACTTTTGACCATGCTTGAAAGGAAAAGAATTCCGAACAGTAAAGCAAACCTTAAGTAGATTTATCTCTTTGACAAACTAATAATATTATGAAGAATAATTGGTTAACTTTAAAATCATTGTTTCTCTGTGTTTCTGCATTGAGTGCTTCCGGTCTTATTTTGTCCGGGTGTACTGAAAATGCAAATCTAAATGTCGGTGAATGGTCTTTGGAGTACGATGCTCACGCTAATGGTATTGATATCAGCAAAGGCTCTAAGCTTATTTATGATAATGTATATGCAGCTTATAAATTGGCCGACAGTGTTGTTTCGACTCGTGATTATGCAAAGCATCATGTTTCTACAAAAAAAATCAATGATCATTTTGGAGAAGGGTATCATTATGAGGTGACTTATACTGGGAATAATTTGCCTGTACTGGTTCAATCTTTTTATGTATATCCGACAAAGGATTATGTGTTGACAGATTTTACTTTGGAAAGTACGTCTGAAATGGCTTCGAATTATATGGCGCCGGTCAATGTGGACCGAATGCCTGAAGTCCTGAACCAGGGTGAAAATAATCGTGCGCTTTTCATTCCTTTCGATAATGACTGTTGGATCAGATACCAATCTCATCCGCTCACATTTACAGAATTGACTAGTTATGAAGTTACTGCCATATTTAATAATGATGATCGTGAAGCTATGGTGATAGGTTCTGTGGAACACGATTCTTGGAAAACAGGTATAACAATAGGTAAAGGTAATATATATAATGTAGGTTCATTGGTATGTTATGGGGGTGTTGCTGATAAGACAACGCGTGATTCGAAACCTCACGGTGCATTGAAAGGTACGACAATCAAGTCGCCTAAGATTTTAGTAGGATTTTTTGAAGACTGGCGTGAAGGCATGGAAGAATACGCTCAGGCTAATGCTGTGATTGCTCCGCCCAAAGCTTGGGATAAAGCTGTTCCTTTTGGCTGGAACAGCTGGGGAGCGTTGCAATTTAATCTGACCTATCCGAAAGCATTGGAAGTTTCTGATTTTTATAAAGAGAATTTGCAGTCCCATCATTTTGTGAATTCGGATAATCTGGTTTATACAGGTTTGGATTCTGGTTGGAATAGTTTTTCAGAAGAGGAGTTGAAAGCTTTTGTGGATAGATGTAAGGCAAACGGTCAGATAGCCGGCGTTTATTGGACTCCGTTTACTGATTGGGCTAAAAATCCTGAACGTGAAATAAAAGAAATTCCGGGGTATAAATATAAAGATGTGTATCTCTATGCAAATGGAAAACCGCAGGAATTAGACGGAGCGTATGCTGTTGATCCTACCCATCCAGCTATTGAAGCTATGATGAAGCGTACATCGGAACTCTTTCATCGGGCAGGTTTTGAATATGTGAAAATGGATTTTATGACACATGGGGCGATGGAGGCTGACAAATGGTATAATCCGGAAATACAAACAGGTATTCAGGGATATAACTATGGAATGCAATTGCTTGACAAATATTTTGGCGATATGTATATCAATCTTTCTATTTCTCCTGTTTTTCCTGCTCATTATGCTCAGTCTAGAAGAATTGCTTGTGATGCGTGGAATAAGATGAAGGATACTGAATATACCTTGAATGCACTTTCATACGGTTGGTGGCAGGATAAGGTTTATCAGTTTAATGATCCTGACCATATTGTATTGCGTGATGCTACAGATGGTGAGAACAGAGCGCGTGTTACTTCGGGGGTCATTACAGGAATTTTCATTGCTGGAGATGATTTCAGCAAAGGCGGTTCTAAAGAAGTGAAGGAGAAGGCGATGAAATATCTGACTAATGCTGAGATCAATGCTATAGCCAATGGGGAATCTTTCCATCCTGTAGATGGGAATGGTGAAAAGTCAGAAAATCAGTTTGTACGCATGGATAAGGATGGTAAGGCTTATTATGCTGTGTTCAACTATATGGATCAAGAGTTGAAGATGACTACAGCTTTAGAGCGTCTGGGGTTGGATTCGTCAAAGGAATATAGGCTGAAAGAATTATGGAGTGGCATTGAAAGTACTGCTAAAACCAATCTGGAAGTAACGGTTCCTGCATGTGATGTTGTAATTTTCAAAGTGGAAGAATAAACCAATATAAACTTTAAATCGTACTTAAATTTACAAATTATGAAAAGAATTAGGCTTATTAATTTAATCCTTATCATGTTTTGTTGCTGCAATATGCTAGCACAGAACATAACGGTTACAGGACAGGTGGTGGATGTTACATCCGAACCTATCATTGGTGCAAGTGTAGTGGTAAAAGGTACAGCCAATGGGACTATTACCAATTTTGATGGTAAATTTACATTATCAGTTCAGAAAGGGGAAACATTGCATATTTCTTATATAGGATATGTTGCACAAGATGTTAAAATAATGGGTAACCAACCAGTCAAAGTTGTGATGTCGGAGGATACTGAAACATTAGATGAAGTGGTTGTTGTAGGCACTGCGATGAAGAAGAGTGATTTGACGGGAGCTGTTGCCAGTGTTAGTTCTAAAGTATTGGAAGAAAAACCAGTAACAAATGTAAATCAAGCTCTTCAAGGTCGTGTCGCAGGTGTGTTCATTTCTCAACCTACGCGTCCTACGGATGATGCATCTATTAAAATTCGTGGTATTAATACAATTAATGGATCTACAGACCCTATTTATGTCGTAGATGGTATGGTTATGGATAATTCATTCTCTGGATTTAATGCAGTCAATTTGAATGATGTGGCTTCTATTGAGGTCTTGAAAGATGCATCAGCTACAGCTCTGTATGGTTCACGTGGTTCCAACGGTGTTGTTGTTATTACAACTAAGAAGGGTAAAAAAGGCGAAGGTAAAGTTTCTTATGATGGCTGGATTGGCTTTCAGACCTATGCTAATACTCCAAAAACTATGAATACTCGTCAATTATTTGAACTTAGAAAGGAGGCCTATACGAATGGTTATATGCAAACAAATCCTGATGGAGATGTCAATGCTTATATCAATGATGTGATAATGGGATCGAATACTGTTTTTGCTGATTATGAATTCGATGCCTACAACAATAATAAAAATTATGATTGGCTGGATGCTGTGAGCCGTACTGGAGTACAACACAATCATGTAGTAAGTCTTTCGAATGGCAATGATAAAGGTTCTTATTATATTAGTTTTGGTTATACAGACAATAAAGGTGTAATTGAGAAGTCTGAACAAGAAAAATACACAGGACGTATTAATGCGGATCAACAGATTAAATCCTGGCTGAAAGTAGGTACTAATACAACTTTTACACGTACCGAGAACACGTTGGTTGATGATGGAGTAATGAATCGTGCACGTTGTGCTAATCCGATGTTGGAAATTTCTGATGAGATTGAAACTTTAAATTGGCAAGGTATTTTTGACCAAAATAATTTTAATCCATTACGTTCTTTGAAAGTCGATAATGATTTGGTGTATAATCGCTTGTTGAGCTCTAATTATATTAATATCAATCCTATTGAAGGATTAAACTTGCGTTCTACTTTCTCTATTGATTATGCTCAAAAGCAGCAAAATAAATATACCCCGAATGATATTTATGAGTCGGAACGTTATGGAACACAAGGTGAAGCCAAAGATGATAGAGATACACGTACTGTATGGCAATGGGATAATTCATTGTCTTATGAAGCCTCTTTCGGTAAACATAAGTTGAATGCGATGGTTGGTACCAGTGCTACACGGACTACGTATAATTATATTAATGCTACGGCAACAGGGTTTGGCACTAATTTATTTGGATATCATAGTTTGGGATCTGGTTATAAAAAAGATCAGCGCGGCTTAAGTACAGCTTGGTCCGAGCAAACATTATTATCTTATATCGCTCGTGTTAACTATAACTATGCGGGTAAATATTTATTGACGGCGACAGCGCGTTACGACGGTTCTTCTAAATTTGCTAAAGGAAATCAGTGGGGTATTTTTCCGTCTGTGTCTGCAGCTTGGAATATTACAGAAGAAAAGTTCATGAAAAATCAGACGATTTTTGATCAGTTAAAGTTACGTGCTGGTTTTGGTATCGTTGGTAATCAGAATATTGATGATTTTGCCTATTTATCTTTATATAATGTCAGCTATACGGGTACTTCCGATACAGGTTATACGAATTCTTTTGTTTCCAATGGGCGACGTGGTACTCCAGATATTAGTTGGGAGAAACAAAAACAATGGAATTTAGGAGTAGATATGGCTTTCTTACAGAATAGAGTGCGTTTGTCTGTTGATGCTTTCTTGATAAAAAATAAGGATTTGTTAATGAGCCATTCGTTGCCTACGACTACTGGTTTCAGCAGTACTATTGAAAATATAGGTGCGATTGAAAACAAAGGTTTGGAATTTGCTTTGAATGCCAATTTGGTAAGAGCTAAAGATTTTGAATGGAATTTTGCAGCTACATTGTCTATGGATAAAAATAAGGTAACTCGATTATATGGTGATAATGATGTTGTATATAATGTAGATAGTGATCGTAATATTCAAAAAGAAGGTAATTTATTCCTTGGTGAGTCTCGTAACACAATTTATATTTGGAAAACAGGTGGAATCGCCCAAGAAATTGATATGGATCGTTTGAATAAAATAAATTGGAATGGATATAATGTGAATCCTGGTGATTTGTATCCGTTGGATTATGATAATAATGGACAGATAGATCAAAATGACCGTGTTGTAATTGGTTCCACTGATCCTAAGTTTTATGGCGGTTTTTCTACAGATTTTTCTTGGAAGGGATTGTCTTTAAATGCAGTATTCAGTTATTCTTATGGGGCTAAAAAATTGAGTCCTTGGTATGAAACTTTGATTGGAAGTACTGGATCTGGAGTCGCATCAACGGATTTGTTGGATCGTTGGACTCCTGAAAATACAGATGCTGAATTTCCACGTGTGTTGGCTGGCTTTGATTATAATCATTATGGTGCAAGTTCTATGGATTTTAGTGTACAGAAAGCTTCTTTCTTGCGTTTGTCTGCTCTGACATTGGCCTATACTTTCCCAACTAAAGTGATAAATGCTCTGAAACTGGCTAACCTGCGTGTTTATGCCACTGGTTCTAATCTTTTTTGCTTAACTAATTATAATGGTTATGATCCGGAAACTGGTGATTGGTATCCTCCTACACGTATGTATACTTTTGGTCTTAATTTGGCTTTTTAATGGAAGGATAGAATAAATAGTCTAACTTTAAAAGAAAACACAACAATGAAAAAGATATATAGATATAGTGCGATATATGCTTTGGCTTTGACCTTTGCACTGAAAACCTCCTCTTGCTCGGATTTTTTGCAGGTAGAACCTACGGGATCTTTGACTGAAGAACAAGTATTTGAAAAAATAGATAATGTAGAACCTTTAGTTCTTGGATTGTATAAGAGTTATAGGGGCTGTAAAGAAGGACGTAATGGATTGATGCCTTATTTGGGGACAGATGAAACACAGCAGGGTAATTATCAGTTGATTTCTTCAGGCGATCAAGCCGGTATGGATAAATATAATGGACAGTTGAATCCTACATCTACTCAGGTTAGTTCTATTTGGAACAACCGTTGGCCGGCTGTCGTTTCAGCTGCTAAAGCTATATATGCATTGGGTATGACCACTGAAGAACCGGAACGTGCTAAACAGTTGATGGGAGAGGCATGCTTTATTCGTGGTTTATTAATGTTTGAATTAAGTATGTATTGGGGTGAAATCCCTGTGATAGATATGAACCGTACTGATGAATTGGGCTTGGGACGTCAACCTTTAAAGACTGTATGGGAATATATTATTAATGATTTTATTACTGCTACCAATAATTTGCCTGAGTCTTATAATAGTGAACCGCAGCGTGCTACTGTTGGGGCTGCATGGGCCATGTTAGGAAAGGCTTATATGGCAGCTCCGGAAGAGACAGGATTACGGGATTTTGCCAAGGCTGATGAATGTTTTAAGACTATTATTAATATGGGGCGATATGAATTGCTGAATAATTATGCTGACTTGTATCGTTATGATAATCCTAATACAAAAGAGTCATTGTTTGAGTTGCAATTTAATAATGTATATCCTGATTGTAATTATTGGGAGTTTGATTGTGGTTCTCGTGCATGTGACTCTTGGTTTGGTCAGGGATGCTCTTTCTCTGGTTACGACTTTCTAGTTCCGACTCCTTTTGCTTATAAGACGGTAGAAGAAGGTGGCATTTGGGAAGATGGAGATTTGCGTAAAGAAGAAGCATTGCGTTATGATTTTACGTATTATACTAATAAATATTCAGAAGATGGAACATTCGAATATGTAACTCCTGATTTGTCAAAGACTCAATGGACGGGAACTACAGATGAATTGGAACCGCATATAAAGAAATATGAAGACTATCGTACAGATATTCTTTCAGGGCTTGGCATTAATAATATGTGGAATTCTGGTAAGAACTTTTCAATGATTCGTTATGCTGATATATTATTATTGCATGCTGAATGTCTGAATGAATTAGGACAGACTTCGGAAGCAGTACAGATCGTGAATAATCAAATTCGTACTCGTGCATGGGGAGGAAACTTGCCAGAAGATAAGAAATGGAATTCGGGAATGAGCAAAGATGAATTCCGTGATAAAGTAATGGATGAACGTTTGCGTGAACTTTGCTTCGAAGGCTGGAGACGTATTGATTTGCTTCGTACTAATAAATTTGTAGAATTGATAAAAGAACGTAACCGTTGGGCAAAAGAATCAGGAACAATTCAAGATTTCCATAAGCGCTATCCTATTCCTGATACTGAAATTAAAACAAATGATGCATTCGGCCCTGAAGATCAGAATCCGGGATATAGCAAATAAATTGTTTCTATCCATATAAATTAGAAGCATCAGGAGGAAACATCTGCTTCCTACCTGATGCTTTTTCTTTTTCTGAAATTTGGAATAATATGAAAATAATACATAAAATAGAAACTTATACCTCTGACGGAAAACCTGTATTACGATTTACCGTAATGAACTCCTCGGGAGCTTATATGGAATTCACTAATTGGGGGGCACGTTGGATTACAGCTTCAGTACCCGATGTTCAGGGAGCATTAGCCAATATTTTGATCGGTTATGATACCTTGTCCGATTATTTGAAAGATTCTTATTATATGGGAGCAACTGTTGGCAGATTTGCCAATCGTATTGCTGATGCTTCTTTTACAATAGATAGGAAAACCTTCCATTTGGAAGTTAATGATGGGAATAATACCAATCATGGAGGTTTTTCCGGCTTTCATAACAAGATGTGGCAATGGGAAGAATTACCGGATGGCATCCGTTTTAGTCTGTATTCGCCAGACGGAGAAGGAGGTTTCCCGGGAAATATCCATGTGATAACAGACTATCGTTTCAATGAGGACAATGAACTTTCTGTACGGCATTATGCGGAAACAGACTGTGCTACTTACATCAATATGACTAATCACGCATATTTCAATTTGCGCGGAAATGGAAAAAAGATAACAGAGCATCGGTTGCATATTTCGTCTGACCGGATATTGGATACTACCTCGGCGTTCATTCCTACGGGAAGAAAGATGAAGGTGAAAAATACTCCGTTTGACTTTACTTCCCTAAAACCGGTAGGTGCAGACTTATATGCTGATCATGAGCAATTACTTTGGAATAAAGGATATAATCATTGCTATATATTGAAAGATAAAATGTCTGAGGAGATGTTAGAGGCTGCTTCTTTATATGAACCTGTTACAGGAAGAAAAATGACAGTGATGACTGATTTGCCTGCTGTTCTTTTGTATACAGCGGGATATTATGACCGACCGGATACAGCCATCTGTTTGGAAACACAATTTTATCCGGATACTCCTTCTCATTCGGATTTTCCTTCTTGCCTGGTGTTACCGGAGAAAGCTTATGAGCATTGCACCTTGTTTAGTTTTCAGGTGCAAAAAGAGAAATAGATGATTGATAAATATGAAAAGACTATAATATGAAAAACGTAAAAAAAACATGGGTTGTATTAGCCCTACTGGGATGTATGCAAGTACTGCATGCTCAAACTGTGTATTTACATAGCGATAACCCACAAATGAAATGGAAGTTAAAGCCTCAGGCTGAAGTCGGAACGGATGTGAAGTCACTTTGTGGAAACGGATACAATGTTTCTGCTTGGGTAGATGCTGTTGTGCCTGGAACAGCTTTTAATTCGTATGTAATAGCAGGGCTGGAGAAAGATCCTAACTTTGGTGACAATATTCATCAGGTAAATCGCGACAAATACGACTGTAGCTTTTGGTATCGTACTACATTCCGTGTTCCTGCTGATTTTACAAAAGAATTGATATGGTTGAATTTTAATGGGGTAAACCGTCGTGCGGAAGTCTATCTGAATGGAACATTATTAGGTAAACTGGATGGGTTTATGCATCGTGGACATTTTAATGTTACTTCAATAGTAAATCGTGATAAAGAAAATGTATTGGCTGTACTTGTTCATATGCCTGATACTCCATTGGCTAATCAGGGCAGTCCAACCTATTTGTCTAGTGGCGGATGGGATTGGATGCCTTATGTGCCGGGGTTGAATAGTGGTATAACCGATAAGGTATTTCTTACTAATACGGGAACAGCTACTTTAATTGATCCTTGGATACGTACTAATTTACCTACCCGTGCCAGAGCGGATTTGAGTGTGGCGCTTGATGTCAAGAATAATTCGGTAGAAAAGACGAAGGTATTGGTGCGCGGAACAATTACCCCAGGAAACATTGTTTTTCAAAAAGAATTAGACGTGAATGCCCATACTACTGAACAGGTGAAGTTTGACAAACGCTATTTTCCACAACTGTGTATAGACCAGCCGCGTCTGTGGTGGCCAAATGGGTATGGAGAACCCAATCTTTATCATTGTAAGTTTGAGGTGATGGTGGATGGAAGAGTTTCGGAAACGAAAGATGTTTCTTTTGGTATAAAGAAATATTCTTATGATAAAGAGGGCAATACATTCCATATTTATATTAATGATATTCCGGTATTTGTTAAGGGAGCGAATTGGGGGATGTCTGAATATATGCTTCGTTGCCGTGGCGAGGAATATGATACCAAAGTCCGCCTGCATAAGGAAATGAATTTTAATATGATACGTAATTGGCTCGGCTCTGTTACAGATGATGAATTCTACGAGGCATGTGACAAATATGGCATTATGGTATGGGATGATTTTTGGATAAACTCTAATCCGAATTTGCCTTATGACCTCAATGTGTTCAATAATAATATGATGGAGAAAATAAAACGTGTGCGTAATCACCCTAGTATAGCCGTGTGGTGTGGCGATAATGAATCTAATCCTCAGCCTCCTTTAGAAGGATGGATGGCGGAAAATATTAGGACCTTTGATGGAGGTGATCGTTATTTTCAAGCAAACTCCCATGCTCAGGGCTTGACCGGTAGTGGTCCGTGGGGAGCATTTGAGCCTCGCTTTTATTTTACTAAATATCCTGATGGCTTGGAAGGAGATCCGGCGCGTGGCTGGGGATTTCGTACAGAAATTGGCACAGCTGTAGTTCCTACCTTTGAAAGCTTCAAGAAATTTATGCCCAAGGAGAACTGGTGGCCTCGTGATGAAATGTGGAACAAGCACTATTTTGGCCAAAATGCTTTTAATGCAGCTCCCGATCGTTATGATGCTTCTATAACCAAAGGTTTTGGCAAGCCCGAAGGGATTGAAGATTATTGCCGTAAGGCTCAGCTTGTCAATATTGAATCTAATAAGGCTATGTATGAGGGTTGGCTGGATCGTATGTGGGAGGATGCATCAGGTATCATGACTTGGATGGGACAGTCGGCATATCCGTCTATGGTTTGGCAAACTTATGACTATTATTATGATTTGACAGGAGCCTTTTGGGGAGCAAAATCAGCCTGTGAACCGGTGCATATTCTTTGGAATCCTGTGACGGACGGTGTGAAGATTGCTAATACCACAGCATGTGATATGGAAGGTTTGACAGCTGAAGTAAAAGTTTACAATCTGGATGGAAAGTCTGTGGAGGCTTATACAAAATCAGCTATTGTGAACTCTCCTAGCAATTCTACTGTGCAATGTTTTACGATAGATTTCAATAAAGAGCGTAAAAATCTGTCATTAAATAAACCGACCTTTGCTTCAAGTACCACTTATGGACAGCCTTCAGATGCTACGGATGGGAAAAAAGATACCCGTTGGGCAGCGGCAAAAGCGGAAAATGAATGGCTTTATGTGGATCTGGGCAGTGTGCAACCCGTAGGTGGGGTTCGCTTGAATTGGGAGGCATCTTTTGGTAAAGGATATAAGATTCAAGTGTCAGATGACGCCGAGACTTGGAAAGAAGTATATAAAACTGATGAAGGACGTGGAGGAATAGATGAAATTACTTTCCCCGAAGTTGATGCCCGTTATGTACGTATGTTTGGGACGGAACTAGGTTGGTGGTTTGGTTATTCATTATGGAGTTTTGATGTATTGGGTGGAACACAGCTTAGTGAGGGTTTGAGCGATGTACATTTTATCCGCCTGACGTTGAAAGATAAATCAGGAAAGGTTGTTTCTGAAAACAATTATTGGCGTGGCAACGACCGTTTGGACTTTACGGCTTTGAATACTTTGCCGGCAGCCGAATTGAAAGTTTCTTCTAAATTGTTGCGTAAAAATGGTCAGGCAGAGATTCGGGCAGCTATAGCTCACCTAAAGTCTGCAAAAGGTGTGGCGTTTGCAGTATATGTTCAGGCTGTTCGGACCTCGGATGGAGAGCGTATTCTTCCTGCTATTATGAATGACAATTATTTCACATTGATGCCGGGTGAAACCAAAGATATATGTATTACTTTTGATGAGGCTTTATTACAAGGTGGTTCCTATAAATTGTTGGTAACACCTTATAATAATAAATAAGATGCGAGTTGGTGGAGCTTGGAGAATTTGAAATTCAGATTGGTGTAGCTTCCGATGATGTATGATTAAAGAAGAATATAATAGTGGAACAAATGAATTTGGTAAATATGGGAAATAAAATATTGTTTTTATGTGTTTCTCTCTTGGCGTATGTAAATTCTTACGCCAAGGTGGTCTTACCCGCTTACTTTACGGACAATATGGTTCTTCAGCAAAATACGGAGGTTACTTTTCATGGTAAAGCGGTATTGGGTAAAATCTTAAAAGTAACTACAGGCTGGAATAATGAAGTGTATGTGACTCAGGTGAATAAGGACGGTTATTGGAGTTTGTCTGTGCCTACTCCTGCTGCAGGAGGGCCTTATACGTTGACATTTACGGATGGTAAGAAATTGCAATTAAAAAATGTAATGGTGGGAGAGGTATGGTTTTGTTCTGGTCAGTCTAATATGGAGATGCCTGTTGCGGGTTGGGGGAAAGTCATGAATTATGAGCAGGAGATAACGGAGGCGAATTATCCTTCTATCCGTTTGTTTCAAGTGAAGAAGAATACTTCAGTAATTCCGTTGAGTGATATGGAGTCTACTATGGGAGGTTGGCAGGAATGTTCTTCCGCCACAATTCCTGAATTCTCTTCACTCGCTTATTTTTATGCCCGTTCATTATGGAAAGAATTAAATGTCCCTGTGGGTGTGATTGACTGTACGTGGGGAGGAACGCCTGCTGAAGCGTGGACCAGCTATGAAACATTGAAACAGGTGCTGGGCTTTCGTGAAGAGTTGGCTAAGATGGAACAATTGGACTTTGACCCTATTCGTATGGAAAAGGCCTATAATCAAGAGCGCTCTGAGTGGCAATCTCTTTTTTCTAAGGAAGATAAGGGAATGGAGGAAGATAAGCCTTGCTGGATTGCACCGGACTTGTCAGAAGGACAATGGTGGGATATGTGCCTTCCTGATTACTGGGAAAAGAATGGATTGAAAAATTTTGATGGAGTAGTATGGTTCCGTCGTAGTTTTGAAATTCCAGCAGAATGGATTGGTAAACCGTTAAAACTAAATTTAGGAATGATTGATGATGAAGATATCACTTATTTTAATGGGGTGGAGATTGCCCGAGGGGCAGGCTATATGACACCGCGTACTTATACCATTCCTGCAAAACTAGTGAAGGCTGGTAAGGCGGTTCTTGCTGTTCGTGTTTCTGATTTTGGTGGAGAAGGCGGTATTCATGGCAAGGCGGAGGACCTTTATGTAGAAGCTGATGGAAAGCGGATCAGTTTGGCTGGAGATTGGAAATATCGTATCGGACTTTCTTTAACAGGATTTCCACCTGCACCGGTTTCTCCTGTTCAAAGCTCCAGTTATCCTACGGTGCTGTTCAATGCGATGGTCAAACCATGGACTGCTTTTCCCATTAAAGGAGTAATATGGTATCAAGGTGAAGCTAATGTAGGTCGTTCAGAACAATATGGAGATTTGTTTCCTGCTCTCATTACGGATTGGCGCCGACAATGGCGGAGTGATTTTCCCTTTTATTTTGTACAATTGGCTAATTTTATGGAATCCAAGAAAATACAGCCGGATTCCGAATGGGCGGCTTTGCGTGAAGCGCAAACTAAAGCATTAAAACTTGACCAAGTTGGTATGGCCGTGACCATTGATATTGGTTTGGCTGATGATATTCATCCTAAGAATAAGCAAGAGGTGGGACGCCGCTTAGCTTTGGTTGCCCTGGCCGGTAGTTATGGAAAAAATGTTTCAAGTTCGGCTCCTGTATTCCAAAATTATATAATTAAGGGGAACAAGATGGAATTGGATTTCGGACAAAAGCAAGATGGATTTCAGATTAAAGGTACAACTTTAAAAGGCTTTACCATTGCAGGGCCGGACCGTGTATTTTATCCGGCAGAGGCTATGGTCCATGATGGAAAAATTATACTTTCTTCTACTGAAGTTCCTGCCCCTCTTGCTGCACGTTATGGCTGGGCAGATAATCCGGATTGTAATTTGTACGGAGAGAACGGCCTCCCGGTTGCTCCTTTCCGGACCGACTGTTGGTAGATGGCGTAAGTCTTAACCTTTTTTCTTCTCTTTGTAAGCTGATGGAGGCACTCCCATCGTCTTAGTGAATAACCGGGAGAAATAAAGAGAATCCTCATAGCCTACCAAGGGACTTATTTGGTTAATTTTTAGGTTAGTAAAATCCAGGTAGTGACAGGCTTCCTGTATTCTGAGATAGGTAAGATATCGAAGAGGAGAGGAGCCTGTCTTTTCTTCAAACAGATTAGAGAAATAGGAAACCGAGAGGTTTACTTCCGCAGCGATATCTGCCAGACGAATGGTCTTGCTCAAATTTTCTTGCATGAAATGAATCGCTATTTGCACCACATCCTTGCTTCTGCAACCATTGCGCATAGAACCGCAATCCCGATATTCACCAATAAACTTCATGGAACCTAAAAAATGGAAAAGACTGGTAGTGGCATAAAGCATATAGTTTTTGCTATATCCGGAGCTGATGGACGAGTAGATTTCCTCGAAGAGTACTAATCTTTCTTTGATTCGTGAATCCTCTTGTGGAGTGATGTCTTTCGGACGGTCAAAACCGGCACTGAAAAATGCAGCTTTTGTTCCATTGAAATGGATCCAGTAAATAGTCCAGGGATTTCTCTCATTACTGCCATAAGCGTGTGCCTGGTGTTTAGGTAGAATGAAAAATTGGTTGGCGGTAACTACATATCGATGTTTGTCTAACTCGAACCACCCTTCTCCCTCCATACAATAAATAAGGATAAACTCGGTTGCTTCCTCGGTGTTGCGTTTCCGGTAATGAAAACAGGCATGAGGATAATATCCTATATCTGTAATGTAAAGTTCGCTGCCTAACGGATCTTGCTTTAATTCTTCAATCAGAAAAGCAGGAAGTACGATGGCGCGTTCTCCTTTAAATCCCTCTTTAATTCGTGGCATATATCCATGTATTAGAATTGGATAACAAAGATAGCAGACTTCCTTGATTTTACCTACAATACAGGCTTGATTTCGATGATTTTGAGGGTATAAGCGTCAAAATTCTTATTTTATGGCGCATTTGAGTAGGGATTTTTGAGCTTCTCTCCCTATTTTTGCACTATAATTTTAATCGATAAATAATACCATGAAAGAAAGATTATTCTTCTTGATATGTTTTTTATGCATATCATTTATGTTAAAAGCGGCAGATAAGACAGTAATTAAAATTAGTACAGAAAATGTAGACCTTATTTACCGGGTTGGTAATAACGGACGTCTATATCAAAGTTATTTGGGAAAGAAGTTGAATTATGCTACAGATATTGCCCATTTGCCACAGGGTAGCGAAGCATACCTTACTCATGGCATGGAAGATTATTTTGAACCGGCTATTCATATAGTACATAATGATGGCAATCCTTCTACTTTATTAAAATATGTTTCTCATACTCGGAATCAAGTGTCGCCGGGGGTAGATGAAGTGGTGATTACTATGCAGGATGATAAATATCCTGTAACTGTAAAACTTCATTATGTGGCTTATCAGAAAGAAAATTTGATAAAGACTTTCACTGAAATCAGCCACCAGGAAAAGAAACCTGTGCAGCTTCATAAGTACGCGTCTTCCATGTTGCACTTGAATCGTGACAACTATTTCCTGACTGAATTCTCGGGAGACTGGGCTAGTGAGGCGCATGTGAAGGAACAACCTTTGGAATTTGGTAAAAAAACGATTGATACTAAATTGGGAGCACGTGCCAATATGTTCTGCTCTCCTTTCTTCCAACTTTCATTGGATGGAAAATCAGAAGAGAACCAAGGTGAAGTGTTGGTCGGAACATTAGGATGGACGGGTAATTTCAGTTTTGTATTCGAAGTGGATAATAAGAATGAACTCCGTGTTATATCAGGAATTAATCCGTATGCTTCGGAATATAGTCTGAAACCGAATGAAATCTTTCGTACTCCCGATTTCTATTTTACTTACAGTTTTACAGGTAAAGGACAGGCTAGCCGTAATTTCCATGATTGGGCCCGTAAGTATCAGGTGAAGGATGGGAACCAGACTCGTATGACTTTGTTGAATAACTGGGAAGCCACCTATTTTGATTTTGATGAAGCGAAATTGGTGAAGCTGATGGATGATGCAGTAGAACTGGGTGTGGATATGTTTTTGTTGGATGATGGTTGGTTTGCCAACAAGTATCCGCGCAGTGGTGACCATCAAGGATTAGGTGACTGGGATGAAACGGCTGATAAACTTCCTCACGGCGTAGGTTATCTGACGGAAGCGGCTAAGAAAAAAGGTATAAAGTTTGGTATTTGGATTGAACCGGAAATGGTGAATCCTAAAAGTGAATTATATGAAAAGCATAAAGATTGGGTGATTCATCTTCCGAATCGTGACGAGTATTATTTCCGTAACCAATTGGTTCTGGATTTGAGCAATCCGAAAGTACAGGATTATGTATTCGGAGTTGTGGACAATTTGATGACTAAATATCCTGATATCGCTTTCTTCAAATGGGATTGCAATAGTCCTATTACGAATATTTACTCTGTTTATTTGAAAAATAAACAGTCACATTTATATATTGATTATGTGCGTGGCCTGTATAATGTATTGGAGCGTGTGAAAGCAAAATATCCTAACCTGCCGATGATGCTTTGTTCCGGTGGTGGTGGACGCTCAGACTATGAGGCTTTGAAATATTTTACAGAATTCTGGCCTAGTGATAATACTGACCCTATTGAACGTTTATTTATTCAGTGGGGATTCTCACAGGTGTTCCCAGCCAAGACAATGTGCGCTCATGTTACTACATGGAATAAGAATAGCAGTGTGAAATTCCGTACGGATGTGGCTATGATGTGCA
>OGRI01000957.1_pt1 | contig 26741 bp, 21 predicted proteins | sample 1553391 | NCBI WGS metagenome assembly OGRI01 (sample SAMEA2580052, study PRJEB22360) | human gut metagenome | reverse complement strand
AAGGGTAAACGAATATATGTTTTGTGCAACTTTTATTTTTCAAACACGCTCTAGTTCTCTTTAAATTTTCTCTGCATTTCTTCTGGCAAATATTTTGCCAATTCCTCCACTAACTCGTGCACCTTTGTTCCTGGTGCTATTTCCGCCAGTGTTTTTCCCTCTCCATTTTTTATAATCCGCCTCGCATATCGAATTGCTAATTTCGGACTACCACCATTCATCAGCGTTTCAAATATGTTATCCATATTCTTCTCATATTTTCCAATTCCTAGTTCTCGAAATTTTTCATTCAGAAATTTCTTATACTCAGACCTATGATTATTTGAGGTATAATATGCGAAATGCAGCATAAACCAAAATTCAATACACTCATTACTCCATGCTGCATGATACTGAAGTTCTGGATTCTTTTGGTTCAACATATTTGCCCGCTGGACCACTCCATTAACATCGCAGGACGGGAAACTGTCTTTATCATAAACACACCATATCTGCCCTTTCGTAATCTTATTCTCACGTACATACTCTTCAGCCTTTCCAATCACACGCATCGTCTCAGCCTGACAGCCTTCAATTTCGATCAAAACCATATCACGATAAATAGGATTATCTTCGATATATCGTTTGAATCCTTGAAAATAGTTGGGTTCCGTTGCTTGTCCTTCGCAGAAAATATAGTAGCGAAATTCTTTCTTTTCCAGATATTCCTGCCGACGTTTCTTCTTCCAGTTATTCTTCTCTTTCCCTTCTCTTTTAGCCATTCACCCTCCCCCAATCTATTATTCTTTTGAGATACGGATCTGCACCATATTTTCCTTCCAGATACTGCTTATCAAACTTGGCATCTTTACGAACAGATTCACCTTTCTTATTTTTAAACTCTACAAGAGAATATAACTTTGAGTTCTGACATTTTCCCTTGGCTACAAACCAGATTTCATCTCTCCTGAACACTTCGCTGTTCATAGTAGATAAATCATGTGATGTAAAAATAAGCTGTGCACCTTTTTTATTCTTTTTCATATTGCCAAACATCATAATAAGGTATTTAAGTAATACCGGGTGTATCTTTGCATCCAACTCATCTATTACAAGAGTTGTCCCTCTTAGCAGACTTTTTGCAATAAACGGAAGCAAGCCAAATAATTTTCTTGTTCCACTGGATTCGTCAAATAAATTCAGCTCTGCTTCAAACTCATCTACTACGTGTTTTGTGAACACTTCAATCTGATCCTTTTCTTTTTCTTCTACACGAAAATCTACAATGTCCAAATCCATCTCCTGGATCATCTGAAGCATTAAGCTTTTTACCTCCTCTGACTTTGAAACAGCCATTCGTAATTCCTGTATAGGGTTTCCATAATTCAAAAAATCAATTTCTTCATCGAACCATCCAAGTACATCCTGTACCACCTCATTTTTCCTATAAGTAATTCCAAGATACGATAACAATGGTAATGTATCAGATAACTCATCACTGGTTTTTAATTTTGTAAAAGCACCTTTCAAAATAATTTCATTTTTATTGCGTTCAAAAAGTGCAGATTTCCTCCCAGTTTCCAGTTTTATGCGGTCTAGCCTTTCGTACTCAATCACTTCTTTTTTAACAATCAATTCATAACGATACTCTGTCAGTGCCGTTCTGAAGAACAGCTCAAATTCTGTCGGTTCATTTCTTGTCGCTTCGTCAAAAGCAAATGGCTCTATCACGACCTTTTTCATTTTCATTGCAGTCTCTTCGCTATTACTTGTGGCATATAATGGCCTTAATACTTTTGTAACCAGGCTATGGAGTGCTTCAAGAACGTTGGTTTTTCCTCCACCATTTGGTCCATATACAGCAGATACCGGTAAATATAATTCCCCATCTGTATCTTTTATAATCCGATCTTCATGCTCAGAAATGGCGGCAGCCTGCATATCAAATGTTACCTCATCCCGTATACTCTTAAAATTTTTCACTGTAAATTGGCATAACATTTTATTTACCTCCATTCGTCTAAACTTTTTATCTGTACCTTTATTATATCCAGTTTTTTGCTTTTCGCAATGATTTATGAGGTAAAATCTCATATTTATCGTTATAATTTTCATTTCTGCAATTTTCGACAAATTTTTACACTTTATACCATATATAAATTCCACAACAATATACAAAAACCGCCGCCAGATTTCTCCGGCGGCGGAAAGCTTTTCACGATTCAATATCAATATACTCAACTGCTATATGTTGGTTCCGTTACGTTTTGTGTCACTCTTCCTTAAACCTCTCCCCATCCAACTCTCTAATAACCTTCGCCGGGTTTCCGGCGACGACGGTGTTGGGGGCGACGTCTTTGGTTGCTACGCTGGCGGCGCCTACGATGGCGTTTTCGCCGATGGTGACCCCTGGAAGGATGGTAACTCCGGCGCCGTTCCAGGCGTTTTTGCAGATGCGCACATCCTTCACTGTGAGGACATCACGCTCATAAAAATCATGATTGTTGGTAAGAATTGATGTATTCAAAGCAATACGCACATTATCTTCTATATAAATATTCCCAGCTGACATACATTTGCAATACGGCATGATGACTACATTCTTACCTATATGAATATCCGCAGCTAGATTCGCATAAAAAGGCGCCACCACCTTGCTTTTCTCCCAGAAGCCTCCTGTAAACAGCTCTTTCATCAGCTCCTGATATTCCACTGATAAAGGGTCCGCTGCATTAAATCTGTGCAAAATCCCTGTAGTACGTTTTCCTTCTTTAGAGCGCTCCGGATTGGGAATCCGCAAGTCTACCCGTCTTTCTTCCATAATAATCTCCATTCCGCCGCCTTCGGTTGGCGGCACAAATAGTAATGAAAGTGTTCCAACTCTCTACACTGTGCTGTAAAATAGTTTGCAAGAAGCTACACTACAAAGCACGGGAGGAGGAGTTGTAATAACTTTCTTCGTTTTAGACAGCATAATAATCAGTGTAAGTTCTGCCTTTTCAAGCACAAATAAGTGGCATCATGAATCCGTACACTAAGAATTGTTTAAGCACCTTAGTTTAATTGTGTGGCAGTTCAGTCAATGGCTTCTTATCATTCACGAAAGGAGTCTGACTATGAAAGTTACTTATCAAACCTGTTGTGGTGTCGATGTTCACAAATCTTTTCTCGTTGCCACAATTGTAAAAACCACTGGTGGCATTGAGCCTTCTTACCAAAAGAAGCGCTTTTCCACCTTTAACAGTTCAATTCTTGAATTCAAGCAATGGCTTCTCGACAATGATTGCCATGATGTCTGTATGGAATCCACAGGTAAATACTGGGTTCCTGTCTTTAATCTTCTGGAAGATGAGATCAATGTTGTCATTGCCAATCCCAAGTGGGTAAAGGCTGTGAAAGGCAACAAAGATGATACCAAAGATTCTAAATGGATTGGGGATTTATTCCGTCTCGGACTTGTCAAAGGCAGCTATATCCCTTGTAAGATAGTCCGTATTCTCAGGGAATACACTCGCTATCGTTACAAGCTTGTTTCCTGCCGTTCAAGTGAAAAGAATCGATATCAGAATACTCTTACTGTCTGTAATGTTGCATTAGATTCTGTTGTTTCCGATATCTTTGGGAAGTCATCCATGTCCATTATCGACTATCTGCTTGAACAATCGGGTACATCCATTAACCACGAAGAAATCAACGATGTTGATAAAATGATAGAAAATATAATTTCTTCTAATCCTGATTTTGAAAATGCTGTTCAGTTCCTCTGTACCATTCCGGGTGTCAAACGTGATAGTGCAATCACTATCATCTCCGAAATCGGTACGGATATGTCTCAGTTCTCAAGTTCCAAACGTTTATGCTGTTGGGCTGGTTTAACACCTGGCAGTAATGAATCTGCTGGTAAGAAGAAATCTGTTCGGATTACACGTGCTGGAGTCTACCTCAAGCCTGCATTAGTACAGTGTGCTCATGCAGCCGTAAAATCTGACAAATCTCCTTACTACAAAACCATTCCGATGAAAAAGCCTTAGTTAACTGTGTTCAGAGATTTTTTTCCAAACATCATGTTGGCGGGCTTCTTGCCAGATGCTATGGAATGAAGGAGAAAGGTGTTTCACCTGTTTCTCTGCTTCGTTACAAACTCAGCAACATTTTTGTTGGAAGAAGTATGTATATGCAGCAGCGGACTGGCTCTTTTAAGGAAGAGTTTTCCAAGAATACTTTCTATCGATTATCTTCTGCTGTTGCAAGCTCACTATTATCTCCGCTCGCAACGACCTGCTCTGTACTGTTTCCGGTTTTAGTCATAATTCCGGTTTCCTGCTGCCCACATGCGGTCAATGAACATACCATAATTACAGAAATCATCAAAAATGACTTATTCTTCATATCTTTTTTCTTCATCCATCTAATTTACATTACTTTTTGCCATATCGCGCACAAAGGAATATACCTTTTCTGACCACTGCCATACATCCAGCTTATCATGACTCAGGCAAAACGCTCTGTCTGACAACTGTTCTGGCATAACTTTCATTATTTAATCCTTGTATTCAGACGGAATGACAATCATATGCACATAATTAGCCAGCTTCACTTCATCTTTTACCTTAACCGGTAAAAAGCCATCGTAATGTCCTTCATTTCATTATCACTTACGTTCGGATAATCTGATAAGGCTTTGTATAAAACGCCATCCCATAATTCTGTGAACTCATGGTTTCCTATATTTATCTTCATATTGTTATCACCTGTCTTAGGATTCTCCTAATTCTAGAATTTTTTCTCCTGTCTGCGGATCTTCGATCCCGAGCAAAGATAAAATCAATGCCATTCGCATATATTTTCCGTTCTGTACCTGCTGAAAATAAGCCGCTCTGCTGTCATCATCCACATCGTAAGCAATCTCATCAACACGTGGCAGCGGATGCAGTACCGGCATATCTTCCTTTGCCAGCTGCAGTTTTTCCCGATTGAGAATATAAGTATCTTTCAGACGGATATAATCCTCTTCATTGAAAAAGCGTTCTTTCTGTACTCTCGTCATATAAAGAACATCCAGCTTGGGAAGGCTATCTTCCAGACTGGATACTTCCTCATACGGCGTATGCGTCGGCTCTAATGTTTCATCCACAAGATAATCTGGATTCTGAGTTCTTCCGGCGAGATAAAATAGAATTTATTTCCTGTATGGCGCACCAGGCTCTTTACTAGCGAGTGCACCGTTCTTCCGAACTTCAAATCTCCGCAGAAACCGATGGTCAGATTGTCGAGTCTACCAAGTCTCTGGCGAATAGTCATCAGATCGATCAAAGTCTGTGTTGGGTGATTATGTCCGCCATCCCCGGCATTAATGACCGGGATTTCCGAATACATGGACGCACAAAGCGGTGCCCCTTCCTTCGGATGGCGCATGACAATGATATCTGCATAACAACTAACGACCCTTACCGTATCCGCAATTGTCTCCCCTTTGGAAACGCTCGATTGGTCCGCCCCTGCGAATCCAATCGTCTGTCCACCAAGACTGAGCATTGCCGATTCAAAAGAAAGCCTCGTTCTGGTACTTGGCTCTTAAAAAAGTGTTGCAAGCTGTCTGCCGTCTGCTGCATGTGCATAAGCTTTTGGATTTGCAGCAATCCTGTCTGCGAAATCCAGCACTTCATACGTTTCTTCTACTGTAAAATCCAAAGGACTTATCAAATGTCTCATAACCACTCTCCTTTTGTTAAATACTGACTTCTCTCTGCACCTACGGATATGAACTGTATTTCATGCTGCAGAAGATCCTCTAACGTCTCTACATACGTTTTGGCTGCATCCGGCAGTTCATCATAGGTTACGCAACCGCTGATGTCTGTCTGCCAGCCGGGAAGCATTCTCACAATTGGTACATATTCTTCTAGATCCTCTATCGGATCAAAATCCGTCACTTCCTGATTTCCCTTTTTGTAACCTACAATCACAGGGATTTCTTTCATCATACTGAGCACATCAAGCTTAGTTAATGCAATCTTGTCCGCGTTCTGACACTTTAATCCATACCGGCTTGCAACTGCATCAAACGGTCCTACACGGCGCGGACGTCCTGTGGCAGCACCATATTCTCCGCCAAACTTGCGCAAAAGTTCCATCCAGGATTCTGGCATGGCTTTTTCTGCTGTAAATGGCCCTGCACCTACACAGGTTGAATAAGCTTTCAGTACACCAACGACATGGTCCAGTTGCTTTCCCGGTATCCCCGCCCCTATCGGACCGTAGGCAGAAATCGTTGAAGAACTTGACGTATATGGAAAAATGCCATAATCAATATCCCGCATAGCTCCAAGCTGTGCCTCTAAAACAACACGTTTTCCTTCCTTTAATGCTTCCTCGAGATAAGCACCTGTGTCTACTATATATGGCCATAACTCTGCTGCCTGAGCTTCACACCAGGAAAGCAGTGCCGGATAGGACATCGGTTCCTGATAATAGCATCCTGCAAGCTCCAGATTCTTTGCCTCGAGCATCATTTTCAAACGATTCTGTACGGATTCCTCTTTTAGATGAAGCAGATCCCCAAGACGCAGTGTCTTCTTTCTGTATTTGTCACTGTATGCATAGGCAATGCCTCTTTTTGTGGAACCAAACGCTGCTCCTGTTTTTGCAAGACGTGTTTCTTCGAGTTCATCCTGAATTTTGTGCCAAGGCATAGAGATTGTTGCCCGTTTGGAAAGTTTTAAGTTGTTTGGTGTGACCACAACACCTTTTTCCCTGATCTGTGCAATTTCGTTTGTCAGATGTTTCAGGTCTACCACCATACCATCGCCGAGTACGCATATTACATTCTCATGCAGAATACCGGATGGCAGCAGATTTAAGACAAATTTCTGCTGTTTGGCAACCACTGTATGACCAGCGTTATTGCCGCCCTGATAGCGGACAACAACATCTGCATTCTCCGCAAGCAGATCGATCACACGACCTTTTCCTTCGTCTCCCCAGTTAATTCCTGTTACAGCTGTAAGCATATTTTATTCTCCTTCTATTGACACTGTCTTTGAACATAAACCCATGCATAATCTGTTATGAGCAATGCCGGAATGTCCGGTCGGTAAGTATTCTCGCAAAAATAAGTCCAAGCGGTAACGATACAATAATCATGATCGCTGCTGCAAGCCACAAAACTGCCTCTGTTAGTGACATAATTCCAAAATTATAAATCGCACGATACAAATATAATCCTGGCACCATAATTACAATGGATGGCACTGTCAGTGAAATTCTCGGATATCCATGATTTCTCTTTATGATGGATGCAAGCAGACCTGCAGTCAGTGCTCCTATGAAAGCTGCTGCCGCAGATGGCATCCCTGCATAATCGACCAGTTCCAGCCGCAATGTATTTGCAACGGCACCGATACATGCCGCCGTTGCTGCTATATAGACTGAACTGTTAAACATAATCGAGAATCCAAATACTCCGCAAAAACTTGCGATCAGACGTAAAACCAGATGCATCATACTTCCTAGATGTAAAGCTACAAAATCCTGTGGCTGAAGCTTTAACAAAAGTGCCATGATCCATGCAAACACCGTTGCACCCAGAACAATAATAATGGAATAGGTAAGCCGCTCCAGACCAGATCGCAAATCCAGCTTTGCCAAGTCAATTCCACTTGTGATAAACGGAAATCCCGGAATAATAAACAACATGGAACAGATATATCCGGCCTCATGCACTGCGGAAACGTGTAACAACAGCTCTGCCATATGCAGACAGACAGCATACGTCAGACATGCAGCTGAAATAGATACCGCAATGTTTAAAAACAATGTGTAATGATGTTTGATCAGCTTCATCCGGATAAGGTTACCAACACCAGCGGCAATAAATGCAAATATCATCTCCACCGGGCCACCACCCAGCAGAAATGTAAATCCACAACATGCAAGTGCCGCTGCCAATCCGAGTTTCACCGGAGAATAGAGTTCATGGATCTGCTCGATTTCATCCAGCCGCTTATGGATTTCTTCTCCGGTCAAATGCGCTTCCTGAGATGGAAAACTATTTACAAACTGTTCCATCCGATAAAGCTTGGAAGTATTTACTCCGGTATTTGCAATACTAAGAGACTGTGAAACACACTCTTTTCCATCAAAACAATTAAACTCTATGGACATCAGTCCCACATCCACTGTACAGGTTACTCCAAGTTCCTTGGAAAGCCTGTTCATAGAAGTCCGCACACGCCATGCTCCGGTTCCACAGGAAAGCATAATCAGACCAACCCGGCCGACAACCGATGCCTTTTCAATCAGTCCTGCCTGCTGAATCAGCACTTCACCGTCATTCTCTGTATAATCGTGCCACGGAATCTCCATATGATTTTTTTCCATGATTTCTATATAATCATTTTTCGCCATAAATGATCTCCTCCGCTTTTGCAACATGACGTTCGAGATTTTTCAGGAAGATAGAATTCGGAAGGAAAATTCCAATTTCATCATATCGGTTGTTATTCTCCACCAGCGAATCCTGTCCATAAAATACGTAAGCCATTGGAAGATTCTTTTCCAGCTCAATCATAAGATCCCACACGGCAGAATATACTTCTGCCTCTGTCTCCTTCTCCTTTACGGTATCCGGCAGTTCACGAATGAGCATCACACCCATATTTTTTTCAAGAATCTTTTGTTTCACATCCATGTAATCCGACTGATATTCATGGCTGTAACGGTATGCCTGTGCAAAATATATATTTTTCTGATTGCCGAGATCTTTGTATACCTCATGAAAATGCCGGTATTCTTTTTCATGAGCTGTGCCTTTGTATGCAGGAAGTAATTGCCCATTTTCATCCGTCATAATGACCGGATTTTGCTTTCCGTCTGCATCAAAACGATAGGGAATCAGAAATGAATTTCTCAACAGGTCAAACAATGTATTCTGACATATGCCCATAAGGAAGGCCGACAGGTCCCGGTTCGTATACGCATTGAACAAAGCCAGTGAAAATTCTGCCGGAGAAATTTCGGCATCCGAATCATCATTGCAAAATAAACAGTTACAAAATGTTTCCTGTAACTTTTCACATGCCCAATGATCATTTAATATTTTCTGAAACAAAACCTCTGCCTTTTCCTCTCGTGGAAAAATCGTCTGTTCCTTCATGCTTCATGCGCTTCCTTTCTTGCTTTTTTCATCTTCTTTGATTATACTCTTGCATTATGGATAAGTAAAAACTATAATTGATATGTTATAAATAACATTTTGATATGTCAGAGGGGGTTCTATCAATGAATGTAAATTTTGAATACTATCGAATTTTTTATTATGTTGCAAAATACCACAACTTTACCAAAGCCGCACATACACTCGGCAGCAGTCAGCCAAATGTGACAAGGGCCATGAACTGTCTGGAGCAGCAGATTAATACAACTTTGTTTGTACGTACCAACCGGGGCATTCAGCTTACCCCGGAAGGGGAAAAACTTTATACCCATATTTCCGCTGCAATGTCACAGATTTTTGCCGCAGAAGAGGAGCTATCGGATAGTACGGGGCTGTCACATGGAAGCATTGCGATCGGTGTCAGCGAGACCGCATTAAATATTTTTCTTTTTAATAAACTTAAAGCATTTCATATGACCTATCCCGGCATCCGCCTGAAACTGTACAATTACTCCACCCCACAGGCCATTGATGCCGTAAAAAGTGGAAAAATCGACTTTGCTATTGTTTCAACTCCAGCTTCCGTGGAATCACCACTCAGACAGATTATGCTGCAGCCTTTTCAGGAAATCCTTGTCGGTGGTACAACTTTTACCGCACTCGGCTGCCAGGAATTATCTCTCGCAGAATTAAAAAACTATCCGCTGATTTCGCTTGGACGTGAAACAACGACGTTTCAGTTTTATCATGCACTCTTTCTCTCTCACGGACTCGAACTTGCCCCTGATATCGAAACCGCCACGACCGATCAGATTCTCCCTCTTGTCAAATGTGAGCTGGGCCTGGCTTTTCTTCCAGAAGCAATGGCACATGATTCTATTCAAAAAAGAGAAATTGTCCAGATATCACTAAAAGAAAACATTCCGGAAAGAAATATATGCATGCTATACGATTGCCAACATCCGCTGAACTCAGCCGCCCGACAATTCCGGAAAATGATTCTGGAAAATCATTTGTCATAGTTTATAGCTATGAACAAGCAATGTTTTTAAGTATTATACAATCTGTTCTCAAAAAAATATAATGAATGCAAAGCAATACACCACAAGTGCGAAAAAGCAATGCAAGCAAAAAGGAAACGCCAACAGTCACATTCAAGCTGCCATCCACCTGCATCTCTTTATGTGGAAGCAGACTCGCCATTCCTACTGATGTAACAGAAGGCAGGCAACTCAGCATACACTCAAAACCAGCAGTCTCATGTCCCTTAAAATGCGTCAATGAAATAAATACGTCTGCATCCATGATTGCATGACCGATTTTAGCTTCTTTTACATATTCTCCATCAATAGGCACAATCGTCTCATCTGTCCCTTTTAAACCATCACCGATCAACACATGACAGCCTGTCTGCAGCGGAGAAAAACCATTCACATATGCCGTATCCAAATGATCAAGCGCATTCTTTCTGCTTCCCACATAAAGGGTATTACAATCTGTAAGAAAAGCTTTTCCTCCAAGCTCCTTTACATAATCCGCCACCACTTTCGCATAATTTGGACGAAGAAATGCCAGGTTTCCATACTCGCCAAAATGAATTTTGATTGCCGCGTATTTTTCATTAAAATCAATCGATTCAAATCCTGCCTGTTTCATCAAACGATGCAGCTTCTGGATTAAATTCTCGTGTTCTGATGTTTTAAATGAGGTAAAATATACTTTTGTTTCTTCCATGATGTTCCCTCTTTTCTCTTTCCTACATCTGATTTACAGATATTTTACTTATTGCGACAAACACTATAGACTTGATACAACATTAATTGGATTTCCCTCCATGTATTTCTTTATATACCATGTGTTTTGCATATATCTGTCCTTTTCTTGTTTATTTCACCAAGCTGGGAGTTGTATCATCATTTATCTTTATTTTTTTTGAAAAAATAAGACTGCCAGATATACCAAAAGATATACCCAGACATATTCCGATTCCAATTCCAGCCATGCTATTTAAGACATTTATAAAAACAACGCTCCAAAGTATTGCTGCGGTTATTCCGATAATGACTCCTATAATTACCTTTTTGATTTTCATTAGTTTTATCCTTTCATTCCCGATTTTACTTTGTGACTATGACTTTTCCTTCCGAATCCAGAAGAGGTGTAATACTGGCTCCAAATCCGGAGTTCCAACAAAGGTAATTAACCCCAGTCTTCTTATCTACAAGGATTTGACGAATTCCTTCATCTTTAAACCAACTTCCCTCTCTGAATGTAACTTCAAATCTTTCTTCTTTCTTTGCCATGTTTATTTCTCCTTTTTTCAAGCATTAACTTCCGATTTATCGACAACTCCACTTATTTTACACCTTGCATATCTCCATATTTATCTTTCAGACTTTCTATTCCGCTAATTACAGAGAGGAAACATGATTGATCTGTATCCATTTCAAAAGAGAGAACATTATTAATGTCAGGCCTTTCCTGAAATTTGCCCTTTACCGTTGCATGTCCAGAAGAACCCATTGTTACGGTAAATATTAAATCGTTTTCTAAGAGCAGTGCATACTTTGCTTCTCCTTCCAATCTTTCGTAGCATTCCTTTAATTGATTAGAAAAACTATACAAAGCACCTGTTGCTGAATAGTATCTATCAAATTTCGCCTTATAACAGCCAACATCAATTTCCAATGAGCAAATTATATCGTAGCCACCTTCATAGCTTGTTGAATCAGGAAATCCTATGACTTCTTTTAATTTCAGTGCTATTTTTTCTCCATCATAGCCGTTAAAAGTAAATATCTCCATAATTATTTCTCGCTTTCATCCCGTCAAATTCCGATTTGTATTTCTCTTTTCACATCTTGATTATATCAGTTCCTTTTCGCCGGCACAACTAAAGTTTTCCATTCATTCCTTCTCGTATAATCCAATTATCCTCTTTTGAGGGTAATGGATTATTCTCCTTTCTTCCAATCTCTTGGGTTTTATTGAATACTCCATTATAATACTTAAAGCACTGTGGATCTGTATCTATTCTATTACAGCTTTGACTGTTCGGAGATGACTCAGACCACAGCTTTTCGTCTATTACTGGTAATTAGTTTGTTAACGCTTGACGTTTCTATTTACGTGATTACACAGCCGAATTCTCTGTGGAAGACAGCAGTGCTCAAAATATTTATCAGGAGGTATAAACCTATGTCAATGTACTTTATTGGAATTGATATTTCCAAGTACAAACATGATTGCTGCATCATTTCTGCAGCCGACCAGCAGATTGTTTCCAAATTTACTGTCAAAAACGATAAAGATGGGTTTGAACATCTGCTTACTACTCTCAACTCTCTCTCCAATCCTGAGGATATAAAAATAGGGTTTGAATCAACTGCTCATTATGCCCTCAATCTTGAACTTTTCCTTGAAAACGCTCACCACAGCTTCATGGAAGTTAATCCAGTTCTTATCAAGGAATATAAAAAGTCTACAACTTTAAGGCGAACCAAAACCGATTCTGTTGACTGCGAATCAATAGCTCGGTGGTTAATGACGGTTGAATACAAACCCCATTCAAAAGGATTTTACCACTCTTATTCCTTAAAGTCACTAACTCGTTTACGAGACAGGCTGATTCGTCAGCGTTCTTTTTATCTTGTAAAAATTACAAATGTTTTAGACCATACCTTTCCGGAATTCAAACCTTTTTTCAATGAGCGGCTTTCAAAAACTGCCATCTATCTCCTTGAAAACTATGGTTCAGCCGAAAAGATGGCTCATATGAATTCAGCTTCTTACGACAAACTCCGTTGTGCTTCAAGAGGTAAGTTTTCTATACAACAGTTCCTTCGTTTGAAAGAACTGGCTGCCAATACAGTCGGTGTCAATAATTCTATTTTCGACATCGAATTAAACAGTTTACTTACCTTGTACAACTCTCTCTGCAAGGAAATCAAAACCCTTGAAGCCGAGATTACCAAACTTATTGAAGAAGTACATCCACACTATATGTCCATTCCCGGTATCGGTCCCATTTCAGCAGCTGTTATTTATGCTGAATATGGTGATATATCAAACTTTTCAAATCCCGGACAGATGCTTGCATTTGCAGGAATCGAACCCGGTATTAACGATTCTGGAACAGAATCCCATGGTGGCAGAATGGTAAAACATGGTTCTTCACAACTTCGTTACGTTCTTCTTAACGCCTGCCTTCCTTTAATCCGTTTTGACATAACCTTTGCAACTTACTATGCAAAGAAACGTGCAGAAGGCAAAAAACACAGGGTAGCTATTACTCATGTAGCAAAGAAACTGATCAGAGTCATCTATGCATTGGAGAGGCAGGATGTAAACTTTAACGTTCAGAAGCTTCGCTAATATCTGCTCTACATACATTTATCTGTCCCATCTGAAATACGATGTATTCAAATGGTCTGTTAAAGTTACCCTTTTTACAAGTATAATTTTTTTCAAAAACCTCTTGACTATTTATAGTTTGTCATCTCCCTTTATTTTTTTATAAAATACAGTCCAATAAGGCATATAACTATACCAATTATTTTGTTCGCCGTTATCGTTTCATGATACAGAACTGCCCCAACAATAATTAATGCAATTGCCAAAAATGCACTCTGCACAATTGATGCTGTACTTACTGCCCACCCATTTTTATACGCATAAATAAAACCGACTTCCAATCCAACAACAGATATACCAAGAAAAATTGGTGCCCAGTTTGTTTTCATATACTCTTGTAATAAATTGCCATTCTTATTCATCACAAAATACATAACAGCAGAACAAACTGCTCCTACAAGATATGTTATTGTCATAGATGCCATAACATCCATATTCCTTGGAACTCCTTTTGCACAAATCTGATAAATAATGTTCGAAAATATCACCAGTGCTATTGGCCATATCATTGACATTTTTATCACCTCCTTAAAAAAAAATACAGTCAAACTAAAATTAGCCTGACTGTTGGTAGGTGCTCACCCGTTGGAATCAAGTATAACAAATTATTTTAAAAATATCAAATATAGTCCTCATTGTGTTTGTGTCAAGTGTTCGTTGGCACTTTTTTGTTTTTCTACGGAATTACTGGAATACAAAGGAACCGACAGCGAACACTTAACACAAACTAATGCTACCTACCTTAGTTTCCTTTCTTGCTCTTCTTTGACAACTTTTCTGACAACTACTAAATCACAAATATATAAAGAATTTGTTTTTTATTATCCTTAAGAAACAAAAAAAGAGACCAGACTACTCTGATCTCTAGTGAGGCATCGGGGACTCGAACCCCGGACAACTTGATTAAAAGTCAAGATTTCAACTTCTGTATTACGCCTTTTTTCGTACTTTTTTTATCTCTCTGACAACTAATTGACAACTACTAATTTAAATTTCTTTCACCTTTTTCAAACTAATCCATTGCCATTTGTCATTCTTTTTGTTCAACAAACGCCCCCATGCACCAACCACCTTAGAAATCTTAACAACCTCTCCCGGATTTATGCTGCCAATTTTATTAGTAGGTTTTACTCCCTTGGATGAGCGGATGGCTGCTGCCTTTGTTACTTTGGCTCTGTACTGATAATTATACATAATCTTGTTGTAAAGATGCTTCCATTTCAAGTTGCCTTTACCGATCATCGGCTCTGGACACGCTTTGCCGTTGACGTCCCAATGTCTGATGATAGTCTTTGCATTCGGACAACATTTCTGAATATACTGTACTAATTGTCGTACCGCAAGCATCTGTTCCCAGCTTACACCTTTTTTGCAATCACATAATTCGATGGACACACTGTTATCATTCGTACACTTTTTATAATACGATGCAGCCCCCTTCTCACGGGTATAGAAGTGGCCAACCGCCCAGGCAGTATATTCCATTGGCACGGACTCCCAAATCTCAGATTTTTTATCCACAAAGAAATGCGCACCCGCTTCTCGCGTGTTGCCAGTAGCGTAAAAATCAGCATTGTTCTTCGCCGTATCTCCTTTGTTACCGGTAAAATGTATGACAATGTACTTTATGTCCTTTAAACTCCTTTTGCTCCCATAACTGATTGATTTTGCTCTTCTTTTTTTAATTTCCATTTGTTTCACCTTCCTTATCTGCTGCAATCCAGTCCTCAGCAAGCATATCTGCCTGCGATGCAAGCCATCCCATTTGAACACCGGAAGTACCAACAAATGCAATTGCCTTGTTACCAATTGCATCATGCTCGCAATTTACAATTTCTCCACCTGTTGACACATATGAAATACCTGTTGCAAGCTGAATATATTGTTTTTTACCATTCCATCCCTTACGGGCAACTTTCTGTCCAATTTTTAATCTTCGAATTGCTTCACCAAATGTAAATGTTTGAACATCTAAATCCTTTACATCTGCCTCGTCAACAATCTCCCAATCATCACGAAGAATAAAATCAAGAGTATATCCAACATTTTTTGTCTCCCGAATATCAAGAGTTTTCCCATCTTTACAATGCATCTTAATGGAATTATCTTCCCATTTCCAATATCCTCTCCATTCTGGACACTTTATCAATGCTCCCTGTTTAAGTGCCTCATATGCTTTCTTAAATTCCATTACTCATCAACCTCCTCTTTATTCTTCAACACATCAATCCCCTTTTCAATTGCTTTTGGAATGGGAATTCCCATCAGACCAGCGTTTTCGATCAGACTAATCGTCTCATTAACAATAAAACCAATCACAGTAGCATCTTTTATAAATGTAGTTCCAATTGTCATATCCAACCGACAAGCCACCAATACAATAAGCAGGGTAACACCTTTCCGGCATAATCCTTTCCATCCAGCATGAGATTCCAGCGCACCACTCTCTGTTTTTTTGCTCTTTTTAAAAATTCCAGCAACCATAAGACCGGTAACATAATCTATGCACATAAAGATAAGAAGCGTTGTCATTCCGGAAGTCCATCCTCCAAAAAAAGACGCCACGGTACTTCCAACCAGTCCGCAAATCGTACAAATCATCTGTTTCATTCTATAAGTCCCCCTTTGTTTTTTTCTCAGTATAGCAAAGGAACTAGAAGTTTTACCCCCTAGTTCCCATGCGAACCACCTATTCCTCATTCCATTTTTTAAACGTATCGCTTGTATAGATGCATTTACCTTTTATTTTAAGTTTATACAATTTCTGCATAATAAGTTGTTTCTCATGAGTATTTTTAGCACTCTGAAACCTGTCTTTATACTCAGAAGATAATTTCGAACGAATGGACGCAAATGCTTTCTTCTCTTTCTTACTGGCACTAAGTTCATGCTTTTCATCATCCCTTTCAATTTTTGTCATTGCTTCCTCGTACATCTGTTGTAATATTTCTTCGTAGCCTTTTCCCTCCTCAATGGCAGCAACCAAATCATCGCTCTTGTAAAAAGAAAGATAATCATGTGCATCCTTTGCACTGGATTCCGTTTTGTCCTGCATCTTATTTAATACACTATTAGTTGCAGCTACAACTTCATAATGATTAAATCCCATTTTTATAAGTTTGTTGTAACATTCCATATAGCCATCATGATTTTTGTCAAGACGATACTGTGCCGCTTGCTTTACTAAATCATTTCGACTTGCCAACTGGTCTTTTACCGCTGTTTCCACATCACCTTCACCTTTCTCCCCACTTTTCTTCATCTTCTTCCGATATTCCTCGGCTGTCTTCTTATCTCCGTCCATAAGTGCATAGTAAATTTTCTTTCCATACACACTTGCTTTCGGTTCTTCTTTATCCGTGGAAAATGAAAACAAACCATCCCCTGATGTCACATCCTCAACATTCTTCCAAATTCCAACGGCTACATTTTGCACATTGTCTACCGGTACACCACACATTTTTGCCACGGTGCCAGCCGCATCAAAAAAGGCTCCTTTTATCTCGTCAATTCCTTTCTCTGCTTCCTCATCAGAATCACTAAACGAATCAATTGCACCATTTCCCATTTTCACAATAGATTCAAACAGCGAAGAAATTTCACTAAACAGTGACACCTCAATACCATAATACCGTTCTTTCGTAATTGCAGAATATATAAGGTTATACAATTCGTTTCCAGCTATAAAACTTCCTGAAAGTGACCCCAGTACACCATTAGTCCACTCTGAGACAAAACTCTCAGCAGTGAGTTCGTTCTCATCGTCCAAATACGGTTTTATCTTGTGCAAAAGACCTCTTGCCAAAAACGTCATTGTAGAAAGCACTGCTGCCGATACCAACTGACTAGATACGGCCCATGCAAATTCCTTTCTTGCCTGTGCCTTTTGCTCCTTTGTTCCGATTTTGTTTTTTGCATACAGATTACATGCCGCGTCATATAAGATGCCACCATTCTGCATACGCTGTGTCATAAACATAAACATTACTTTTTTTATTTTGCTAGGGTCGCGCAAATAATCTGGTCTCTGCATTACTGTATAGTTCGGCTGTGTATCTTCCACGCATCGATTAAAAACTTCCGCCACCTGACGATAATATGCATCAGTCCCCTTTTTCAATGCCGTATAATTTACATCTACATAGTATTGTGACGCATACCAAAGCCGTCCAACTGTCGCCACATCAACTTTCTGTATCATATTCTTTACTTCTCTTACCACCGGCATGCGATTTGTAAGACTATTCAAAGTATCAATATCCGCCATTTCCTGCGTGGAATTTCCTTTGTTTCGATACCATAAAAGTGGTGTATATTTGGCAATCAATTCTCTGTCTGCGCTACTGATAGGAAGTCCGTGTTTACCACCTCTGGCAAGTGCTTTCATAACCGGTTCCCATCCCAAAGTAGCAACCGCAGTCGGATAAGATGCCGCCTGTTTCATAATAACTGACCAGTTTCCAGTCAGAACTGCTCCAGCAAAATTTCCCCGAAGCATATCAAAGACCGTCGATTCTCCCGCCCTTGCATTCTGCAAATCAGCGAGTAGGTTATCAATATACTTCGTTGCCATTCTTCCCCATACATCCTGCATTGCCTTATGAACAGTATCATCTTGTACCATTACAGATTTCGCAGATACATCAGCACTATCCGCATCAGTAACTTTCCACGTAGCTCCATTATATACTTTATTAAAGTTACGAATCGGAATCGCAAGACCGCCAAACTCCGATGTCATTTTCAAAGAACGCTGCGCTGTGTCAATTATACTCTCCATTACCAATGGCTTAACAGATTGTACACGCTCCTTCAAAAATCCGGCTCCCTCTAAAGTCTTATCCATTTTCAAACTAGTAATATCCGTAGTTACATAGTTCTTATCAACAGAAATCGGATAATAATTCTTCTCATTTGCTTTTTTAAATCCGTACAACTCCATTGAGGTTTCATTAATCACACTACCGGTGTACTCGTGGAACAACTTTTTAAAGGCATGAAGAACCTTTTTCTCTTCCGGGGACATGGCATCTTCCATCGCCTGAATTTTTGCAGAGGTTACCCCTTTTGCTAATTTTGTTTTATCATAAGCACCTTTTTTGTCCCCCTTCAAATATAAGTCCATATTTGGCATAGTGACGCCACCATAAACCATATGTCGTAAATTGTCCTTATTCATACCATGCATTACAAGAGCCATACGCATTCCTTTTGTCACTTTTACTTTCTTACCATCTTCATAAACAAGACCAGTGTCAACCATTCCCTGCTTCTTATCAAAAGTTTTCATCAGTTTTACCACATTTTCATCCTGCATTACATCGGCAAGAATAGCTTCTCCTTGCTGCTGAATTGTCAGCATTTTACGCTGTCCTTCATTTAATTCTTTCCATTCCTGCATAAACTCTCCATCCGCGTATCCGGTAATCCGGCGAAATGCACGATAGGAATTTAGAGATTTCAATGCATACTCAGGCAGTTTTCTTATGACTTTATGCGTACTCATAAATGAACTTACACCTTTTGCCGAACGTACTTCCCGAATTACCTGTTCTGCTGCCTTTGTCGCATCAATTTCTCCTTCTTTGCGAATTAATTCGGTTGCCCTCCGGATTGTTTTGTATACCGTTTTCATCGCATCATAAACCTCATTTAATTCCTCGGAAGATAAATCATAAATGCTATTTCCATCAGTCTTAAATTTATTAGTAATACGCTGTAGTTCATAAGCAATATCAGCATCATACTCGGATGCATAGTTATAATCGGAATCTTTTTTCATTGCTTCAAAATGCTGTCTCGCATCATCTAACGCATTATATAATTGAGTTCCTTCTTTCGCGCCTAAATTGACAGCCTCGCACACATCAATTACAGACCGAACCAAATCTTGTGGCACATACATCCCCTCTTTTGGTTTCATCAGCATTTGTCTCATCTGCTTATGCAAACGACGAATCTTATTCTTTGCTTCTGTCTGTTTTTTCTGCTCCGATAAATTCTTACGGTACTGACGATTCTCAATCTTCATTTCCGCTATCTTTTTCACCTGACTCTTTTTCAACCGCTCAATGTAACGCTTTTGCTTATCAATCTCATACTGATACTTACGAATCAGTTCTCCGTTTTGTGTCGTCTCAATCACACTTGCATAATCATGTATCTTAGCATACGCCTCTCGGATTCTCTGATTCTTATTCTTTATCTGATCATCCATACTGACTTTCAAGCCTTCCAAAAATTGTTTCTCACACTCTTTCCGATAATCCTGCAGCATGGTAAGATATACCCGATTTGCCTCTTTCCATTCACGCTCCACTGCCGCATCCGCTTTATCCTTAAAAGTTGCTTTTTGTGGCACATTGCTCATTTCCTTATAAATGTTTAATGCAAGGTCATAAGATGCCTGCTCAATATCTTCCCCATAAGCATTTCGATAAGTTGGTCGCAATCCGTCTAATACCGTCATAACCTCTGCTATCATATCACCATCATTGGTATCCGCCTTAAATAACTCCGGATACTTCTCGCTTAACTCTCCCCAAACCTGTTCAAGAGTCGTCCCCTCCGAAACAATTCTAAGCCGTCCGAAATTACTCTTGCGAAACTCTCCCATACTTCCATACATGTAATTTACTTCACTTTTCTGGGCTTCCGACAACGCAAGTTTTGTTTTACGGAAATACTCTCGTAAATCTTTGTACTCGTTATACAGTGTCATATCTTTTGCTGTGCTTTTTTCAAGGACACCTCGTGCAATTTCAGAAGTAATCTTTAATGCCTCTTTATAATCCGCACCCTCTTCATTCATATAAGCATACAGTTTTGTCAGGTTATCCCGAAATGTTTCTGTATCAAAGGACGAATGATATTTTTTCAATATTTTTTTACATACTACCTCTACACGTGCCGGTTCCGGAATAGTTTTCTTTCCCGGCTTAAATTCACTCTCCAGCGTTTGAATCACCTGACGCAAATATTTGTTCTCCTCCACAAGACTTTCCTCAGTGGACATCGTTTCCGAAAGAGAATGTCGTAAGTGATCTGTTTTTTCTGACACACTTATGGAATATTTTTTTCCTTTCGGAGATAAAATATTATTGACAATTTCCTTGTAACGTGCTAAATTGTCACTATAATCCTGATGAAGTAAGTTCCCTCGGAATTGGACCGTTGGACCCACTGCTTTATCAGGATTTGTTTTTATTATCCTATCCTCGCTCTCTGCTCTTTTAATATATCTTTCAATTGAATCTTTACCATACATGCTTAGCATTATATTGGCATCAACTGTAGCAACTCCTGTTCTTCCCACTCCATTGGGCTTAACTGCCACCACTATAACATTTTCCTGCGAATCCGTAATCGAAGACACCAACACTAAATCCGCACTATTTTTATCCATGTTCGATTTTATCATCATAACCGGTTTCTCAATATCTTTTAGCACCTGCATAAATTTATCTTTTCCTAGATTATGATAATTCCGAATTCCCTTATATCGTCCTTCCTTTCTCGCTTCTTCCGAATTGATTACACTATATACATGTCGGTTCGTCATCAGCATCGGCAATTGGGACCAGCCTATCTCCTGCATGGCTTTTGGTGTCTCTCCCAGATAGACATGGGTGTAATTATTCGGTACCCGGTCTTCCAATACCTTGTCTATCTGTTCTTCCACATCTACTTTGACGGAGTACCGTATATCTTTATTCACTTTTGTCGGATTTTCATTCGTAGTAGCTTTAATCTGTTCGCTATAAAAAGGAATGACAACCTGATGTACATCTCCACCTTGTTTTCCACCTTTATCTATGATTCCGTCATATCCGTTTTCAATCAACACATTTGTTACATAATCTGGTATACTTGTCCACGCTTTTGTAGTTCCATTCTTTCTGTCGTCTTTTACTCGTTCAACGAATTCCATTGGTTCCATATTATTTTTGTCCCACATATCTGCATTATTACCGGTTCCCTTTTTCGCTTTTCTCGCTGCCTTTTCTATTTCATCCATCATTGCATCGGATATATTTTCCGCATCAAAAGGATTGGTGATGTTCAAATACACCTCATATACTTTTTCTTCCCGATATTCCGGATCCAAATATTCCACGTCCGTTATTCCAACCAAAGCAAGAACATCCTTAAACCATGCCTCTTCGCCATATAAATCTCCTGACTGCAGCCAAGCATCTACTAGCGCTTCCAATACATTGCCTTTATGTTCTCGCATCAGATAGGAATCAAAATTACCGTTTCCAGTCGTTGTTCCTTCGTCATATATAATATTTTCATATTCATCATCAATCCGAATATGTCCTGCCTTATCTTGAATATTTTTCTTTTCCAAAGGCGACAATCTGTCCCAGAGTTCACATACCGAGATATCTTCTCCATCTACCTTCACGCGAAATTGAGTAAAATAACTATCATATCTCTCATCATACTCTATGGATGTATCAGACTTATCTTTTGAATACCTTTCTGCAATTCCTTTGTCATCCGTAAAATATGCCATCGGGCCAGAGGTTGCTCTGTCCGGATTAAAATAGTAGCCTACTCTATCTGCTCTCGCCGTACCATGATACATAACTTTTAGTTTGCCGTCTTTATCCAGCACTTTACTGTCTTTGAAATACTCCTTCTGACCATTTGACAGTTTCTTCCCCTCTGAATCCATTGTTGGTACACGTAATGAGCGCCGTATTTCCTCACGCAACTTCTGCACACGTGCATCCTGCTTCTGTTGTGCTTCTCTTGCTGCGTTCAACTGTTCCTCCGACAACATACTCTTTGGCACATATTTCAGAAATTCACCGTATTCCGAATTGACACTCTTAATTATCTGTGCTACACTCACTTCAATAGGAGATTGCTGAGCCGTAGCTGTCTGGTTTTTCCAGGGGCCTACGACCATGACGCTTTCTCCTATTTTATTTAATGTCACTTCCATTCGGATAGTATTATCTCCTCCCATTCTCTCTTTCGCAATTATTTCAACAGGAATTACTCCTGTTCCTTCCTTGTATGCTCCAAGCATAACATATATATTTTTTACACTATGCTCGTCTCTTCTTGTCCCCTTATAAATATCATCATGAATAACAATAGGTACTGCATTCTCTATAATATCTCTTGTATGATACATCATCTGAACGATATCGTTTGCTTTACCATATGCCTGCTTACTCTTGTGTACACTCTCATTGGTACTTCCCTTGGAATACTTGAATTCCAAGTTACCATTTCGATACGTCCCCTCCAATTCAAACTTATCATGAAGCACCTTGAAGAATTTACCAAATTTATAAGGAATCATTTTTTCCAGATTTGCCTTTTCATTAGCTGTCATTGGCATTTCTCTATTTTCCACCTTTATCGTCTCACGCTCAAGCTCCTCAGCACGTTCTGACTCACTCATGCCAACTGACACACTATACCTGCTCTTCACTTCATTCGAAGATATATCCTCGCTCGTAGCTTTATACAGTTCCCCCGCTTTATCTACAGCATCCATAAACAGCTTACGGATTTCCTCCTTTTGTTCCACTTTCAGTTCTGCTGCCAGTCTGGCCGCTTTTGTCATAGGAGTATCATCAATATATTTTTTTATCTTTTCAAATACATGCTTTACCAAATCTGCAATTTTCTTAAATACATTCTTCTTTTCATTTACATCCAGCTTCGTATCTTTCATTACCCAGTCAATAAAGTTTTTTGCCCCGACTTCATCATAAAACACACCACTGACAGCATCGTTGATTAACTCTCCAGCGGCATCCTCATAACTTTTTTCACCTTCCACCTGCTCATAGGCTCTTTGATAAGATTCAATTAAGGCATGGATATCCTCTGCTCCATGTTTCTCTACTAGGTAATTAAGCATCACTCCCATTAATTTCTGATACTCTTTTTCCGACATTACCGATGCAAATTCCAAAGATTCATGTATCACTACACCAAATTTATTTTCTGCATCTTCCGCAAATGCCATCTGTCCTCTATCCATATTCAATAAACCATTTACCGTATCTGCATCTTTATCTGTGAGGGTATTTAAATCCAATACATCCAATCCGGTTTTCTTTGCCAATTCTTTTTTCACGCGAACAAAGCTATCCTTATCCTCCGAAGCATAGCGGTAATCTTGATATTCACCTTTTCCTTTTTTTTGCGCCGGCGCAACTTTGTTTTCTGCCTCTGCTGCCTTTGCGTTTTCTCCATGTGCCTTTCCTAATTCATACGCAAGACGCATTGCTCCCTTGTCACTCATTATACGAAATGACTTAGACGCCTGCATCATTTTATCAAAACTGATACTTCCCAATCTTCCCATGCGATATGCCATACGAAAATTATTTGCATAAACACCGGCATTATCCTTACCATTGTAATAATCTACAAGTGCCGTTGCCGCAGCCGCATTATCCATCTTTGATGCAATGTTAAACAAATCCTGTGTCCCTTCATCCTGAAAAGACAAGTCCGCAAGATTTACTACCTCGCCATCCGTAGTCTCTACTGTAGCCGATTCTTTTCCAATTTCTCGGAATCCTTTCACCTTGACCTGTTCATCGGATGCCGTAAATGCTGCATTCTCTGTCTTTCTAAAATTGGCATTCGTAACATTTTCTGACGGTGCAACATTTCTTTTTTCGACTTCAAGGTCACTCGTAACATTCTGCTTTACCTTTTCCGGCTGCAGTTCTTGTACCTCAACCGGTCGTTGATTCCGTTCCATTTCCTCATCAAGATTCACACTATCGGATGTAGCATCCATATTAGCAATAGCATCTTCCTCCTGCTCTGACACGGATTCATTCTGCACCACCTCTCTTTTTTGATTAAGAGATACCGTTCTTTTCATCGCATTAGAAACAGAGGCATCCATAATGTCATACAATGCCTGCCGCTCGGATTCGAATTTTGCATATTTACTCTTTTTAGCTAACTCCTGTGCTTTCTCACGTGCCATCTGGTCGATTTCTACTCCCAGACTATCCGGCACACCACGAATGGCATCTTCATACGCCCTTGCAAGTTCTCCACTGGTTCTCGCTTCCGTAAAATTGTTTTCTACATTTTCCATGATGTCTACTGAAATTTTACCATACTTTTCCGTATCATCTTTTGCTTTCTCATAGGTATCCATACCCTTTTCTGCAGCATATGTAAGTAAATCTGCTCCTTCGTTTCCCTCTGCAATTGATGTCCCATTCTTTTTCACTAATGACTGATACTGTACTTTCGAGTACACATTCGCATAGGTACCAAAAAGACCACCTGAAAAAGCCCCTGCTGCCGTGTCTTCGCCCACCTGTATCCAGAAGTCTTTCCGTGCATTTTTCTTTGCCTCATCCTTTGACATTCCCTGTTGGATATAATTTTTAACATTTTCATTATACTCACTTTTACTTCCATTAACTGCACGGTCGACAAATGCATTTGCAAAGTCCGAAGCAGCCTCTTCTGACCCTTCTACCGCCCCCTGCTTTACAAGGTTCTTTGCAAAATCACGAAACTGTTTTGGATTTGTTGTTTTTAACGCTTCAAAACTATCCAGTGAAAACTTTTCGCTTGCCCACTCTGCCAAACCGGCTCCCAATCCGGTAATCAAAGACTGTCCGGCACTTCCTGTTCTCTCATAGGTGTCCATGTACGATTGATTTGCGGCATTTGCTCCCATCAACGCACTAGCTGCCCCACCTGCTAACTTGGTTCCCTTAAATCCTTTCGTCACAAGAATATCCGCAGCAGAATCAACCGTGGACATTCCGGCGTTATAGACAAACTTACCAATATCATTATCAATACCTTCGGATACTGTCTGTCTTACATTGTTCGTATAAGAACTGTATGGGTGGCTGGCATGATTAATGGGATAAGACTTATCCGATGACAGGTTTTTAACCGCATGATTTACATCCTCTGCAAGTTCCAACGGTGAAAGCAAGTTTGACCCCACACTTATCGCACTGGATATTACCGGATGTTCGTCTGCTATTTTTCTTGTCCCTTCATCCCATGCCTCCTGTTCTTTATTATCAGTGTTAATGTTCTCGCTATCGATAATGTAATCTACATCAATTCCTTTTTCTTTTAATTCCTTTAACTTAGGAAATTTTTCATATGCTTGTGATAAATACTCCGGATTGCTACTTACTTCCAGCTTATCCTGTATCGTCGGAACTAAATGATTTTTATCTGCACTGTATTTTCTTTTCTCTACCCACACATAATCTGCTGCCTTTTTTACTAACTGCTTATCGGCATCCCCCAGCTTGTCATATTCATGCTCCAGCTCTACTCGTGGCTGATTACTTTCCAGTTCCGACATATACTCGACATTATCCTGGTACTTATTCCACAAACTGGTATATTCCTTGTAATCTTCCCACGATACACCTTTTTTTCCTAACTTTTCCTCAAAATCTTTTGGCTGAACTTTTTCCCATTCTCCCGAAAATCCCCGTTTAAACAGACCACTATCCGCGATTTTTGACTTAAACAAGTCTTTATTTTTCTTCGCATTTGCAAGCGCAGTTTGAATTTCATCATAGTTCATTTGTGATGGATTTCTGTATGTATTACCAGATGAAGTCCGAAATAACTGGTTTGTCTTTTCCGCATTATTATTGCGAACATTACTTCCATTTGTGCTCTGCTGTTCTCTCTGCTTTCTTCTCTGCTGTTCCTGTTTTTCCCTTTGTTCCCGTCTCGGAATTTCCGACAGCATATTATTTTCTGCCTTTGCTGCATTGCGAATCAGCGTATTGGTTCTCTTATACTTTTCGCTGTTCTTTTGCGTTCTTTCTTTAATTTCTACTGCTTTCTCTGCCAATCGACGATAGCGGGATTCTGACTGATTCGTATAGTCGGTATCCGAATACTTTTTATCCTCACCATAATAAGAATCAGCCTTTGCTCTGGTCTCACTGGCTATTTTTTGTCCCTGCATATCTCTTTCATACAACTTGTCCTGGCTCTCAAAATAATTTGATATAATACTCCCGGAACCGGATGCATGATTATTCTGTTTCTTTTTCTTATTTGCCATAGTTGGCCTTTCGCATAACGAATCGAACAAACGCCATTGTGTCACAACGCGGCCCCCGCGACACGCTTGGTGCATTGGGGACAGGTTAATCTGCACCATTTTGGTGCAAAGGGGACAGCTCTGGCACTTGGCACT
>OGRI01000907.1_pt1 | contig 27932 bp, 25 predicted proteins | sample 1553391 | NCBI WGS metagenome assembly OGRI01 (sample SAMEA2580052, study PRJEB22360) | human gut metagenome | reverse complement strand
AACCATTCTCCGATATTATTACTCTTTTTCCGCATTTTTTAATATAGTTCGTAATACTTGCTAAGTTATATAACTTTTCAACAATTCGTAATTGCTCTTTAATCGAAGGCAGAGGGATTAAAAAGTTACTAATATCTGCCATTGAAATATTATCATTAGTTGAGTTTTTTTGTTTGCTAATAAACTCTTTGATATGTGGAGCTATTATAACAAAATTAAGATAATCAACACTAATCCATAAATTTCGTATTCTGGCAACACGTTGATTCAACAAAAGCTCATCTTCTGGTAATTCTCTAACAAACAAACTTTTGCCAACAGTGCCTCCAGTCATAGCCATAATAATATCAAATTTTTGGATTCTATATATATCTGATATTGGAGTTCCATTGTATCTAACAATCTTCGTATTAACAAAACCTTGTTCACTGATGTCAGAAATGCGTATCACACGTTTACCTAATTCTTCTTTTAATGAGCTGCTTTGAAAAGCATAACCTCCTGTTATATCAGAGATACTACTTAATCTTACCCATGCCCAAGAATCAGGTATTTCAAATGGTATCTCGTCAGTAATATCTTTTTCGTTTTTACCATTCTTCTCCCAATACTTGTTATCGTCACCTTTGAATATAATAGAATCGGTTAAGGCAGACTTCTTTAGTTTACCGTCTTTGACAAGTTGCAATTTCTCTTGCCGTATTTGTTCGAGTAATTCTTGTGCTGTACCTTCGTCTGCAATCTGTGGAACAAGTTTTCCCTGTATTGCCTCTTGGAGAATAGACTTCTTTAGCTTATCATTGATTGAAATATTCAACTCTTCCAAGCAGTCCTGTACTTCGCTATATTTTTTTATAAGTGGCAAGAGTTCTTCTAATTTGGCAACAATTCTCTTTTGTTCGGGAAGAGGGGGAAACGGTAATAATAATCCTTTTAAACGATTCGCTGAAAGTCCAGGCATTGCAGTTCCTACTGAAGCTAAGTTATTGCTTTCTTTTAATAGGTAGATAAAGTGATATACATATTCGCAAATGCCATTTACACATGGGCGTAATCTATGGACATGATTTTGAAGACAAATATCATAATCATAGTTCCAAATTGCAGAACGACCGTAACCTGCACCACCTTCACAAACAAGCAAATCGCCTTTTGTAGCAGAACATGTTTTTATTTCTTCCTCTGTAAAATTCATAACTTTTACATTATCAAGGATGAAATATCCCCAATATAGATTGGATGTTGTAATAAATTTCTGTGGTGTTCCGCCATTCTTATTACTACCACTTTGCTGCTTTCCACTTGTATGATTGAAGATGTTGCCAATGCGTGTCCATTCCCACCCCTGCGGTATCTCAAACGGAATCTCCTCGTCAATGCATTTCACCTCTCCAGTAGCGAGAAACTTCTCATAATAGGAATTGTCGTCACCACGGTAAATGATTGATTCGTTTTTGTCTTTCTTGATTTTCTTTTCCTTGACAAACTTAGCTTTTTCTACCCTGATGCGTTCAAGAAGCACAGATGCTGGTTCGTCATTAGGATCTTGCGGTACAAGTTTCCCCTGTATCGCCCACTGGAGTATGCTGTTTTTTAATTGCTTACCGTTCATTTTATTCTAATTGACTTAGAAGTTTTCGTCTTTTTGTTTTTCCTTCAGATAGAACTGATATAACTTTTTTCCTATCTTGTCTTTTTTGAAGGTACGTTCATGATTCATAGGTGTCATAGACAACCGAATTTTTGCCACACCTTCATTCAAGATTTCAAACTGCTGTGGAGTAATTCTGAATTGAGCAGTAGAACTTATTTCTGTAACGGGGATTACAATATTTCCACTTATAACACCAGCAGATTGACTTCCATTCCCAATCACAGTTCCTCTTAATTCAAGATATTTACCTGTGAATGTCCGAATTTTCATAGTTGGTTCAGCGAGAAAATTCATTCTGTCTGAACGCACTGTTGCTACTATCGAATAAATGGTGTCTTGCTTAGCTACACTGTACTTCATATTGCAACCTTCGGCTGCAAGTGCTTTATAAGTATAACCTACTGTTTGTGCTTTAGCGTTGAGTCCTAAAATAATACAAAACAGTAATAATATAATTTTTATAGTTTTCATATTTAATCTTGTTCGTAATCTTCGCCTTGTATTCCTAATTCGCCCTTACTCATGGCATTGGCAATATCTATTTTCAGTTCCTCGTCATAGTCTTTACTTGTCAAAAAGCTATTGACGATACGCAGCAACAAATCTTGGTCGATATTCGATGCTGCCACATGGTAAATGATAGATTCCAATGTACGCATACAGATGCAGGCGTGCCAGTAGTAGTTGTTCTTGTGTAAGAAGTATGCGCCTAAAGTCAATGCAATACGCTTATTCCCATCATTGAAGAAATGCCCGGAACAGAATCTATACATCAGATAGGTTAGTTTGTCTGCAAAGGTTGGATAGTATAAATCATTTTGCACAAAATCCAATGTTGCACGAATACCACCTTCATCACGCACTCCTTCAAAACCACCATCGCTGGCATCAATCATTTTGCCATAGATGTTTAAGGCTTCATCGTAATCTATGTAAATAATTTCCTTACTCATCTTCTGCCTGCTTTAAGCGTTTAAGCACATCTTTGTTATCAGCTAAGATACGGTCAAAATCAATAGACTGGTCACCGATGAATCGTTCAAACTCTTCAGGAGTAACAGCTTGCAGATAATCTGCTATATTACCATGATACGCATCCCGGAAACTGAAATCCCTTGAAGCCATTTTGGTTCTGGCATCATTTAAATAAGGTTTCTGCATCGGATGTTCGGCAAGTTCATTCACAATGCGCTCTACCTCGTCAATGGTAAGTAACCTGCCACCATTTTCTTTAAACCGTTCACTGAGAGCTGCCCCCACACCGTTTTCAAAAGAAGAAATAACCAATAAAACCTCTGAATACAGCGTGTGTCGAACATTGTCTTTGGAATCCAACTTCAATACTTCCCGATACTCCTTAGCATTCTCCTTGAATACAGCCTTATATATAAAGTCTGTAATTTGAGGATATTTGTATGTGGGATGTCCGTCCACATATTGATTGATGGCAGAAGTGAGATTCTTGCGATAGTTTTCTTCTGTGATTGCAGCAGGAAGATAATGTACATCCCTGCGGTTTATGTATTTTGTTCCGCCACCCGTCTTTTCATTGATGGTGGTAATCACGAAATCCAAGATAAGGCTACGTACTTTTTTTGCTTTCTCACTCTCTGTAAGCAACATACCCATATCCAAGAATGAGCGGAAATTAAACAATCCAAGTTGGGTCGTTTTGCTCCCGACATTTATGACGGGAGCAAATTGTAACTTTAACTCTTTCAGATGTTTACCTTTACATAAAACATAACCGTTAGCTGCTAATTCATCTGAATGTTTTTCCAAATAGCGTTCTATGGTTCGTTCTTCTACTTCGTAGAAATCGGCAACCATTTTTTTTGTAAAGCGATACTCTCCCTCAAAGAGCATTCCTTCAATGTCAAGATGCTCCTGTACTTTGCTGACCGCAAAACGGTTGTTAAGTACATTTTGTCTTTCTATGTTTGAGATGGTCAAATCTTTCATATCACTTCACAATTATCAGTTACACGATTTTATGTCAATGCCGAGAATCTTTTGAATTTCGGAAAGCGTTTTGTCTATTTCATGGTCGAGCGCAGCACGTTTTTCAAAATACTGTTTGAGCAGTTCTGCTGGAGGGAGTATTTCTTCTTCCTCTTTCGGGAACTTACATTGATCAAAATTGCAATCCAAGTCTATCAATTGTTGGGCAGTGAACACACGGCTCTTTTCACCCACTTCGTCACTGATAATTTCTTTCCTGTCTTTCCACCATTCCTGAATAGGTAGGGTATGCTCCACCTTCATTGGTTTGGTCTTTGAGAAGTGTTTGTACCCTTCCGGCATATCAAGACGATAGAACCATGTTTCTTTGGTCTTGAATCCTTCTTCGTAACCTTCGGCTTCTTCATTATTAAAGAAAAGGATGTTGGTTGCAATAGATGTGTATGGAGAGAATATAGAACCCGGCAAACGGATGATTGTATGTAGATTGAACTTGCGAAGGAGATTTTCTTTAAGTGCAAGTTTTGCTCCATCCGTACCAAATAAGAAACCATCAGGGATAATCACACCGCACCGTCCACCAGCTTTGAGGCGATACATGATAAGGGCGATAAACAAATCCGCAGTTTCACTTGAACGGTACTGTACTGGGAAGTTGCTTTTTACGCTGTCTTCCGTGCTACCACCATACGGAGGATTCATGCCGATAACATCAACCTTGTCGCTTTCCTTGAAATCAGTAACATTCGTTCCAAGCGAATCACAGTTGGTTATGTTGGGAGCTTCAATATCATGGAGCAGCAGGTTTGTGATGCTCAAAAGGTAGGGCAACGGTTTCCATTCCTGACCTACAACGGCATTTTGCAGTTTTTCTCCATCTGCCGCAGAGCCAATATTCCTGCCCATATATTTAAGTGCCGAGGTGAGGAAGCCTCCCGTTCCACTGGTGAAGTCGCCAAAGGTTTCGCCCAATTTCGGGTCGAGCATCATCACAATAAAATCAGTCAATGCACGTGGTGTGTAGAACTCTCCGGCATTTCCTGCCGATTGCAGATCTTTCAAAATTCCCTCATAAATATCTCCGAATGTGTGACGGTCGTCAGCATCGTCAAATTCGATTTCGTTTACAATGTTGACCACTTGGCGCAGAAGCGTTCCATTCTTCATATACTGGTTCAAGTCTGCAAATGTTTCTTGAACAATGCTTTTAGCTCTTGGGGTATTGGCATCTATCGGGAGATTCTTCAAGGTAGGAAACAGTTTCTCATTGACGAAAGAGAGTAGGGCTTCTCCAGTCAATGCTTCACCGTCTTTTTTATCTATTGCCCAGTTACGCCAACGCAAATCCTCGGGGATAATGGACTTGTATTTCTCATCTTTCCATTCCCATGTTTCTTCTTGTGTGTCATAGACTTTCAAGAAGAACATCCAAGTCATCTGTTCAATTCTTTGTGCGTCACCATTGATACCCGCGTCTTGACGCATGATATTCTGGATTCGCTTTATGATATTATTTACTGCCATTTTTAAGCTGATTTATATATTTGATATTCCAATTCTTTGATGGCTTGTTCAAAAGCGACTTTGCCACCAAATAGTTTTATGATTTTAGTTGGTTTCCCTATGCTGTTGAATGGAGGAATCTCCAAAATATTTGCCTTTTCAAAGTCAAGAATACCATTCTCCGCATATTTGTCAAGAAGAGCCTCCAATACTTCACGAGCCTTGCCTTCGTACTTTCCGAAGTAGTTACGTTTCTTTATATTGTTAGCCCTTTCTTTCCTCGTCAATGGTGGTTGGTCAAATGCAACGTGACATATCACATCGAAGATATCGGCATCTTTCAATGCCGGATTTGCTTCACGTACTGCGTCTATCAAGATGGCATATTCCTTTAACTCATCCATAACCGCCTGTTTGCGTTCTGCTTCAGTCCACGTTTGTACGAAATCATCCAAACTTTGATAGTGTCGCAACAGTTGCTTTCTCGCAAAGGACTGAACGCTTTCCGTTCTCATGGTTTTGCCATCCTCTCCCAAAACAGATACTATCTCATGTGCAATACGAATATCCTTTCCATTGATAAGATACTTTTCACGAGGTTCGTGAGCTGTTGGAGGATTTGAGGGAACAGGCGGATATGGCTTCGGCTTTTTTTCACCGCCTTTGGGTGGTTCAGGGTCGCCGTCAAATGACGGGTCTTTGAATTTTGCGGTAGCATTGCGGAAGTCGAGGATTTCCAGATGCCACTTGCCTTTGTCTTTTCTAAGTCGTGTGCCACGCCCGATGATTTGCTTAAATTCCGTCATAGAGCCAATTTCTTTATCAATGACGATTAAGCCACAAGTTTTGCAGTCCACTCCTGTAGATAGAAGTTCGGAGGTAGTAACAATTACCGGATAAGGTTCGTCAACACTGATAAAGTTGTCTAACTGCTTCTTCCCCTCTTTGTCCTCTCCGACAATGCGTGTTACGTAGTAAGGAGATTTTTTACATAAATCGCTATTTATGTTGATAAGCAGTGTTCGCATTTCGGCGGCTTCCTCAATATCTGAACAGAACACGATTGTCTTTGTCATACGACCGATGTCGTATAACATTTGGGTAATCCTGTGTGCTACTACTTTACGCCTTAACTTAATGGCAAGGTCACGACCTATATTCTGTCTTTGATATAATTTCTGTTCAATCTCCTTTCCTAACAAATCTATTTCACCTTCATCGGGAGTCCAGCCCTGCAAATCAACGTTGATGAAGTCGGCAGTAACCCGATATGGAGCCAAGAAACCATCTTGGATTCCTTGAAGAAGGGAATAGGTATATACCGGCTCTCCGAAATAATCCAAGTTGTTTGCTCCTTCATCAGCTTTCGGGGTAGCAGTCATACCGATTTGGGTAGCCGAGCTGAAATACTCCAATACTTTGCGCCATGCAGAATCGTCCTTTGCGCTACCACGATGGCACTCGTCAACGATAATCAAATCAAAGAAGTTTGGCTGCACCTCCAAAAACGGATCTGGCTTGCCCTCTTTTCCAACCAGTTGGTGGTATAACGCCATATATACCTCGTATGAGGAGTCAATTTTCTCTTCGCCTTCCCCAACAGAAGTTATCTTAGTCATAAACTTCTTGAAAGGTTTGAAGTCTTGCACCATTGTTTGGTCAATGAGGATATTTCGGTCTGCAAGATAAAGAATCTTTTTCTTTGCTCCGCTTTTATGGAGACGATGGATAATCTGGAAAGCAGTGAAAGTCTTACCAGTACCGGTAGCCATTACGACAAGTACACGCTGTTGTCCTCTTGCAATGGCTTCCACTGTACGGTCAACCGCTATACGTTGGTAATATCTTGGCTCATGGCTATGGGCATCATAATAAAACGGTGTTTCTATTATGTTAAGTTCATCCGATGTATAGTTCTTGGATGCAAGATAACGATTGTATAATTCCTCTTCTGTCGGGAAATTCTCTAATTTGATTTCGGTTTCTTTCCCTGTGATAAAGTCATGTTCCAAGAAAGCATCACCATTACTGGAGTACGCAAATTTCAAGTCAAGGATTTGGGCATAATCCATAGCTTGTTGAATACCACCCCCAACGGCATGTTTGTTATCTTTAGCTTCTACCACTGCAATGGGCTTACCATTATGGTATAATAGATAATCAGCCTTTTTGCCCTCTGCTACTGAATGTTGGTTGCCAACAACAAGTACTCGACCATCAGTGAAATAATACTCTTCACGCATATTTACGCTTACAGCCCAGCCCTTTTGTTGGAGTGCAGGGGTAATGAACAAGGTGCGTATCTCTTGTTCTTTGAGTTCTTTCTTGTTTACTTCCATGATAATAAATTGTTTTAAGATTTATTACTGCTAACAATCAAATCTTTCACATCAATATCAAGAACATTAGCTATATCATTAAGGGTTTTGAGGTCTGGTTGAACAGAATTACTACACCATTTACTCACAGTGCAATTGGATTTACCAATCTGTTCTGCAAGCCATTTTCCTGTTTTTTGTTGTTCTGCAAGTACGACTTTTAGTCTGTTCAAATTAGCCATGAGGTAAAACGTTTTAATTCAAGAGCAAATTTATATAAATACTCTGATAACATAAGCAACTTCCGATAATAATTATTATTTGGAAGCGAAAAAATGGCTTAGATACCGTATTTCGACAGGATATTTTCGTCAATTTCAATTTTATGCCGACCTGTTGTAGTTCGCAGATTCTTTCTTACGGTGTCAAACGTGGAGTTAGTGAACCATTCGGCAAATGTCGCCATCACAAATGATGTAGTTACATCTCCACCTATATTATATTGGAAAGCGATGTTCCAAGCAAAGTTCTTTAAAGAGATTTGTGTGAGCGAACTATGTTTCTTAATATGAATCTCGGTCATGGAAAGCACTTGACGATTAGTCACAAAATAGCGGACAGATTCGCAAATTTGGAAAATCTCTGTTTCGTCCAAATCAAAACGCTTGAATGTGTCTCGTGTATATTTCAGGATAGCATTTAATTTCTCGTCTTCTTCTCTTTCTTTTTGTTGCTTGTATTGTTGTTGCTCATGCTGGTATTCATAATGGAATAATTCCATACGCCTTTTTTGTACTTCTACACAATCTTGGGTATGTAAGGATGCAACAGCCGAAGTCTTTTTATCTGTCACTTCATCGGCTAATGCCAAATGTGACAAAGGAGTTTCTATAATGTATCTTGCTATAGAGATGCAAAGATGATATAGAAGTTTCAGTATCACATATCCGACAGCCATAACGAACGGAAGCAAACTCATTCGTATGCTAAGCATATTGCATATTTGAAATGCAATCATTGAAGCCAGCAACACCGCAATGACCTCTATTGTCAAAGAATGGAGTATATATTGTTTTTGCTTCATGCCTATTGTTTTTTATTTCTCAATGCAAAGGTATAACACTTTTTCATAAAAAACGAAAGAAAAAAATAGATACCGTTTTGCAAATCAATAGCTTATGAAAAGAAAAGCATAATAAGAGAAAATATCGAAGACTATCTGAAAACAAGAGAAAATAGAAATCGTCAAAAACAGTATGGTTAAACTAAGTTAAAGTTTTTTGCGGTAGCTTTTCTATTCTCGCTAAGGCTGAAATATAGAGTAAACGAAGTAAAGTAATCATATTTGTACCAAGTTATATATAATACACTGGTATACAGCAGTAATTATCTTTGAGGAAGGAAGTCAAAGAGGATAATTTCTCTCTTGAACCGATGACGGATGTCAACGCCATTGCCAATACCGTGACCGTATATGTGGAGCGTCTGGCAGCCAAAGTAACCCTGAGCGTATCCGATCAACTCGTAAGGGATGCCAACGGACGTTATCCGATAAAGGTCACCGTGGCAGGCGAAAACAACTCGGCCGTAAGTGGTGACATCGCTTCGGAAGATCTTTATGTGGAACTGCTCGGATGGAAACTCAATGCCACAGCGAAGAGGTCGTACATGGTCAAGAACATAGATGCGACCTGGACGAACGATGAGCTGGGCTTTACCTGGAACAGACCGATCAACTACCGCAGCCATTGGGGCCAGTCGTTCAACTACGGTTTTTCCGGCTATCCCGAAAATGCCGCGGGGGTTCCCGCCAATTCCGAATACCTGAACTATGTCGATTTGGAAAACGGCCTAACCGCATTGGGAACTCCGGCCTATTGCGCCGAGAACACCAACTCCAGTACGGTCGTTTCCGCCAACTTTCCATCTGCCGTTACAAGCATCCTGCTGAAAGCCAGGGTTTACGATGCGAGCGGCAATGCACTCAACCTCGTGCGTTACAATGGCATGCTGTTCAAACAAGACTCCTTTCTCGAATATGTGCTCAGCGTACTGAAAGCGAGAAACCAACACACCGTGTGGTATGAGAACGGCAAAGACGATCAAGGCAACACAAAATACACCCAGATCGGCAAAGAGTATGTGAAGCTGGAGAATATGGGCGACGGAGAAGTGAAAGTGGTATTTGTCAATGAGAATGAAACCCCGTTGTACGCAGAGGACGGCTCTGACTGCTCGGATCAGATCATTACCGCCCTCAACGACGATTTGGCCGCAGCATCCGCAGGCGCTACCGCTTACGACGGCGGATTGATGTACTACAACATTCCGATCGAACACCTCAATAATGCCGGTGTCGCAGAAAACGAAACTATTCCGGAAGCTAAATACGGCGTAGTGCGCAATCACCACTACGTAGTCACCATTGACAAATTGGAAAAAATAGGCAAAGGAATCTTTGTCGGGAACGAAAAGATCGTTCCTGGCTATCCGGACGACGACACGTATTACGTTGGCGCGAAAATCAACATCCTCTCGTGGAAGATTGTCAGCCAAAACGTAGAACTTTAAATCATTGCATGAACAACCATTCCATGAGGACGAAGCCCCTCATGGAATGGCTAAAAAACGCTTCCGCACCGGCGCAAAGAGAGGACGGAATCGGAAAAGGCGCATTTGCCAATTTCCTCTGAAAATGAAAATTCCCTGCGGCATTTTCCGCAGCATACAATACAACATAACAACATAAGCCAAATGGATATACGGTCTTACATAAGAACTTCAAGCGGCAAAATGCTGGCGGCCCTCGCTTGCGCACCGATGCTATATGCCTGCGACGGCTTAATCTATGACGACGAGGGCGACTGCACGGTGAATTACCGTGTGAAGTTCCGTTACGATTACAACATGAAGTTTGCCGACGCCTTTGCCCGCGAGGTGAACACCGTGACGCTTTACCTGCTCGATGCCGAGGGCCGGGTGGTCTGGCAGCGCACCGAGCAGGGAGAAGCCCTTTCGGCCGACGGCTACGCCATGACCGTAAACGTAGAGCCGGGCGAATACGGCCTGCTCGTCTGGTGCGGCACTACCGACAAAGGTTCTTTCTCGATACCCGAAACAACCGTCGGCAACGAACTGACCTGTACGCTCGGCAGGGAGCACGACGCCGGAAACGAGGCATTTGTCGCCGAAGACCTCGACCGCCTGTTCCACGGATGGCTGCCGGAACAGACCTTCGGTGAGACCGAGGGTACGTACACTTATACCGTCCCGCTGGTGAAAAACACCAACAACGTGCGGGTGGTGTTGCAGCACCTTTCGGGGGAAGCCATGGACAAGGACAGGTTTGTATTCACCATCACCGACACCAACGGAAGCATGGACTGGGACAACTCGCTGCGGCCCGACGAGCCGGTGACTTTCTACGCATGGCATACCGACGCCGGGGAAGCGGGCCTGGCCTCCCTGCCCGACGGGAACGCCCACGGCCCGAACGCCGTTTTCAGCGCGGCCATCGCCGAGCTGACCGTGCCGCGCCTCGTGAAAGAACAGGATCCTCGACTTACCGTGACCGACAGGGAGAAGGAGAGGACGGTTTTCTCCATTCCCCTTATCGACTACGCCTTGCTTGTGAAAGGTTTCTACAACCGGAACATGGACGATCAGGAATATCTCGACAGGCAGGACGTGTACGACATGGTCTTCTTCCTCGATGAAGGCGACCGTTGGCTCGACACCTACATTTATATCAACTCCTGGAAAGTGGTGCTGCAAAACAGCGATTTGTAATAGGAGAAAAGCAAATGAAGAATATGGCAAGACATATCGTCACGGGGACTCTGACGCTCCTTGTGTTGTGGGCTGCCTCGTGCAGCCATGACACGGAGGTCTTCGGCACATCCGATAAAGAACCGATTCTCAGCATCGGTCTCAGATTACCCGCAAGAAGCCCGGAGCCCGGTGAAGGCTATGAAGCTGGTGAAACGTATGAAAACTACATAGACATAGAGAACAACAACTACCGGATTTATTTTTTCACCTCCGACAATAAGCTCATCGCCCGTTTTGAGCCGGACGGTTTCGTGGAGACCCAAGGAAGCGATTACAGGGATTACAGTATGCTTGGCAAGGCCCCTACCGCTTTGGCCGATCACCAGAGTTTCAAGATGGTCGTGCTTGCCAACTGGCCGCAATACGGCGACGATACGATGAAGGCAGGAGAAACGCTGCTTGCGGATATCTGCAATGCCGCATGGGGGCGGTTCGATAGTTTTTCTGCGTTCGAGTTGGGGCCGGAACGGCTGATTCCTTTCTATGGGGTTCGCGAATACGACAATATAGCGTTCAAGTCCGGAGAGGCTGCATTGTTGCCCGAGCCTGTCACCCTGCTCCGTGCCGTGGCAAAGGCGGAAGTAATACTCAAGACGGACGACCATTTCGACCTGTCGTTCAGCGAAGTGAAGATTCGCCGCTATAATAACAAGGGGTATTGTGCCCCGAAAGACGTTTTCTCACAGGACGACTACGACCACGGCGGTGAGTGGAACAGCGATTATGTCAGCGGCCTGCACCTCGTGGATAATAGCAACGATGCGGAAGAGAAAATACAAAACTTCCGCTTCGCATACCAGTGGATTGGTGCTGACGGGAATAAATATGAAAAATGGATTGCCTATCTGCCCGAATACCGGAACATCGATGCAGGCGACAAGTACTCGTGCATTGAAGTCAGGCTCGATATCCAGGCCGGAAAGGACGAATATCATAAAGTCTATTTCGCAAATTACGACGAGAACGGAAAGACTGATAATAACGACGATGCCAAGCGTTTCGACATCTCGCGCAACAATCTCTACCGTTTCACCGTCACTGTCCGTGACAACCGGCTCACGGTGAACGTGCAGGAATGGCAATATGCTTATGACAACGAATATACTTTTGACTGATATGAAACATTACTTCTTATTCATACTTTTATCGGCAGCCATCGCAACGGGCGGTTGCACAGAAGAACTGCAACCGCAGACATGCGGAACAAACGGAACAGTTCCCGATGAGAGCGAACTGACGGAAGCCGTATTGAATTTATCCGTCAACGCATTTGTCGTTGAAGCACAGGCAGAAACAAGGGCGTCCATACCGAGCGGCACACCCGAAAAGGAGACTCCGGAGGAAAAAGAGATCCACAACATCTGGGTGTTCCAGTACGATGCGGCAACGAAAGAACTGCTAATAAAGCCGCGTTACTATACCATTACCGACCAGGCAATGCTGCAAGACCTGCCCGTATATCTGAAAGCCGGAGTTCCGTCCGTCGTATATGTCGTAACCAACACGGGCTATGACAACTGGGCCAACGACGGCACGGATGCTTCTTGGCAAAAATTCAAGCAGCTGGAGCAACTGAAAAAGCAAACCCTGCCCACAGCTTTCCCGTTACGGTCGATAGACAAGGTGTCGATACCAATGGCCGGAGCCAGCGAAGAGGTGGAGGTGACGACAGGTATTACGGTCACAGTACCCGTTACGCGTATGTATGCCAAACTCAAAGTAAAGGTAGAGATGCGAAAGGCGGAGATGGAACTGAATAACGTCAACGTAAGGCAAATCCCGAATATTTGCCGGGTAGAGACATTGGCTGGCGATGGAAAGGGAGAACCGATGGAGCCGGTTCCGTTTCCCGATGAAACGACATTCAGTTCCATAGCCTTTGCCGCCTCGGATTTGGAAAAGAATGAAGATAAAGAATGGGCCGTCTTCTATGTCCCCGAAAACCTGCAAGGAGAAACGCAAACCCAGGGCGGCAACAAGTCCGATGCAGCTCCCTCCAATGCGCTTGTGGTGGATATAACCACCGAAATCGGTGGTGAAAGATATCTCTATGCGGCTTATCCCGGAGGAAACTCGCTCAACAATTTCAATATCCAGCGCAATCAAGTTTACCGCATAACGGTGACTATCACAGGGGAGAAAAACCAAAACAATCCGTCGGCCAACTGTTTTGTCGTAAAACCCGACGGTTTTCTCTCTTTTGAGCCCTATTACCGTGTAGAGACGGGGGGCGGATACAATTTTGCAGACTATTTAAGTCCTCATGACGAGAATCTGAAAATAGCCCGCGTCGGCATTATCTGGCAAACCAAAGACTGCATCGGCGATAATACGAACGGAACGCAGGTACAACTCGGCGAGAACACGGGCGACATCCATCAGAAAATCTATGTCAGAACGCAAAAGAAAGGCAATGCCCTGATCGGAGCCTACAACAGCGAGGGTGACATCATATGGTCCTGGCACATCTGGGTTACGGATGATGAGCCGGACAATCTCGGCAGAGCCGTTACTTATTACACATACGACTGGGATCAGAACGGGATATATCCCGAAAAACCACGCATTCAGGGTTATGCCGTCATGTCATGTAACCTCGGGGCATTGGCGGAGAATCAGGAAGGTACGGGAAACGGCCTTCACCGGTATCCGGATCCGATGACGCAGGCTTTCGGCATGTTGTATCAATGGGGACGAAAGGATCCGTTCCCGCCTTTACGCCATATCGCAAGCGAGTATCAGGATTATAACGACGAGCATACGGATCTGCATTATGACAACTCCAATCAGGTTGAAGTGCATAAGACATCCGCTGCCGATGAAACCAAGCTGTTCCATTCGGTGATCGGAAGCACCCTTACCGGAGCCGTCAGACACGCCATCGCCAATCCCACCGTTTTTATCAGCGGTACGAACGCTGTTAAACAAAATGAAGCTTACGTACAAGCAAAGAACAACTACTTCAATAATGGCGACTGGTGTCCGACCGGAGAAAGCGACAACAAACTTTGGGGCGGACTGGAACCGGCCGCCGACGGCATGAAATCCTACACGATCAACCCGAGTAATAATGTCCATATATACGACAACTACGGAACGGAGAAATCCATTTTCGACCCTTGCCCTACGGGCTGGAGGGTTGCTTCAGGTGAATTGTGGCTCGAATTTACAAATACGGGAATCAATCCGGCATCTATGAGCGATATCAATTATGACGACAAGTTTGCGAACGGATATGGAATGAATATGTATATGCAGAAATGGAAAGACGGTCCGACATCTTATTTCCCGACACAGGGAACACGTGTAGGCGATGGAGGAGGTATTCGTACAAGCAGTTGCGGGAACTACCATAATGCAACTACGGATACAGGCAACCGAGTGAATATTTTGCATATCCATAAGGATCATAGCCTGTTCCATATATTCGAATACCAATTCTATTTTTATTATGTAAAGTCGGTGGCAGGCCCGATCCGATGCGTGCGCGATTCGAAATAAACAGTGCACTTATCTTACGGTACCGGCAGGAACGGCGCTCGGGAGAGGGTACCGTAAGTATCCGCAAAAGCACATTGAGATATAAAAAGAGAGATGAAAAGTACCTGAATTATTTGTATACGAATAAAAAATTGCTAAATTTGTGTAGAAAAAATATGCAACCGATGATATGTATTGACGATTGGTTGCAACTGTTTGTCGATTCAGAAAGGGTCAAATAATTAAACGACAGATAAACAGTCGGGAACGCGTAGCAATAAATGCGCGATTCCTGACTTGTTTGTATTATGTCGTTCCGATTGACCCTCGGCTGAATCATAATTACGGCAGTCCGGTTTCGCGCACTTTAAAGGATATCAACAAAAAAAGTGCAAAAGATATGAAAATAGGAACCCAAACCGACAATCGGGCATTAAACTCAGGGGATCACTTTCTGTTCCACCCCACAGGCCGTTCATGCCCCGCCACAGGCAGACTATTGGATTTTTTCGACATAATTGCTGATGACACCACATATCTGAAGTCGAGCAGCCCCGCTTTAAAAAGACAAGCAAAAAGAAAAAGCACTTGCCACCTATCAGGCATTGGCTGTTCCACAGAAAATAAGCAACGGCAGTTCTCTAATCAAAACAGGAATAGCAGAATATTCACCATTCTATTATAAACCGAAATCGGAAATAACATGGCGGGGCGGTACAGAATACACCTATAATATAACCATCGAAGGCAGCACGCTTTCCGTTACCACAAGGACGAGCATCTGCCGGAGCACTGCTGGAGCAGCTTCCGGTTCGGGCTGCGTAACGTTTATTGCACAATAAAATGGCAAAAGATGCTGCTAAAAGCGACTTCTGTACGTCCGGACGGCACACCGGCGGATAAGGATGCGAGCACCAATAAATCTGAATTTCCGTACTATGCCTCTAATGGCATGCCATTTAAAGGTGAGGTGTGTGTTAAGTTTCTGATTTGATTTATCTATTCGGTGTAAAGCCGTGCTCAGAACATTGAATAGTCGAGATGACATAACAAAAAGCGGGCTTTGGAAAGAGTCCGATCATAAATATAAAAAGTAAGAAAATGATAAAACGTATCCTGACATATTACGCCGAGCGTCTGGAGGAATACCTCTCCCGCCTGCACCGCCAGCCCGAAGGACTCGCCACCGTGGGGCTTATCGGTTCTGCCGGAGAGGAATGCCCCAACAAGGTGGTCATTTCGCTGGTCAACCTCGAAAAGGAGACTTCGGGCGACATGACGTATATGCAGCGCAGCGGCAGCGGATTCGTCGGCAAGGGAGCACCGCTGATGATGAACATGCACGTCATGCTGGCGGCAGTCTATGACGGCAAACGCTATGGGGAGTCCCTCTCCGTCCTCTCGGAGACACTGGCGTTCATCCGCTCTACGCCGAAGTTCCAGGTAGACGGATACGTCTATACGATGGAAATCGTGCCGATGTCCACCATGGATCTCCACAATATCTGGACGACCATGGGCGGGCAGTACTATCCGTCGGTAATCTGCAAGCTGCGCGGGCTGGCCATCGACTCCTCCGAGATTATCTCCAGCGGAAGCATGGCTGGAGAAACAAGTGTAAAGACGTAAAACAAGACATATATGGGAACCTATCGTCCGTTATACAACATCCGCATAGAGCACGAATATTTCGATGGGAACATCTGCCGTGCCATGCAGTGCCGAATATCCCCTTCGGGACAGGCATTGTGTCATCGTCGCGGTCTGTTGTTCCGCCAAACCGGAACGAACGAATGGACGATACTGTATGATGATGCAGGTGCGGGCGTTGACACCCTTTCCGATGTGTTGGCATTGGAACTGGTGATGGCCGACCCTGCATTTGTGCTCTATACGCAGTGGAACGGTTTCCAGCCGTCCTCAGCCTATCGGCTGGAGCTTCCGGTCGGGCAGGAAACGCTGGAAGCGACGGGCGCCATCGTGGAGCAGTCTGCCAATCGGCAGATAGGAAAGGGATTCTGCACGGTACTGCTCCGCCTGACAGAAGAGGTATTCTCCTCTGCCAAGGCGGGAACGCCGGAGACCGCCTGTCTGCAGTTCCATGTCCCCGAATACCGGTGGGAATACCTTTTCGTCTCCCGTGGCGGCGAAAAATTCTCTCCGGAAAAACTCCGGCTGGAGGAATGCGGCGGCAAACTGACATTCGGGCCGTTCGAGGCGGCGGCCGAATATGGCAGGGAAGTGCTGCGTACCGTTTCCCTCGAAAGGATTCCCCTGCGGAAACAGTACGGGTTCCGGCTCCGTCTGACATCCGTCACCGAAGGAGACAACCGCCCCAGACAGGTGTTGCTGCGCAATGTGGCACTGCCCAAGCCGGGCGTTTTCCTGAGCAAAGCCCCGGAGTTACTCCGGCAGTTATGTTATTTTTAGATTGTAATCCATTACATATAACCCGATTGTTAAACCATTAAAACACTAAAACGCATGGCATCAATGAAGACACCCGGTGTTTACATCGTGGAGAAAAGCGCCTTTCCCAACTCAGTAGTCGAAGCCCCGACCGCCATCCCCGCTTTCATCGGCATCACCGAAAAAGCCGTGAACGGTGCGGACACGCTAAGTGGCAAACCCTGGAAAATTACATCGATGACGGAATTCCAACAGTATTTCGGCGGAGCACCGGCTCCGGAGTTCAGGTTGTCCGTGGTGGACTATCCGGAAAAGGATGCATCGAAAACATTCTACGGCATCCCCTCTCCGGACAAGAGCAAGCTCTTGCGGGTGGAAGCTCCGGAAGTGACATTCTCGCTCTATTACCAGATGGTGATGTTCTTCGCCAACGGCGGCGGTACCTGCTATATCGTTTCCGCAGGCACTTACGACCAGAAGAGCCTGATTGACAAGGAGAAAGTCGTCGCGGCACTTACCGCCTTGAAGAAGGAGCAGGAAATCACGATGGTGCTCGTCCCCGAAGCCGTGTCGGTGGATGAGTGCAAGGACATCCAGACCCAGGTGCTGGCACACTGCGGCGAGATGATGAACCGTTTTGCTATCCTTGACGTGCAGCCGAAAGCAAAAGAGAACGAGGTGATGTCGGAACAAATAGAGATATTCCGCACGAATGTCGGGGCAAACTTCCTCTCATACGGTGCCGCCTACTACCCGTGGCTGAATACCTCCGTGCTCTCCGACAAGGAAATAGACGGCACGGTGCTGACATGGGATTACAACGCTGCCGCTCCCGACCTGTCGGCGTTCTTTGACCCGAAATCAGGCTTCCCGAAATTCTTCGCCGATTCTTTTGCAGAAATAGCTAAGGGCAAGAAAATCGTAAGACCCGCACAACTGGACGACACGGGGGCGGAAACAGCTCCGGCAGAAACGGCTGATTATACTTGGGATGAACTTGCCGCCATGAAGAACAACCTGCACAACGCCCTGTTGCAGAATCTTCCCGGTTATCAGTACATCGTGAACAAAGTAAGGGAAAGGCTGAACCTGCTTCCTCCTTCGGCGGCCATGGCAGGACTATACACGATGGTGGACAACACGCGCGGTGTATGGAAAGCCCCCGCAAACGTGTCCGTGAACTACGTGAACAGTCCGACCGAGAATATCGACAACGCCCTCCAGGAAGACCTTAACATGCCGATGAACGGCAAGGCGGTCAACGCCATCCGCTCCTTCACCGGCGAGGGTATCAAGGTATGGGGTGCCCGTACATTGGACGGCAACTCCCAGGACTGGCGTTATGTGAACGTACGCCGCACGATGATATTCCTTGAAGTGTCCTTGAAGAACGCAGCCAAGGCATACGTGTTCGAGCCGAATGTGGCATCCACCTGGATGAACATGAAGTCGATGATGGACAGCTTCCTGCGCAGCATATGGAAACGCGGCGGACTGGCAGGCTCCACCCCGGAGGAGGCCTACGAGATTCATGTGGGACTGGGCGACACAATGACCGGCGACGACATACTGAACGGCATCATGCGCATCACCGTGCTGGTGGCCATCACCCGTCCGGCGGAATTCATCGAAATCACCTTCCAGCAGCAGATGCAGAAGAGCTGACGGCAATAATGTATTGATCTTGAATTCATTAACAAACAACTAAAACATAAAAGATTATGGCAGACGAAAATGGAGCTGCACAGAGCGCTCAGACATGGCCCGTACCTGAATTTCATTTCAGCGTGGATATAACGGATGTGGGAAAAATCTCCTGCAAGGAAGTATCGGGACTCGATATCGAGTTCGACGTGATTGAATACCGCTCGGGCGACATGCCGGGCTTTACCAAGGTGAAGATGCCGGGCTTGCGCAAGAGCGGCGATGTAACCCTGAAGAAAGCAATGTTCAAGGATGACAAGAAACTATGGGACTGGATCAACCAGGTGAAGATGAACATCATCAAACGCGGAACCGTGACCGTTGCCCTGCTGGACGAGGCAGGAAGTCCGGTACAGAGCTGGAAACTGACCAACGCATGGCCGAAAAAGTACACCGTGGAAGGCTTCAAGGCCGATGGTAATGGTGTATCTATGGAAACGATTGTGTTGGCACATGAAGGAGTGACACCGGCATAACCTTGAAAACGTTGAGATATGGCTCCTGACAGCAAGACATGGAAACCGCCGGTAGCATTTCACTTTCAGGTGGAATTTCAATGGGAGGGCAACAAGGCATCCGCCTCTTTTGCAGAGGTGGATGGCCTTGGTCAGGAGCTTGTGTTTGAAAACGGGAAAGACCAGGCAGGAATAAGACTCCCGGAAGATGTCAGGGTAAACGATTTGGTGCTGAGGCGTGCGCTTGAAGCTATCAATGAGAAAATCACCGCATGGGTGAAGAATACATTCCGGTTCAAATATGGGGCAAAAATAAAGCCGTGCAACATGACCGTTACTCTTCTTGATGAAAAGAATAAAATAGCTGCAAGCTGGATTTGCACACGTGTCATTCCTGTAAAATGGTCTATGGCTCCACTGAATGCGTCGGAAAGCAAAATAGCCATTGAAACGATAACCTTGAAATACGAAGAAATAAGGAGGAGCAAATAATGCCGATAGTCATAAAGGAAATACATGTTAGCACTGTAGTGGAGAAAAAAGTCATTCTTCCCGAAGAAATCTCTGAAAGGACTTACGAACGCCTCAAGCAAAAGGTGGTGGAGGAACTTTCGGAACACGGCGCGGGCATTCGTGCAGAAAGAAGAAAGAAAGAACGTTGAACAACATTGAACCGGTAAGATGGAAAAATTGAAATTCACGGCATATACCGATGCAAAGTATAGGAGCAAAATAGGTGATGACTATACGGTATTGATGGATCCAGACACCCTACAGTTCGGGAAAGAAATCGTGTATCGTGAGGACAGACAGCTTGGTGCCATAGGCGGGAATACCCGGTTCGAACGTTACAAACCGGAAAACCTTTCATTCAAGATAACCGTTGACTGTACGGGCATCATAGAGGGAACCGGAGATAATGACAAGGTATATAACAAGATACAGAAGTTGGAGAAGTTGCTGTATATATATAACAGTGACGGACACCGTCCCTCTTACGTCCTTATCCAATATGTCGAACTGCTGTTCAAAGGCCAGATAAAGAAGATGGATGTGAAATACACCTTGTTCAGCAACAGCGGTGTTCCGCTCCGTGCCTCTGTCGAGTTGACCTTTACGGGCTTCCGGTGCAGTGAGGAGGAACGTAAGAAGTTCCACAAGCAGTCGCCCGACATGTCCCGCCTTATCACCGTCAAGGAGGGGGAAACGCTTCCTTACCTGTGCCACAAGATTTACGGGGATTCCCTGCTGGTGCGGCAGGTGGCAAGGTTCAACAACCTGAACAGTTTCAGAAACATACCGGCAGGAACGGAACTCCTGTTTCCGCCACTAAAAAAGGAATAGAAGAAAGGGGGAAATATATGGCAGACTCACCGTCAAAATATGCAGGCCGCAACCTTGCGTGCAAAGTCTTTTGCAACGGCAAGGCATTGGGGGACGCCTTCGAACTGGTGTCGGCTCATGTCCGCCTGGAGCTGAACCGCATCGGCAAAGCCACCCTGCGTTTCAATGCCGGAGACATGGATAAGCAGACTTTCGACGAATCCGACTCTGACAGTTTCAAGCCGGGCACTGCTATCCGTATCGACGCAGGCGAACTGAATGACTTGAAGACTTTGTTCGATGGCATCATTCTGGATACGGGCATACGCATCGGCAAGGGACACCGTTCCCTGATGACGGTGGAATGCCGTGATAACGCCTACGCTGCCACACAGGTGCGCAAGAACCGTATCTTCGAGAAGAAGAAAGACTCGGACATGATAGAGGAAGTCCTTTCCGCATATGGCAAGGTGTCGGCAGACAGCACGGACTACCAGCACCCCGATATGGTGCAATACTATTGTACGGACTGGGATTTCGCCCTCTCGCGTGCCGATGCCTGCGGTATGTTCATTCTCACCACGGGCAGCGACATCAAGGCATTCAAACCGACAGCGGGCGCATTGCCCGTGCTGACCGTCACCTACGGCAACGACCTGATAGACTTTGACGGCGGACTATCGGCAAGCGACCAGTTTTCGGGGTATGATGCCGTGTCGTGGAACCCTTCGGAACAGAAGTCCGTCAAGGAAAGTGCTTCCGTTCCCAAGCTGAACAAGCAGGGAGACCTGGAACCGGAGAACATAGCCGCAGCCGATAATATGCTGCTCCAAACCGATGCCCCTGCGGACAGCAAAGTGCTGAAAGTATGGGCAGACAGCATGGCATTGAAAGCCGGGCTTGCACGTTATCACGGTTCGTTCAGCTTCTACGGGGCAGCAGAAGCCGTACCGGGTTGCATCATCGAACTGAAAGGCTTGGGCAGGCGGTTCGGCGGCAACGCCTTCATCGGTTCGGTGGAGCATATCATCGAGCATAATGAATGGATTACCAAAGCCGGAATCGGCATCAACCCCGGCAATATCACAGACGAGCCGGATGTGGTAAGCCCCCCTGCGGCAGGCTTGCTGCCAGGCATGGAAGGGCTGCATACGGCGGTGGTGAAAAAACTGGACGGCGACCCACAGAAGCAGTACCGCATACAGGTGGAACTGCCGTGGATGGAGGGACAGGACAAACTGCTTTGGGCACGTCTCTCCACATTATATGCTACCAACGGTTCAGGCAGTTTCTGGCTGCCCGAACCGAACGATGAGGTATTGGTGGGTTTCGTGAATAACAACCCGGCCAATCCCGTCATTCTCGGCTCAATCTATGGTGAAAAGCACAAGCCGCCCTACGAATACGAGGCGGAGAACAACAAGAAAGCCTTGGTCACACGCCAGAAGATGCGCATCGAGTTCGACGAGGAGAAGAAAATCATAACGGTCTCCACCCCCGGAAAGAATACGGTGGAAATTAGCGATGACGGGAAGCACATCCGTCTGACTGATGAAAACAAGAATGAAATCATGATGGACAAGAACGGCATCACGCTCTCGTCCGCAAAAGATATTACGCTGAAAGCCAAAGGCAACATCACAATGGATGCCACGATGAAAATCAGCGGTACAGCCAAGCAGGATGTCAGCCTCGAAGGGCTGAATGTCAAGGTACAGGCGAAGGTGGGAGCCACCGTCAAGGGCAACGCCACAGCGGAACTCTCGGCAAGCGGCCAGACCACCGTAAAGGGTGCAATGGTGATGATTAACTAAATAGCAAATTATAAGAATTTAAGCAGATAGTATTATGCCGCCTGCTGCAAGAATAACAGACATGCACACCTGTCCGATGCAGACACCGGGCTTGCCACCCATCCCCCATGCAGGCGGCCCGGTCATAGGTCCCGGAGCACCTACGGTATTGATAGGCAAACTGCCTGCGGCAGTCATGGGTGATATGTGCATATGTACGGGACCGCCCGACAGCATCATCAAAGGATCGGCCACAGTGATGATTGGCGGCAAGCCTGCCGCACGCATGGGCGACACCACGGCACACGGAGGCGTAATAGTCGCCGGATGCCCCACGGTACAGATTGGAGGATAACAGTAAAACAATATAAAAAGAATAATGGTATGAGCAAGAGGAATTTATCAAGACTGATTTTCGGAGCATCGCTTCTGCCCCTCGCCGCTTGCTTGAAAGATGAAGCGACGGACGGTAATGCCACAGAACAGTAATTTCTAACCATTAAAAATTGAAAACCATGTACGAAGCAAAACAACATAAAGCTGCGGTTTCCCATAAGTTTTCCGTTACAGAGAAGAAAAGTGTACAACAATTACGAATGAATGACAACAGAGAAAGATCTGTACCGCAAAAAAAACGTGTACAGGGAAACCAGTCAATATCCGCACTTCAGTTTATTAAAAAATGCGACTTGCATAATGATATGGGACAAGAATTTAAGGCAAAACATATTGCAGAAGGCAGTGTTCTTCCTTCAATGCGAACAGAGGAAAATAACGCAAATATTCTTGAAGCAATTTACTATCACCGGGATAAAAAAGACCGTAAGCCAAAACACACTATGCTGTTTTGCACTTCCACTGTTCTTTGTGAGAATTTACTGAGTACCATAAATGATGCAGAAGATGTGTCTTATGGTAAACAATATATTTCGACAAATGAATATCCTGCCATTACGATTTTAAGAAGTTATAATGAACATGATGATAAATATTCAAGAGCTGAATTTGAATACGGCAACGCCAAGGTAAAAGTAATGGTCAAGAAAGAAGGTAATATACCATGCTTCGACCATCTTGTAGGGACTGAACCGCAATCTCTTCCTAATAAAATAAACTTAATTGGCTAAGACACCTTTCGTCGGTGATCCCGATCTGCTGAGGTAAATCTGAATTAAAGCAGTAGCCTCTGCGAAAGAGACAAGAAAAATATCTCGAAATTTCAAAATCGGATGATTATGTACGAAGCGAGACAAAATATAAATGTTTATCCACGCACTATTTCAACTGTGCGTAACAGATATAATCGCCCCCCTCAAGCAATTCAACGCCATGTATTCTTGAATGGTAAAGTTATAGGGATCGACAGGGCTCAGAAAGAATTTGAGCGCATGAAATTAGAATTGAATATAAAACAAATTACATTCCTGAAACACTTGATCGAATCTGATAAACATTACTTATTTAGCGAGTTGATAGGATTGCTGGGCATCGATAATAGAAAATGGAAATCTGCCGGCCCATCTAAACCGATTCGAGAAGATGACAGTCCGCCCCTGATGTATTATGGCGAATTACATACTATGTTCACATTACCGAAGGATGCCGCTGTAATAGAACAATATACAAAAGAAAAAAGATGTGCTATCAGTATTAGAGAAACCGGGCGAGAATCATTATCAAGGTTAGCACAAGGTGCTGGCACGAAGCCTCATTCGATATTGGACAAGTCGCTAAAGCCCAAAACAGCACCTCTGATTGCGGATAAAATGAATATCGGATATAAAAATAGAAGAGAAGCATTAAAAAAAGTTTTGAAGGAACTTGACTTGCCGAAAGAGATGTAGGGGATGGTTCCTCATTGGAGCAACGGAACAATTGATGGTTTCTATTTAACTCAGGAGGGCGTAGAATCATACAAGAAAGTTCCCCAAAAGAAGATTATACAAGCTGAGGGAACATACTTGTCTTTGGCCTCATGTAAGAATATAGGAAAAGACACCAAGAATGAAAAAAACCAAGTTGGCATCGAAATTTTATAACAGGAGACTACGATGTGCATGATATTGTTAAATTTAGAAAGCTCAACAGACGCAATCAAAAAAGAATCGAGATAGGTTATCCAAGAGTTCCCAAAGCAAGTGATATGGACTCTGGGGAAAGACATGGAGACACAGGTATGTTGATGGACATTAATGATAAAATGGGATATAGTAACGACCAAAAGAGATTCCAGCATGGCGCTCAAGTCAATTTTAAAGATTTTGCAGAAAAGCACGGCGAGCCAATTATTGAGGCGTTATTACATCCTGATTTCCCAATAGCACTTTGCGACAGGGGAAATTGGTTTAAAATCTCAAATGAAAGGCAACTAAGAAGATGGTATATTTGGGCGAAATTAGGATACAAGTGGAATAAAATATGAAAATTCCGTCCCGGCGGATATGTTATCCGCTCTGGTCAAGAGTACAAGGATTCATAATCCGATAGGATAAAGGTGAAACAGGGATAAACGAACCGAAGTATCAACGCTGAAATCCAGCAACCATGTACGAAGCAAGCGAACATAAGGAATCTGTTGGAAATAAAATTCCCGACAATTTTGTGTCAACGGAGTACGACAACGGGTAGTGATTGAAGATGGAAGAAATGTCATATCAATCTATAATAATGTGACAAAACAATTCAGAGAAGAGATGATTGGATAAAAAATGGGATTGGCTGGTAGTTTAGAATTTGCAGGAGCTGGAAATGGTACAGGATTTCTTTCGGGAGGTTCTAAGGTGCTTTGCTTGGCGGGTTAACAGGAGGAGGAATAGAAGCTATAATAGGTGTTGTTGGAGGTGCTATTTTCCCCCGCATACAAGGATACGATTAAATGGCAATAACGAAAAACAATAATGATAATTATAGAACAGATATGAACGATAACAAAACATTCCTCGGTAACGGTTGGAGCTTCCCTCCGGCATTGGAAAGGGTCGGCACTCCTACCAGAATGGCTGCCTATGAAGAGAAGATACGCCAGAGCCTGTGGACGCTGCTGAGCATCTCACCCGGCGAGCGTGTCCACCGCTATGACTACGGCTGCCTTGTGCGGCGGTATGTGTTCGAGGCAATGGACATCTCCACGCAGACTTTGCTGCGTGAGGCAATAGAACATGCGGTGGTGATGTTCGAGCCGCGGGTGGACTTGAACCGGGTGGATTTCGAGGTGAACGACAAGGAAGGCATTCTGAATATCACTTTGGACTACACTATTCGGCAAACCAACAGGCGCACCAACATGGTCTATCCTTTCTACCTGAATGAAGGAACCGACCTTGCCGGGTTGTAAAGGATCAATAATTAAAGATACAAATCGCTCTTTGACATGCTGGGAAAAGAAAAAGGAATAATGAGAAAAAGCTGTACGGTTGATTAACAGACGGATAATTATAGTATCTTTATCTTTTCAAAAACGAAATAAACGGTATTGTGATGTTCTGCAAACGAAACGACGGAGTGAAGGGACATCTGCACACAGACGACAAGCCGCCGGTTCCAGCTGGACTTGGAACGGCACACCGCCAATACCCTCCGATAGAGGCGCACATATACCAAAGAAGCCATGGCCGCATCCTTATTACCGACGGTGCGGATATCTGTCATACCGGAGCCTCGCTGAAAGATCTCGGCAAGAAGATATTCGCCTTCTCCAAACTGGAAATACCTGCAACCGCCGTTACGGACTTACCGTAAGATTTATTATAACTCCATTATTCCGCTTCCCCTTTGCGACACAAGGCCGCACGAGGAAAGCGGTTTTCTTTTTTCCGGTATCGGACAAGAGCCTCCAATGATATGGTAATTTATAAACGATGTCATAATGGCAGAAAAGACGACATACGAACAGAAAGGCACGCTGCGGGAGGAGTGCATGCAGGACACCGCCATGCCGGACGGCTTCCGCCCCTTGGAGAGCGATTGGCGGGAGTTGCTGCGCTGGCTGATGTCGGTAAGCGGCAACCTACCTTACTATGACCGCACGGACAAGGAGAACGGCAGGCTGTCGTCATTGTGGGAGAACCATGTGCTGACGGTACTGGTGGACATCCTGCAAAAGGATGTGTGTGGCTATGTGGACTCCTTCGTGGACGGACGCGGCACCTCGGCCCAGACCGAATACACGAACGACCTGAAAGACAAGTTTACGGGATGGGCCTGCCGCCTGGGGAAATACATCGACCGGAGCCGCAGTCAGGCAACGGAAAGCCCTGCCGTGGAAGTGGCAGGACAGTTGCTCGAACAACTGGAGAAAGCCGTTCCCCGGAATACGGAACCCCGCCCAAAATCTTTCTTCACCCCGCTGAACGACATGAACCGGCCCTACTACGGAATGCTCGGCACGGTGGCGGACATACAGAAGAAAGGCGGCGAATACATTACACGTATTGAACAAAGCGGCGATTTGGATGCCTCGCTCGCCCTGCTGCTCACCTTCGTCAGAAATTATTGCGGTATCGCGGAACGCTTCAACGCCCGCTTCTGCAGTTGGGCGGAGTTCTACCGCCGGAATATCCTGCACGACACCCCGAAAACGGCGGTGCAGGACAGCACGCTCATCGTCATCGACCCGGACAGGAAGAAAATCACGGAAACCTTCCCGCTGCCGAAAGGCACGAAGTTCACCGCCGGCAAAAAGGCGGACGGCTCCGACCTGTGCTATGCCACCGCGGAAAAGGCATACATCATCCCGGCACGCATCCTTGCAGCATACGCCCTGTCGGCCAAAGGCAATCGCCTGCACATCACACCTCTTCTGAACAAGGAGCAGGAAAGCGCCTGCCCCTTGTTCGATGCCGCCAATCCCGCAGCCAGGGCATTGGAATACGGCTGGCTGCTTACTTCGCGCAGCCTCGTTCTGTCGGAGGGCAGACGCACCGTAACCGTCAGTTTCCGTCTGGCTACCCCCAAAGATACCCCGATGCCCGACCTTCCGGCATGCACGCCATTTATCCTGCAAATCAGCGGCAGCGAGGGCTGGGTGCAGACGACATATACACCGGACTACGGGCAAGAGACCCGTTCACTCCGGCTCACATTCACCTTGAGCGAGGGCGACGAGGCCCCGGCTGCCTGCACGGACGAACTGCACGGCATTACCACCGGACATCCGTCCCTGCGCATCCTGTTCGCCGACAGAGAACTGCCGCAGACACTGCGTATCGAAAGCATAACCGTTGCCACCGAAGTGACGGGCATCCACAACTTCACCCTTATCGGGGAGTCGGGGCAGCTTGACCCCTCGCAACCGTTCTACCCGTTCGGTTCGACGGGCGAACGGGACAACCGGCTGATTTTCGGCCACGAAGAAGCCGCCTTGAAAGAGATAACCGCCGTAACTCTGAACGGAGCCTGGACGAAGCTGCCCGAGAACGGTTTCGGCACGATATACAGGAACTACGACACCGGGCAACACGTCGATGAAAAGAGCTTTCTCGTGCGCTGCCAGTGGCAGGTG
>OGRI01000897.1_pt1 | contig 28087 bp, 34 predicted proteins | sample 1553391 | NCBI WGS metagenome assembly OGRI01 (sample SAMEA2580052, study PRJEB22360) | human gut metagenome | reverse complement strand
GCTTGCGATCTGCATGCAGCCTGGACGGATGAGCTGTCTCTGCCGGATATCCAAGCGGCAGATAGGCCGTCGGCTGTAAGCCCTTCATCTCTGGGAACTGCTCCAGCAATTTTTCTGGATTAAACATACCAACATACGTTGTTCCCAGTCCCAGTTCTGCTGCCTGCAGCATCATCTGGGAAACCGCCAATGTCACATCGATCTCTCCATGGTTTTTCCCGTCCTCTTCCCTTTTCCAGGAAATCTCTGGATCATAGGCTGCTACAATCACAACCGGCGAATGAAAATGACACGCCGTACATGCATCCGCTTTCGCCAGAGCCTCCTCACTCTGCATCACGAAAAAGCGCTGTGGCTGTAAGTTATGTGCCGTCGGGGCTTTGCGTCCTGCCTCCAGCACTTTCTGTAATTTTTCCGCCTCAACCGGGCGGCTGTCAAATTTGCGAAGTGAATAACGTGCATCACATAATTCTTCAAATTTCATAGTAATCAAAACTCTCCTTTGTATTGCGACTAATAACTACGAATCCGATCCGAATCCTCTTCGCCCGGTTTCTCGATCTGCCGGATCTCCACCACATAGCTGCTCTTATCGTTGACCTTCACTTCCACCTGATCACCCACATGGTGTCCTTCGATCGCTTTTCCGAGCGGCGACTCGATGCTGATCCGGTTTTCCAGGGAATTGCCCCGGATGCTCGTTACCAGACGGTATACTTCTTCCTCGTCGTCATCCTCAAAATACAGAGTAACCGTATCATTCATTCCGACCTCATCCGGGCGGGATTCTTCCGATACGATCTTAGCGTGCTTCAGCATATTTTCCAGATAGCGAATACGGCTTTCATTCCGGTTCTTATCCTTCTTAGCAGCATAATATTCGAAGTTTTCGCTCAAGTCACCCTGTGCGCGCGCCTCCTTAACCGCCTCGATCGCCTCTTTGCGGACCACCAGCTTCCGATGGTCGATCTCTTCCTGAATCTTCTTTACATCACTTTCTGTCAGCTGCTCTCTCATGTCTTACTCTGCCAGTCCCTTTTTTTCTATCATTTCTACAACCTGTGCTACATATTTTCCGCAGATTTCATCCGTCGGTGCCTCGACCATCACGCGGATCAGCGGCTCCGTACCACTCGGACGAACTAAGATTCGACCGGTATCGCCCAACGCATCCGATACCTTCTGAACCTCCGCCTGCACGTCGCGGTCTGCCTGCGCCGCCTCTTTATCCTTGACTCTGACATTTTTCAGAACCTGCGGATAAATCTGCACCTCATCAGCCAGCTTTGCAAGTGTCTCTTTCTTCTCCAGAATCACTTCCATCAGCTTTAATGATGTTAAAATGCCATCTCCGGTCGTCGCGTGCTTGCTGAAAATGATATGGCCCGACTGCTCGCCTCCCAAACAGTGACCGTTCTGGGACATATTTTCATAGACATACTTATCGCCAACTGCCGTCTTCTCATAGGAAATACCATCGCGCTCAAATGCCTTGTAAAGACCGAAGTTTGACATAATGGTAGTAACAACTGTGTTGTGGAACAGGCTTCCCTGCTCCTTCATGTACTTGCCGCAGACATACATAATGCCGTCTCCGTCTACTACATTTCCCTTTTCATCTACAGCGATGCAGCGGTCAGCATCTCCGTCGTAAGCAAAGCCTACATCACAGCCTTCTTCTACTACAAATTTCTGTAAATGTTCAATGTGGGTGGAACCGCAGTCTGTGTTGATGTTTAAGCCATTTGGCTCATTGCTGATCACATGTGTCTCAGCGCCAAGGGCATCAAATACATTTTTAGCAATCGCAGAAGCACTTCCGTTTGCACAGTCTAAAGCCACTTTCATGTTCTTGAAAGAACGGGTGGCAATAGCGATCAGATAGCCGATGTAACGGTTTCTGCCTGCTGCAAAGTCTACCGTGCGTCCGATCTTGTCTTTCTTAGCTAACGGGATCTCGCCCATTTCGCCGTCTAAGTATTTCTCGATCTCTACGATCACAGATTCTTCCAGCTTTTCGCCCTTTTCGTTGATAACCTTGATACCGTTATCATAGTATGGGTTGTGGCTGGCAGAGATCATGATACCGCAGTTAAAGCCCTCTGTACGTACTACATAAGAAACGCTTGGTGTGGTAGTTACGTGAAGCAGAAATACATCAGCGCCGGATGCGGTCAGACCTGCTACTAAAGAATACTCAAACATGTAGCTGCTTCGTCTGGTATCTTTTCCGATAACGATACGGCATCTTTCATCTGGCTTTTTCTGTCCGTAGTACCAGCCTAAGAAACGGCCTACTTTAAAGGCATGTTCAACGGTTAAGTTTACATTTGCTTCCCCGCGAAAGCCGTCTGTTCCAAAATATTTTCCCATTTTTTATGATCCTTCCTATCTGCACCTGTATCTGGCCGATCACTGCCTGATGCAGAAGTCAATTTTATTCTGAACCGGATTAAAACATATCGTTCTTCTTCAGTTCCTCTAAATAGCGTCCCAAAGCGTCCTGCCATGCAGGAAGTCTCTCAAAGCCGTTTTCTGTCAGTTTATCCTTATTTAAGCGGCTGTTAGATGGACGTTTTGCCTTAACAGGGAATGCAGATGAGTCTACCGGTGTTACCTTTACTTCATCCATACCAGCCTGACGGAAGATCTCGCAGGCAAATTCATACCAGCTGCAAAGTCCTTCATTGGTTGCATGATATCTGCCGTACTTGTCGGTCTGGATCATGGCAACTAACAGCTTAGACAGATCGTAAGTATAAGTTGGGGAACCAATCTGGTCATTTACAACGCTGACAGCGCCTCTCTCTTGGCCTAAACGGAGCATGGTCTTAATAAAGTTCTTTCCATTTACACCAAATACCCATGCAATACGGACAATAAAGTACTTTTCCAGGTTCTGCTCTACTGCGATCTCGCCTTCGTACTTGGTCAGACCATATACATTTAATGGCTCTCTGTGGTCATCCGGCTCCCATGGGCGCAGACCTTCGCCGTTAAATACATAGTCTGTACTGATGTACATCATCTTAATGTCTAAGGCTTTGCAGACTTTTGCAATGTTTCTGGTTCCTTCTGCATTGACCTTGCGGCACAGTTCCACATTGTCTTCAGCAGCATCTACTGCAGTATATGCTGCACAGTGGATCACTGCATCTGGTGCTGCTTCTTTGATCACTTTATTTACCTGGTCAGCATCTGTGATATCCATTTCATCGATATCCACACCAATTCCTTCAAGTCCCTGTTTTTCTAGTTCGTTCATTACGTCGTAGCCAAGCTGTCCTTTGACTCCTGTTACAAAAACTCTCATAACTCCTCCTTTATGATGTTATATATCTTACATATATCTTACATATACATTTCATTATCATTCGCTTCTTATGTTTGACATATAAAAATTCCGGCAGATTTTGTGATCTTGATCACGCCTCCCTCTGCCATCTTCTTTCTTACAAAGTCTTTAAATTCTAAATAACGATGGTTTAAATATTCATGCTGATTTCCATGGCAGGATAAAATGTAGGAAATGAGCGGTTCCGGCTGATCAACTAACAATTCATCTTTGTAGTCAACTTCTTTTACTTGTGAGAATACTTTCTTTAATTGCTCTTCTCCATTTTCAAGACCAAAGACATCATATAATTTATGATCGGAAAGTGTGATCCTTTCATCAAAATCTTTGATCAACTGTGTGATCTCCTGCATATGACTGCTTCCATAAGTACTACAGATAAATGTTCCATTTGGTTTTAGAACTCTTTTGATCTCTTTTAGTGTTTCCTGCCTGTCATCTAAATAAAATAGTACATGGTTTGCGATCACTTTATCAAAACTTTGATCGTCTTTTGGAATCTTTCTGCAGTCGATCATCTGGTAAAAAATCTGTCCATTTCCATCTCCGACGTATTTTCTGGCATCTTTTACCATACCTTGTGACTGGTCAGATAAGGTAACATGAACATCTTCTGGAAGTTTTTTATTCTTCCATAACTCTCCTGTTCCACATCCTAATTCTAGTACTTCGTCTTTTTCTTTTAAGTTTAACTGCTCGTAAATCCAGTCAAACCATGGCTGTGGATTTTGTGAATATTTTTGATGAAGTCCGATACGGATATCTAGATTTGATGCATTTTTATATTGTTCTACTAATCCTTTTTCCAGATTGGTTACATGGAGAAGATTCATCATCTGTGTCCAGTCAATTTTCTCTTCATTTGCCATCTTTTGTTCCATCTCTTCTAAGGATTGTTCTACCAGTTTCAAATGTTCCATCTTCTTTTGTACAAGATATAACTGCAAGCTGATTGATTCTTTGATAAAATCCTGGTCTTCATCGTTGATCGTCATCGTCATGATCTCTTCTAAGGAAAATCCGAGGTATTTTAATGACAAAATCTTTTGTAATTTGGCAAAATCGGCATCAGTGTAGAGACGGTATCCGTTGTCTGCGACTTTACTTGGCTTTAAGATGCCTTGACGGTCGTAGTAGCGGATCGTTCTTAGGGTTACATTGGCTTTTTTTGCAAATTCGCCGGATGTGTAGTAGCCGTCTTTTGTCATTGTCGTCCTCCTTTGGTTTTCTCTTTATAACGTTATCATAAAGGGTGACGTAAGGGAAGTGTCAATAGGAAATTTTAATTTGTGGTTGGTTGGCCAACTGGAGTCTTTCTGTATATGATAAAAAATAAATAATAGTCTGGAAAAGCAGCTAGAGAATTTTGCACACGTTTTTTACCGATCGCTTATCCGCTGGCTTTCCTTGCAAAACTCGCCTTCAAAGGTACTCAAATTGATACTATTTGAGGCTCAAACATTGCACCAAGCCAGCTGCGAATCGTTAAAAAACGTGGCAAAATTCTAATGCTGCTTTTCCAGACTATTATTTATTTTTTATCATATACCTGAAGATTATAGTGCTGAACCCACAATATGGTGGAAATTCTAGAAGGTGTGTATGGAGAATGGTATTGGTTGCGAAAGTACTTTCTATTTCATCCACTTCACGTGACTTTTCATTTAATAATTTATATACTTTAATTAATTCGTTATTATTTTAGATTTCAAGGAGGTTTTTGTTTATGCTTGATAAGTCTCTTGTTTATAAAGATATTGTGATGTGTCTGCCTTTTGAGGAGTTAAAAACTCTTAAGGTTCCTGTTTTGCCTGATGGTTATTCTTATAAGATGTTTGAGCCTGGGGACGAGGTTGCTTGGGCGAATCTTGAGGTGTTGGTTGGGGAGTTTGATTGTTTTGAGGATGCTTCTGCTTATTTTTCTAAGACTTTTTTAGCTCATGAGGAACTTTTGGCTGACAGGGTTTGTTTTATTGTGAATCCTGAGGGAGAGATTGTTGCTACTACGAGTGCTTGGTTTAAGACGGATGGGGATGTTCGTTTTCCTTTGATCCATTGGGTGTCTGCTTCTCCTAATGAACAGGGCAAGGGGCTTGGGAGGGCAATTGTTTTGTTTGCTTTGTCTCGTTTTCTTGTTGTTGAACCGGATGCTGATTTTGTTTTTCTTCATACGCATACTTGGGCTTACAAGGCTGTTGGTATGTATCAGAAAATGGGATTTCGGATTACAAAAAAAGCCCTGCCGACTAGCAGGACTGATTTTTCTTGTATAGATGTTTTAAAGGATGTACTTCCTGATTCGATCACTGCTCATCTTCTAGAGGAAGATTAAGATGCTGTCTGGAATCGCAACCTTCCTCTTTAAATTTTGAATTCAGGAAGTCGATTTCTGTAGGTATTACTTTGATCAGATTCATTGGGTATGGCATCTTTTCGATAGTTGTTCTTGGGATTTTCTTGTATTCTAGTACTTTATTGTATTCATCACTGAACGGCTCTATGATCTGTGTCTTACCCATGATCTGCATTCCTGCTAGTTCTCCGAAACCTTGATATGATTCGTAGATGGCTAGACTTACATTTTCGTTCGTGTACAGACCTCTGAATTTTCGTCCACCTTCGGATAGGAGATAGAAATTGCCGTCGATATAATTGTATTCAATTGGTGTACAGCGGACGATATCATTAGCGGAAGTTGCTAAGGCACAGGTGTTATGTTCTTTGATGAAATTTTCTATGTGTTTTAACAATTTCTCTGGTTCCATGTGTGTTGATGTTTTATCTTTGTTTACCCAATAGTTGATGATCTGTTCTTTTTCATTGTCCATTTTGATTACTTCCTTATACCCATTACGATCAATATTTTTATAAATTTTGCACCTATAACTTAGTACGCTAAAATCTATCAATCCTAATAACCGCATAATATTTCCCTACCATTTCATTCTTAATCTCTTCCTTAATATCCTTCACAATTCTCTCCGGATCATACTCTTTCCCATAAGGCACCACAAGATCAAAAATAACATTCGTATGTGTCGGACCTTTCACCATTCGAAAATCGTGTACTGATAATGTCTTATCATATTTTTCAACAATCTCCAAAACTTCTTTTCTCGTCTCATTTACTTCCGCATCATCCGTCACAACCGGATCCATATGAATCGTTGCTTCGCAGTGGTATTCTTCCATCAGACGCATCTCAATATGATCCATCAGATCATGCACTTCCATCATATCTTTGTTGTACGGAACTTCTGCATGTAAGGAAACAATTCTTCTTCCAGGACCATAATCATGTACTACAATATCATGAACTCCAATAACCATCTTATGATTTAAGACAGTTTCTGTGATCTTTGCGATCAGTTCTGGATCTGGCGATTCTCCTAATAATGGATTTAAAGTATCTTTGATAGATTCATAACCGCCCCATAATACAAAACATGCCACAAAAATTCCTACAATTCCATCAATATTTAGATGAAAATAATGAAAAACTAACATTCCGCCGACAACTGCTGCGGTTGATATACAGTCATTTAAGCTGTCTGCTGCGGTTGCTTTCATTGTCTCTGAATGAATTCTCCATCCGATTCCTTTATTAAATAAATACATCCAAAACTTTAATGCAATTGAAATCGCTAAAATTACATAAGAAATCCATTGTTCCGTAATTACTTCTGGGTGAATCACTTTCTCTACAGATGTTTTAAATAATTCAAATCCCATCATCAGGATCAAAATAGATACCACTAGTCCTGATACATATTCCATCCTTCCATGTCCAAATGGATGATCTTCGTCAGCTGGTTTTCCTGCAATATCAAACCCTACCAATGTAATGATAGAGGATGCTGCATCGGATAAGTTGTTAAATGCATCTGCTGTGATTGAGATCGCACCTGTGATGATCCCTGCAAAAAATTTCGTTGCAAACAGAAAGATATTACAGCAGATTCCTACGATTCCTGCCATCTTTCCATATGCATTTCTTACTTTGCTGTCCTTTATATTTTCTTTGTCTTTAATAAATAGTGATATTAATAAGTTTGTCATAAAAAACTCCATATATAGTGCAAATGGGAGTCCTAAGGACCCCCAATGTGTTTTTTCTTTATGTCTACGAGGATCTTTTACCCCATATATTCCTTTATGCTTCTACGATCTTACCTGCGATTGCAGATGCTGCTGCTGTTTTTGGAGATCCTAAGTAGATTTCTACTTTAGATGTTCCCATTCTTCCTAAGAAGTTACGGTTATTTGTTGCAAGAACACGTTCACCATCTGTCATGATTCCTCCTGCACGTCCGCAGCATAATCCACATCCTGGATGTGTAATGATCGCTCCAGCTTCGGCTAAGATCTTCATATATCCAGCATCGACTGCCTGTTTGTAGATCTTACGACTGGCTGGTGTTACGATCAGTTTTACATAGTCAGCAACTTTCTTTCCTTTTAAGATCTCTGCTGCTACCTTCAGATCTTCTAATCTTCCATTTGTACAAGATCCGATAAATACCTGGTCAAGTTTGGTTCCTTCAACTTCTTTGACCGCTCTGATCTTGTCTACCTGTGATGGACATGCTACCACTGGTACTAAATCTTCTGCTTTGTATGTGATCGTCTGGCAATACTCGGCATCTTCGTCTCCGTATAACCAGTCAACATCTGCTAAATCTACCTGAGAATATTCAGCTGTTTTCTCATCTGGTGCAAAAAGTGCTGCTTTGGCTCCGGCTTCGATTGCCATATTTGACATTGTCATTCTTGCTGCAACGCTCATCTCATCAACGGTACTTCCTGAGAATTCTAATGCTTTGTATGTAGCTCCTGCTGCAGTTAAATCTCCGATCAGTCGTAAGATGATGTCTTTGGAACTTACATTTTCAGGAAGTTTACCATCGATAACAACTTTGATCGTCTCTGGGACACGTACCCACATTTCACCTGTTCCAAGGATCGCTGCCATCTCTGTGTAACCGATTCCTGAAGAGAAACATCCAACACAACCATAAGTTGTTGTATGAGAGTCTGTTCCGAATACAATATTTCCTGGTTTCGCGTATCCGCATTCTGTCATTAACTGGTGGCAGATTCCGTCACTTCTATGAACGTGTGTCATACCATATTTCTTAGCAAATGCATCACCGATCTTAAAATGTCTGATATCATCTGTTGTACTTGCTGGTACCATGTGATCATAGATCAGTACAACTTTGTCTGGATCCCATAACTTTGTAAATCCCATTTCTTCGAATTTTTCTGCTACAAATGGAATAAAGATATCATGGATCATAACACGATCTACATTAACTGTCTGGATCTGTCCTGGTTTTACACTGTCAACACCAACGTTTCTGCTGATTATCTTTTCAATCATTGTCTGTCCCATATCTTTATTTCACCCCGTTTCTTTTCTTCATGGCTTCTACCAATCCACCTGCGTTGATGATCTCCATTAAGTTATCTGGAAGAGAATGGATTTCATAATCAACACCATTATGTGTGATCTTCTCACCTAATGTAACTTCGATCTCATCGCCTTCTTTGACTACATCCTGAATCTTATCATTCTCGATCAGCAGTAATCCATTGTTGATGGAATTGCGGAAGAAAATACGTGCAAATGATTTGGCAATGACGCATTTTACTTTTAATGCTTTGATGATCTCTGGTGCCTGTTCTCTTGAAGAACCGCAACCAAAGTTGCTTCCTGCTACGATAATATCTCCTTCACCGATCTGTCCTGCTAATTCTGGACGAAGTGGAGAAAATCCGTACTGTTTCATATCTTCTACGGTTGGAAGTGCCAGATATTCTGTTGGGATGATGATATCTGTATCGATATCATCTCCAAGCACCCAAACCTTACCTTTAAACTGTTCCATATCTATTCTATCCTTCTCTCTTAAATCTAGTCTGCTGTTGTGATCTTACCTGCGATCGCTGATGCTGTAACTGTCGCTGCGGATCCTAAATATACATAAGAATCTGGATGTCCGGCGCGTCCTTTGAAGTTTCTTGTTCCTGTGGAAATTAAAACTTCATCTTTACCGATGACACCCTGGCAACTTCCCCAGCAAACACTGCAGTTGCAGTTCATAACCATTGCTCCGGATTCCATGAAGATGTCGATCAGACCTTCATCTAATGCCTGTATATAAACTTCATTAGAAGCCGGTGCGATCAAGAATCTTACGCTATCGCTTACTTTCTTTCCTTTTAAGATTTCAGCTGCAACACGTAATTCTTCGATACGTCCGTTATTGCATGATCCTAAGAATGCTTCATCGATCTTCACATCAGCAACTTCTTTGGCATCCACAACGTCATCGATCTGATGAGGTCTTGCAACAACTGGTTTGATCTCATCTAAGTTGATATCATAAACTTTCTCAAATACCGCATCGTCATCACTCTTAAATAAGTTCTCTGCCTTTCTTCCACGGCTTTCTACATATTCTACGACTTTCTCGTCTGGTTCAACGATTCCAGTCTTAGCTCCTGCTTCAACTGCAAGGTTACAAAGAACTAAACGTTCGTCGATATCAAGGTTATGAGCACCTTCTCCAGCAAATTCCATGATCTTGTAGTTGCATCCATTTGCCCCAACCATTCCAATGATAGAAAGCATTAAATCTCTGGCATATACACCTTCTCTTAATTTACCATGCAGGTTAAAACGGATCGTATCTGGAACTAATACCCAAGACTGTCCTGTCACCATCGCATATAAGAAGTCTGTACATCCGATTCCTGTACCGAATGCTCCTAATGCTCCGTATGTACATGTATGAGAGTCTGCACCCATGATAAATTCTCCTGGGCATACATGATTTTCTACCATGATCTGATGACAGACACCTTTTCCTTCATATAATTTGATCTGATGTTCTTTTGCGAAATTACGCATCTTTCTATGTGCTGCTGCTGTCTTTGGATTCTCTGCAGGCACGTTATGGTCCATGATAAATACCAGTTTGTCCTTATCTGCGATCTTTGGATGCTTTAACTGGTTATGGTACATATCAATTGTCAAGTGTGTTGTTCCGTCATTACTCATTAAGCGGTCAACTTCGATCGTATGGATCTCTCCTGCTTTTACCTGATCTACTTTCGCAGCTCTTGCGATAATCTTTTCTCCAATGGTCATTCCCATGTTACTATTCCTCCCCTTCATTTAAGAAATTGATCAATCCGCCGTGATCCAGAATATTCTGCATATATGGTGGCAGTTTGGTACATGGAAGGGTTTCGTTTTCTGTTTTGATCCATCCTTCAGACAGGTTGATATCAATGTCAGCTCCGTCTTCCACTTTATCGTATAAGTCTTTGCTGATGATCACTGGTAATCCAATGTTGATTGAGTTTCTATAGAAGATTCTTGCAAATGATTTGGCAACCACTGCTTTGACACCTAAGGCTTTTAGTACGCTTGGTGCCTGTTCTCTTGAGGATCCACATCCAAAATTCTCTCCTGCTACAACAATATCTCCTTCTTTTACCTTCTTGGCAAAGTCTTTATCGATTGATTCAAAAGTATATACTTTCATCTCTTCAATATTTGGTAATAACAAATATTGTGACGCAATGATCTGATCTGTATCTACGTCATTATGGAATTTAAATACACGTCCCATTGATCTTCCTCCTGTTTTGTATCTTTTACTTTTAAGGATACTATAAAATAATGTAAGTGTCAAAAGTATAAATTGCGTAGCAATGGAACAATCTGGATACATCAGAGAGTGGCAAAATTTACTTTTGACACTCTCATCATGGTCTGATAACAAAAAAAGAATGGTAATAAGTAAAATATTACCACTCTTTATCTTCTGATTCCGTATAATTTCATCAATATTCTGCGAAATGGTATCAAATGCAGCCAGATATGCTCAAAAAACTCCCACCAGAAATCTCCTGGTGAGATCCATTTACCTTTTCTCTTTACTTTGATAATGATCGCAAAGACCTGTTCTTTATCAATTGGACCTTCCATCTCTGTCTGTGCATCCCCAATGATAAATAACTTTTCTTTTTTATTGATATGATGGATTCTGTGCATCACATATGCTCCGTCATTTCTCTGAAAAAACACCATATCTCCAACTTTTAATTCTCTTTCTGGCTTCCTCATCAAAATATAATCTCTCTGATGGATCAGAAATGGATTCATGCTGCTCCCACTGATCATCATACTGACTTCTTTTCCTTCTTCCACCAGTTCTTTTAATACTGGAATATAAACATCATTTGCTATCTTTCTCATTCATCCAATACCAATCCACGCTCATACAAGGCACTTACAAAACCTATGACATCTCTTGTTGCCGTTTCCCTGTCTACTTCAAATTCGTTCATGATCTTATCAACTAATATCTCGCTTGATTCAGACTCATCCAAATTCTTCCAGATAAATGCTGCTACTTCATTTAATGTGATCATTCCATTAAACTGCTGAGTTGCGGCTCCTGTTGGTACAAGAATTACTTCGCCTGCAATATCACGAAGCATAAAATCTGTATTTCGTTTCATATGCTCCTCCGTTCCATTCCTATTTTGATTATCCTTATTTTATTATATAACTTCAAAAAAAGAAAGACTTGTCTCATAAATTACCGATAAATAAGAAAAAAGGCCATTAGCTACGGCCTTTTTTCTTATTTTTCTTTAATTTCATTTCTTCACTGTCTTTAACATAATGACAAGTCTTGATACTTTCATACCACCACCGGTACTTCCTGCACATGCCCCGGAAAACATCAGCATGACCAAGATAATTTTTGAAAATTCCGGCCATTTATTAAAGTCTGTAGATGCATATCCTGTTGTGGTAAATCCTGAATCTGTCTCAAACATCGCATCAACCACTGATGGAATATCTCCATTGATCACAAATGGCATTGCTCCAAAAAAACTCATTACGATCCAACTGATCGCAACAGTCAAAAATTACAATTTATCTTCTATTAATAGTGTGTCTGTCCTTTGTTTCTTCGTAATACGATCTCTGATTCCCTGCATTCTCTCATCGAGGGCTGCACTTTGTCTTGCACAGTCATAGAGTTCTTCCTGAATGATTTCTACTTCTTCACTGGACAACTCTTTCTTATACCTCATTTTATGGTCAAGGCTTGCCCAGAAATCCATTGCTATTGTTCGAAATTGTACTTCAACGTTAACCATCTTCTTTTCATTTTGTAAAAAGATTGGCACTTGTATGATCAAATGCAGGCTTCGATAACCACTTGGTTTTGGATTCTTGATATAGTCTTTTCGATCGATCAATGTAATATCATCCTGTTTTAAGAAACTCTCTGCTAATTGATAAATATCATCTGGAAATGAACAGATAACTCTTACTCCTGCTATATCTTTTAAATTTTTCTCAATATCTTGCAGATTTAAAGGAATATTTTTTCTTCGGATCTTCTTTAAAATACTGTCATACGATTTAACTCTTGTCTTAATGCTTTCAATCGGATTATTGTCGTATTCTAGAGATAGTTCATGGTTTAATACCCTGAATTTTGTTTCAACTTCCATGATCGCACATTCATAGTATGACATTAAAAGATCAAAGGGTTTCCTATTTTGATGCATAAAATTTAGAAATTCATCGGATAAAAGGCTTTGTCTTACAAACTCCTCTCTTCTTGCATCTAATAAAGCTTTTCCTTGCTTTTTTAACTCATCGATTATCATACTGTATTTCGACTCCTTTTTTATTTAATAGTTTGATTTTATCACTCTTTTCCTTGATCTTTCAATATTTTCTATCATTTATAGCATAGAAAATCCAAGAACAACGATTCCAAGGATCACAAGAATGATTCCTGTTGCCCTGTTTAATGTTTCTGGGGTCGCTTTATTTGCAAATCTTGCTGCGATCCTTGCCCAGATCAGGGTAAATGCAACACATAAGATAAACACCGTCCAGTCTGGTGCCCCACCGATCATAAAGTGGGATGCGGCTCCTGTAAATGCAGTAAATGCCATAATAAAGACGCTGGTTCCTACCGCTGTTTTTAACTCATATCCTAATACGCTTGTTAAGATCAGTAACATCATCATTCCACCACCAGCGCCGACAAATCCACAGATCAGTCCGATCATCATTCCACAAATGATGGATTGAATTGCTCGTTTCTTTGCTGAAACGCCTTGCATGGCTTCTTTTGTTGTCATAACTGGCTTTACGATAAATTTAATCCCTAATAGCAATGTCATAAAAACTGAGAAATTTCCCATTGTTGCTGCGGGCAAAAGGCTTGCGATATAGCTTCCTGCGACTGTAAACAGTAATACCGTTACCATCATGATCATTCCATTTTTGATATCAAGATTCTTATTTTTCCCATAAATATAAGCTGAAACTGCACTTGCCAGTACATCGGATGATAATGCGATTCCTACAGCCATATATGGATTCATCTTAAGAAATGTAATTAACATCGGACTGATCACTGCTGCTGCACTCATCCCCGCAAACCCAGTTCCAAGTCCTGCTCCCATTCCTGCAAAAAATGTTACTATGATCGTTAATAATATATTCATCTTAGTTCCCACCTTTCAAAATGTCATCTAGATTTTTATCCATTGTTTTCATCACTTTGATAAAAATTTCTTTTTCTTTTTGTGTTATATTATCAAACAAATGATCTACAAATTCTTGTTGTAACTGTTGTCCTTCCCTGATCACTGGCTGTGCTTTTGTCGTACAGACCAGTTTTGTCTTTCTCCGATCTCCTTCAATCGCTTCTCTCTTTAAGTATCCTTCCTTTACTAGTTTGTCCACGTTAATCGATACAAGATTTGCTTTGATATTTCTAACCTTAACGATATCTCTTGCTGTCTGATACTGCAGATTGTTTCCTAAAAACATTAGAATATCAAAAGCTGTCTGTGGTAATTTTAACTTTTTGCATAATGGCTTACATGCATCGTTATATACTTCTAAGAGTTTTCTTGGAAATTCTATATTGATCTTCATTTATTTTTCCTTTCTTTATGTTTAGTTCATATTTGAACTATTCATTTTTGATTTATTATAGCAGATTTTATTGTGATTTTAAATATTTCTCATAAATTTTCTGTAACATAAAAACAGGTGGAAATGAATTTTTCTACTCATTTCCACCTGTTTTATCTGTTATTTATCCTATTTCTATCTTCTCTTCAATCTTTGCTTCTCTCTTCTTCCAGCTGATAAATCCGTACATATCATTTAGGAAAAAGATCATGAAATTTACTACCACTGGAAAATATGACGGATCTTTGATAGATGCCATAACCCACAAAATAATCAATACAATATCGTTTGACGCATATCCCAGTGCATAATAAGAAGATCTTAACATTGTAAGGGTTGCCGCTAAAAATCTGGTTACAATTGATACTGTGCTGAACATAAGATTTGGTGTATTTAAATATTTTAATAGTTCATAAAAAAGGAATGTAACGATCATACATCCGATCATCAAACCTGCAATATGTTTTGCATTTAACTTTTGAATCTCTACTTCACTTCCATTGCTTTTCTTAGAATTTTGACTCCATGTGATCGTAGACCAGGCTGCCATTGGCATGGACATTCCAAGATAGGTGATCATCTCTCCCCAGTAGTGAAACTTCCAAGAGATAATTCCATATAGAATACAAAAGATGATCATTAGAATCTGTGCCCATACATTACCTTTAATAATCTATTCTATGCAAATTTTTATCAAATAACAAGGATTTACACTATAAAAGAAGATTCTCACATTTCTATTTTACATACATACCATGATAATATAAATAAGAAAAGGAGAATATCGATGGATCGATGTTGTTGTAACCAACCGTCTGAAATAAAAAATCATGGACATCGCCATGGCGGTATCGATTCTATGCCTGTTGCAATGCAGTATGTTCCTTGGCAGCATTGGAATCAGATCTATAGTCCAGAAGAGGGATTAAAATGCGGAACAATCTTTCCAGAATTAAATAAACCATTTTATGGGAAAGGGGCGTGCAGATAATGAATCAGTATGATAAGAAAAAACTATTAAACTATATTGATACAGTTAGCTTTGCCCTGATCGATACAACCTTGTATCTGGATACTCATCCAAATGATCAGAAAGCAATCAACCATTTTAATCAATACCAGAAAGCAAGAAAACAGGCGCTAAAAGAATATGCCAGAAATTTTGAACCATTAACGATCGATAGTGCTGACATTGACGATCACTTTACATGGGCAACTGATTCCTGGCCATGGATGAAGAAGGGAGGATGCTAGTATGTGGAATTATGAGAAGCGACTGGAATTTCCTGTAAATATCAAACGAACTGATCCTGCAATGGCCCAGCTGATCATTACACAGTATGGCGGTCCTGATGGAGAACTCGGAGCCTCCCTGAGATATCTTTCACAGAGATTTGCAATGCCTTATAAAAATGTATGTGGAGTATTAACTGATGTCGGAACCGAGGAATTAGCTCATTTGGAAATGATCTGTACCATCGTGCATCAGTTAACAAGAGATTTAACACCAGAACAAATTAAAAAATCTGGATTCGGAGCTTACTATGTAGACCACACAGCAGGTGTATGGCCACAGGCAGCAAGCGGAATGCCTTTTAGCGCAACTACTTTCCAGTCTGTCGGAGATCCGATCACCGATCTAAGCGAAGACCTTGCTGCAGAGCAAAAAGCTCGAACAACTTATGATAACCTGTTAAGAGTTATTGACGATCCTGATGTCAAAGAACCATTGAAGTTCTTAAGAGCCAGAGAAATCGTGCATTTTCAGAGATTTGGAGAAGCCTTGAGAAATGTACAGGATCATTTGGATAGTAAGAATTTTTATGCGATAAATCCTGCTTTTGATTGTAAGAAATTTTAATTTGTGTGGTGGTTGGCCAACTGTAGATTTCGAGTATATGATAAAAAATAAATAAACGATCGGAATTTTTAATGTTATTCTCTACATGGCAGTGATAAGTGATTTTGTGGTTGTTATTTTGTGGTGATTTAACAATACTACTTTTTGGATCAATTATCTACTGCCTTTTTTAATTAAAAAAAAACTGTGCCACAGCCTTGGCAGGCCATCGCACAGCGATTTAGTTCAATCAGAATTTAATCATTAAGACTTTTTGCTCTTTCAAATTCTTCTGCCATAACCTCACTAGGTTCTTCCGTACAAAGACTAACCACGATGATCAGAATAGAAGAAACGATAAATGCTGGTAATAAGCAATAAATTTCAAAAATACCACCTAATTTAGCTAAAGTAAATGGCCATACCAGTGCAATGATACCACCACTTAACATTCCAGCGATCGCACCTTTTAGGTTTGTTCTCTTCCAGAATAATGCGAACAGTGTTAATGGACCAAATGCTCCACCGAATCCTGCCCATGCGTTTTCTACTAATCCGAAAACAGAGCTGTTCTCATCCATCGCAATAAAAATACCGATCAACGCGATCACGATTGTTGTGATTCTTGAGATCAACAGTACTTTTTCTTCGGACATCTCTTTCTTAAATAATCCCTGGAATAAGTTCTTAGATACACAGGATGATGCGATCAACAGCTGTGAATCTGATGTACTCATTGTTGCAGCAAGAATTCCTGAAAGGATGATTCCTGCCATAAATAATGGAAGCAGTCCTTTAAATAAGTGAGTTGTCATATAAATAAAGATTCTCTGGTTTCCATTTCCAGCTAATTCTGCTACATTTGGATATAGTGCTGCTCCTGTAAATCCGATACATACGGCTACACTTAATGAAATCAGTACCCAGATCATTGCGATATTTCTTGATTTCTTTACTTCCTGTGGGTCACGGATTGCCATAAATCTTACGAGAATATGTGGCATACCAAAGTATCCAAGTCCCCATGCAAGTCCTGACAAGATTGGAATGCTACCCTGTGATACTGCATTTCCTGTTGCTGGGTCATGATATTTCATGATATCAAAAAATCCATCTAATGCCTGACCATGTGCAACGACATTCGCTACTCCACCTGCGTTGACTATTCCAACGATCAGCACGATCACGATTGCAAATGACATTAATAATCCCTGAATCAAGTCTGTTGTACTTGCTGCTAGAAATCCACCCATAGATGTATATAATACGATAACGATCGCACAGACGATCATACTCTTCTGGTAGTTTAATCCAAATACAGAGTTAAATAGTGTACCGCATGCAGCAAATCCTGATGCTGTGTATACTGTAAAGAAAATAAGGATCATGATCGCAGAGATACTGCTTAAGATCTTCTTATCATCTTTAAAACGGTTACTGAAAAAATCTGGTACTGTGATCGCATTATCTGCAACTTCTGTGTAATGACGTAATCTCTTTGCCACGATCTTCCAATTTAAGTATGTACCAAGGATCAATCCGATAGCTGTCCATCCTGCCTGGCTGAATCCTGTTGCGTATGCAAGTCCTGGTAATCCCATTAACAGCCAGCTACTCATATCTGATGCTTCTGCGCTCATTGCAGTAACCCATGGTCCAAGTCCTCGTCCTCCAAGGAAATAGTCTTCGGATGTCTTCGTCTTTCTGCTGTAAAAGGCACCAATCCAGACAACTATTGCCATATAGAGGACCATTGCGATCAATATTGGTAATTTCATATGAATTCTCCTCTTCTTTATGTGTGTTTATCTTCATGATCATAGTCTTATTTGACCTAATTTTTGACATGATTGTCTATTTTATCACATTCTTTAGATTGGTTCAAGAAAAAGACAATTATTCAACACGCTCAGGCATGACAACCGCTGCCACAATATATAATAGCAATCCTGTTCCTGTCGTGCATAATGCTGCTGTAAGAATTCGTATTAGTGTTGGATCTACATCAAAATATTCTGCCAGACCTCCACATACACCAAATAAAAAGCGGCCTTTTCTTGATTTATATAATGTTTTTTTCATTTCTATGTATCATGCTCCTCTCGGATTTTTCTATTTTTTTAAGACTGTTTTTAACTGGCTTACCGCTTTAGAACTTGATTTACTTGTCAGATCCTGATAGTCAAAAAATGCAAATCCATCGACTTTTTTCTTTCTTCCATACTTCACCTGATTCTTTAGGACGTTTTTGTCACTCTTCCATTCTTTACGTTCCGCACTATTTTGTCCTGTATTGTGACCTACACGGTAAACTCCGATTCCAATATAAAGTTTTACTTTCTTGCTCTTGCAAGCCTTAACCCAACGATCCGTCACTTTGTTAAACTTCGCTGTTGGATGTTTGAATCCCCAGTAAATCTGTGGGCAGATATAATCTACATATTTTTTGGAATTCGTCCATTTATAAATATCTACATAATAAGAATATTTACTTGTCAGATTATCAATATTACCAGCTGGGCTGATTCCATAAGTAACTTTGGAATTGATCTTTTTGATTGCTGCTTTCATATCCATTACCAGTGTGCTTACCTGTGCACGACGGTATGTATAGATACTTTTCTTATTCTTCTTGTAAGATGATTTATTATATTCTTTCGCATCAAAGGCCGTTTTTACATTCTTACTTGTAAATTCCGGATAAAAATAATCATCCATATGAATTCCATCGACTTTATAGTTCTTTACGATTTCTTTTGCCCCATTGATGATCAGATTACGCACATCTTTCTTTGATGGGTTGTAATACAAACTTCCGTTATATGCAAGTACATTTCTGCTTGTTGATTTCTTAGCATGCCATTTTCTTGCTGGATTATTCTTTGAAAGTTTACTATAATTTGTTGATCCAATTGTTACACGATATGGATTCACCCATGCTTCAATCTTCATTCCATTCTTATGTGCAACATCTACCATGATCTTTAATGGATCATATCCAGGACTTCTTCCCTGTTTTCCAGAAATGTATTTTGACCATGGAAAGTATTTTGATTTGTAAATAGCATCTCCAAATGGTCTGACCTGAACGATCACACGGTTCATTCCAAAACTTTTTTCCTTTTTTACAACCTTTGTAAAATATGTACGAAATGTTTTTGCATTTCTTTTTTTGTTTGTCTCACGATAAGTATCGTAATCATAATAAGAAAACCAGAATGCTTTGTATTCTTCCTGTTTTGTTTTTGTTGTTTTTTTTGCTGCTGTTGTCGTTACTTTTGCTTTTGTCTGTTCACTTGCTGATGCTGCCAGTACCATATGACTGCAGAGATTTGCAAACATAGCACTGACTACCAGCAATGAAATCCATTGTATTTTGCCTAATTTTAAACGTTTCATGATATCTTTCTGATTATAACTCCTTTTTTAGTTTTTATTTATATCCACTTAAAATGCTCGCTTACTTCTTTCATCTATTGTAATGAATTTAACTGTTCATAAAATGTTGGATAAGATACATCCACACATTCAGAATCTTCGATCACTGTCTCACCTTCTGCATTGATTCCTGCGATAGAGAATGTCATAGCGATTCTATGATCATATTTACAGTTGATGCTTGCTCCATGAAGTGAATTTCCACCATTGATGATCATTCCATCATCAGTTGCTGTTGCATCAACACCCATTTTCACAAGGTTATCAACTGTTAATGCGATTCGGTCAGATTCTTTTACTTTCAGTTCTGCTGCATCTTTGATCACTGTCTCACCTTCTGCAAATGCTGCTAAAAGGGCAATGACTGGAATCTCATCGATCAGTGTTGGGATAACTTCTCCACCAATGACTGTTCCTTTTAATCTGCTTGTCTTTACAACGATATCTGCTGTTGGTTCTCCACCATTATCAATCACATTTTCCAATGTAACATCAGCCCCCATATCTTTGCATACACGTAAGATTCCATCCCTTGTTGGGTTGATTCCAACGTTCTTTAAACGAATGCATGAATTTGGTGTGATAAGGCCTGCTACGATAAAGAATGTCGCTGAAGAAATGTCTCCAGGCACAACGATATCTGTTGCGATCATCTCTTCTGGTGGTGTGATCGTTGCTGTTGTATCGTGTGATTCTACTTCTACTCCAAACGAACGAAGCATTAATTCTGTATGGTTTCTTGATAATGCTGGTTCTGTCACACTTGTCTTTCCATCGGCATAAAGACCTGCTAATAAAACACAGGATTTTACCTGTGCAGATGCAACTGGCGAATCGTAATGTGTTGCATTTAATTTTGTTCCTTCAATCTTAAGTGGCGCACATCCGTTTCCATTTACACTTGTGATCTTTGCACCCATCTGCTCTAATGGCTTGATGATTCTTCCCATTGGACGTTTATTTAAAGATGCATCTCCTGATAATACAGTTTCAAAATCCTGTCCTGCAAGAATTCCTGAGATCAGTCTTGTTGTTGTTCCGCTGTTTCCCACATCAAGTGTCTCATTCGGTGCTTTTAATCCATGAAGTCCATTTCCATGAACTGTAACATTCGTTTCATCCTGCTCGATCTCTACTCCCATCTTGCGGAAACAATCGATCGTTGAAAGGCAGTCTGCTCCTGATAAAAAGTTGCTGATATGTGTTGTCCCCTTGGCAAGTGATCCAAACATTACAGCTCTGTGGCTGATCGATTTATCTCCCGGGATAGAAAGTTCTCCTCTAAGTCCTGTGCTTTTTGTTAATTTCATGCTTATTTCCTCTCGTATACTGTGTAATTTTTATCTCTTAAGATCTTTGTCGCTTTCTTTGCGGATTCATCATCATATAACATGATCTTTAAAACACCTTCTTCGAATTCACGGTTGTGAATGATACCGATGTTCTTGATACTTACATTATTAAGAGCTAATAATGTCGTTGTTGTTGCAATCGTTCCTGGTTCATCCGGGATATCGATAAAGATCTCATATGACTTCTGGATCAGACCGACAGCACTGTCTGGTACGGAATCTCTGTATTCTCCTGCCTCTTTAAAATAGTTATTCAGATATTCTCGATCTTCCATATCAAGAGCTGCGATCACATATCCTAAATGATTCTGCGCTTTTTTTAATAATTCTTTGATATTCTTCTTATTAGATAGAGAAATCTGTTCCCATACAACTGGTGAAGACGAAGCGATTCTTGTGATATCTTTAAACCCTCCTGCTGCCAGCTGTTTTAAGATTCCATCGTCTGTATCCATATTACTTACAATATGTACAAGTTCTGCTGCTATGATATGCGGTACATGGCTGATCGCAGCTGTATAGGCATCATGCTGCTTGTAATCCAAAATAATCGTAAGTGCTCCAAGTTCTTCAATAAAATTCGTAAATTCTTTGACTCTTTGCTCACTGATCTTCTTTGTTGGTGTAATAAAATAATAAGCATTCTCCACTAACCTGTCAGAACTAAAGGAAAATCCAGCTTTCTCTGACCCTACCATCGGATGTCCCCCGATAAAGCATTCTTCCATTCCCAGTTCTTCTATCTTTAAATGAATCTCTTCCTTTACACTCCCAACGTCTGTTAAAATGCAATCTTTATTGATCGATTCCTTCAGATCCTTTAAATACATTACATTATATTGAACCGGCGCACATAAAAATACATAGTTGCAATCTGCAAAATCTGTCTTGCAGTCCGTTGCAACCGAATCAATGATTCCTTCTTCCAATGCACTTTTTATGGTATCCGGATTTTCATCCATTCCAATGAGTGTGTAGTTCGGGAATACACGTCTGATTCCCTTTGCAATAGATCCACCGATCAGACCAAGACCGATAAATCCGATAGTAAAGTTACTCTCTGTCATTGTTTTTCTTCTCCTTTTTTTCCTTTTCTTATTGTAACTTCACACATATAAAAAGTCAACACTCACTTACTTTAAAGTGGCAGAGTATTTTATAAAAAATCAATTTTTCTTTGTATATAAATATTGGATTTCATACTTGAATCCCCCCAAAAAATGCTTTATGATTATCTTAACAATTATTTTACACTAACTATTTTTATCAAAGGAGTTTTCCAATGTTTGAAAAAGCCGTTATTTTCGCAACAAATGCTCACAACGGTCAGACAAGAAAAGGTACCAACCTTCCTTTTATCATCCACCCTCTGGAAGTTGCTGCCATTGTTGCCGCTATGACCCTTGATGAAGACATGCTTTGTGCCGCTGTCCTTCATGATGTTGTTGAAGACTGTGATGATATCTCGATTGAGGATATCAGACATGAATTTGGTGATGTTGTTGCTTCTTATGTTTATCAGGAGAGTGAAGACAAGAGCAAAACATGGGTCGAAAGGAAAGGTCATACCATTGATTTTCTAAAGAACCATGCACCACGAAACGCTAAGATCATTGCCCTTGGTGACAAGCTTGCCAATATTCGTGCCCTTTATCGTGATTATAAGATTCTTGGAGAAGAATTGTGGCAGCGCTTTAATATGAAGGACAAGAAGATGCAAGGATGGTATTATCGTGGAATGATCGAAGGATTTGCTGATCTTTCGGAGTTCCATGAGTATGAAGAATACTGCCAGCTTGTGAATGAAGTCTTTCCAGAAGAATAATTTCATCTTTGTCATTTATAAGGAAAAGGGAATTCCAATTATCGGAATTCCCTTTTTTCTTAAATTCTGAACTCTTTTGCCATTAAAACCGTTGCAATTGCAAGTAAAATACTGCAGATAAAGATGGATTCTCCTCCAGCACGTCCTGTCAAGAATCCTCCAATAATTGCTCCAATGATAAAAAATGTGATGATTCCATAGTATCGTAAGCTTTTCTGCTTTAAAGTCTTATCTCCTGTTTTGAAATACTGGCAGAGTGCCTCGGTTCCACTTCTTAAGTTTCCAGTGCACATCGTACTTGCAAATGGATGTCCATGAACTCTTCGGAATGTCTCTACCTGCATTGAGCATACAAAGGAGATTAATACATTTGCCACAACATTATATTGACCTAACGGGATAAATCCAACGATCGTTACTAATATAAGCTCAAATGCCACAATTCTCTGTCTCCAATGAATCTTATGTTCTTCTTTATAAAAATGTTTTACAATTTCTACAAGAATGATTCCTACCGCAAATGCAAGAATTGGAACCAGATAATAAATTGCCTGTGTAAAATTTCTTTTTTCAAGATATACACCAAACAATACGATATTTCCTGTCTGTGCATTTGCAAATACATGTCCTCGCATTAAATAACTGTATGCATCAAGAAAACCTCCTACAATTGCAAGGATTGCTGTCAAAAAGAAACTTTCTGACATCTGCAATCGTTTCTCTTCCATTAAATCTGCACTTCCTTTCCAATCTGATAGAAAGATCTCATCAGAGTCATCATATCATCTAAGTCTTTACACCCAGCTGTTTCATACGTGGAATGCATGGAAAGCTGTGGCAACCCAATATCTGCTGCCTTGATCGATACTTGCCTAGTTAAGATATTTCCTAATGTAGAACCTCCTAGTATATCAGAGCGATTAAAGAATACCTGACAATTGATTTTTTCTCTCTTGCACAGATATTTTACAAGTGCTGCTGAATTCGCATCGGTTGTGTATTTCTGAGATGCATTATATTTTAATACGATTCCTTCATTGATATAAGGTCGGTTTGTAGGATCTGTCTTATCCTGATAGTTTGGATGCACTGCATGGGCATTATCTGCTGATAACATAAAGCTGTCTGCCACCGCCATGCAGTATTCTTCTTCATTTTTACCTGTTAAATAACAGATCCTTTTTAAAACTTCTGGGAAAAATGTAGATCCAGCTCCTTGTTTTGTTCCACTTCCAACTTCTTCATTATCAAAAATCGCACACATTGTGACATAATCTTTGGACAACTTGGCGTTTAACATTCCTTCAATGGATGAATATGCACATTCAAGATCGTCTAATTTAGGTGCTGCAACAAATTCTTCATTCATCCCAAGACTAGTCCCTTTCATTCGATTATATAAAAACAGGTCATAAGATAAGATATCTTCTTTCTTAACGCCTGCTTCTTTGGCGATCATATCTTCAAATCCATCTTTGGATAGATCACATGCACATAATGGCAGCAGATCCTTTTGTGGATTTAAAGCTTTTGATTCCTTGGTCGATCTTGACATATGGATTGCAAGGTTTGGAATGATCAAAAGATCTCTGTCAACATTTAGAAGCTGATCTTTGATCTGACCACTTTCTTCTATTATAATGCGTCCTGCCACAGATAATGGTCGATCAAACCATGTCTCCGGGATCATTCCTCCATATCGCTCTATATTTAACTTTGTATAATGATTCTCTACCCGCATCTCTGGCTGTTCTTTGATTCGATAAGTTGGCGAATCACTGTGGCTTGCCACGATATGAAAGCCTTGAAAATCTTTTTTCGGCAAATGAAATGCGATGATCGAACTTCCATTTCTTGTAACAAAATAGCTCTTTCCTTCTTCTAAGTTCCAATACTCTTTTTCTTTTAATTCAATAAAACCATGATCCATAAATTGTTTTCTTGCATTCTCGATCACATGAAAGCAACTTGGACTATGATCGATAAATTCGATTAAATTTTTGACACTGTTTTTCATCATCTTTTCCTCCAAAAATTTTCTAACGATTATTCTAGCACATTTATATAGGAAAGAAAAGAAATGTAGTTATGTCAGTTTTATATATCTGTTATATGATATTTCTTCTCAATTCATTTCGTTGTAAAAACAACAGACTTTTTCTTCTATTTTAGATACACTAAAAACAGATGTAAGAAATTATTATATTCAGAAAAGGAGATTTTATGATGAACACATACCCATACATTAAAAATATTGAACATGAAAAAATATTAAAGATTGCAGATCAGGTAAACGCAGATGCTGGACAAGTAGTAAGCAAAACATTAGCTCAAAATGACTTCGTAAGTGTCACTCTTTTTGCTTTCGCTAAAGGAGAAGAAATTGGAACTCACGATTCCATCGGAGATGCCATGGTAACAGTGATCGAAGGAACTGGAAAATTTGTTGTTGATGGCAAAGAATATATCTTAAATCAGGGAGAAACTCTTGTTATGCCTGCAAAGAAACCTCACTCTGTACATGCTGTAGAAGCTTTTAAAATGATGTTAGTGGTGATCTTTCCATTAGAACAGGATTAATCTATGGCAGATTCATTATCTTTAAGAGATCAATTGATCGAATCAACCATCGGCCTCTCCCGTGTCTGCTCCATGCACAAAAAAAGTGCTCGCACAGATCTATTGATCTTGCAGGCACTCCTTGACAGTGCAGATATTTCTTTATCCGATGGAACAATCCAAAATACTATGTCTCTCATACAATCCGAAAAATCAAAAATCGCCCCCATGTGTGAGACATGTGCTGCACGTTGCGGCAATTCTGATGATTACGATATGAGTAAGCTTTATAATGCATCAGATGAAATCCGTGAATTAAAGCTTGCGATCTTACATAAAATTCAGGGAATGGCAAAGGATGCGATTTTGAAATTACGTTCTGGAAAGCTCGATGACCAAGCAGTCATCTATTTCCATAAATGTCTCTTCGCAATATCTGAAGACTGGGATGCAGCACAACTGTCTGAAGTGTTACATGAAGATGTTTAAGCACTTGTCATAAGCTTAATTTAGATATAAAAAATACCATCTGTTCTGTGACCATATGAGCTCGTCACAGAAACAGACGGTATTTTTTATATCTTCAATTAACCTGCATTATGCAAGTACTTTACCTTCAGGAAATGCAGCTCTAAATACAAAGCGTACAACAGGTCCTGCAATGATCAGCTGATATGGAAGTGCCATCACAAAGTTCTTAGGGATATTAGTCAGCCACATCATCAATAAGTTTGAGAAATTTCCCATTTCAATACTTACTTCAACTGCTCCATAAAGTGACATAATGATAACCATAGGAACTACCATACAGCAAGATACGCTGATTACTTTTCTTAAAACAGAACTATCTGGTTTTACAAGATATTTAAAAGCAAATCCTTTCGCAAGCTTAGATACAAAGAACCAGTCGCAGCACATTGCAAAAATATATGCGATTGGGAATCCTAACCATCCAGCTTTGATTGATTCCATGGATAATCCACCCATATGTAATGATACGTTGTATATGCTCATCCAAAATACCATCATGAAACACATGATAAATGTATAGATAAGACTTTCTCTTTTATTCTGTGGCATTTTTCTCTCTCCTTCTTCTAAAAAATTTATTGTTTGTTTCTTATATAAAAATAAGCTCAAAAAAATAGCAGGGATCTGAACAAAACTCGTTACCAATCCCCACTACCGTGTGCAATCTTTCACTGCGTTTTTCTGCTTATTTCTTGTCAATTGATTATTATACATACTTTTTATTCTTTATATAAGTACTTTTTTTAATTTCGGCATATTCTTTAATATATGTATGAATTTATTACTATTTTTATGCACTTTTTACAATGATCTTTCAGCCTTTTTCGATATTCTTAAGTCTTTATGAAGAATTCAAAAAACAGATATTTTTTTCGAACTTTATGCTACAATAAAATCAAATGTAACATTCTCATATATTTTCAATAAGTTTAAGGAGGGATTTGATCATGAGAAAAACATTTACAAAAATCGCTGGATGTGCAGCATTAGGCTTGCTGATGTGTTTCAATGCTCCAGCGATCACCAAAGCAGCTGTAAAAACAGTTCCTGCCAAAAATGGAGTTTACAATGCAAAAGTTGATATGAACGGAGATGGCAAAGCTGATGCCATCAAAATTACAACAAGTAAAGATAAGAACGATTATATCAACAAGATCAAAGTTACAATGAATAAAAAAACTGTTTATTCAAAGTCTTTGAAAGACAGCTCTTTTTACTGGATCAAGGTAACCTATGCAAACATGTCAAACAGCCGTGAATTCCTTCAGTTTATAGGACATGGTGATAATGACTATATTACATTCAATCAGATTTATACTTATAACAAGAAACGTAAAAAGCTAAACTGCATCAATTCTTTTAATACAAATGCATCTTATCAAAATGAGATCGTTGCCGCTGATAAGAATTATGTAACGATCCATAACAGTGATCAACCTGCTGAAGTTGGATGGATTTCCTGGAATATTCCTTACAAATACAGCAAAGGAAAACTAGTTGCCGCAACAACTTCCACAACGACTGTAAAGAGCCTGATCGCAAACAATAAAAAAGATAAATATTCTAAATACTTTGCCAAGAATCAGTTTGTGACTGCGAAAAAACTTACTTTCTATAATGGCTCTAAAGTCGCATATACTGTTCCTAAAGGTAAAGTTGTTACTTTAACCAAATTATCTTTATCTAAAGATGTGATCTACTTACAGTTTAAATATGGAAAGAAAACTGGCTGGGCACATGTGAATGGTACTAAGTATAATTTTAGTAAACCTTGGTTTCAGGGTGTGAACGCTCGACTTGCTGGGTAAATTGTGATTTGCGACGGTAGGATTTCGTATATGTAACGGAAGATTAGAGAGACTTATGAACACCGATCAGAGGATCCTTGGAATGACAGATCAGACAGTTACTTACCTTGTAAAAGATTACAGGAATGGTGGAAGATATATCCCACATACGATCAAGGGAATAGACTTTTTGCGGATGTTTTTGATGCATGTGCTTCCCAAAGGGTTTGTAAGGATCCGTCACTATGGACTTGTCCACACTATAGACTTCTGGTATATGATGAAAAATAAATAAGCAACTGAACGCGATGCATTGGAATTTTGCCATATTTTGAATAAATTCGCAGCCCAATTGGACGATTGTC
>OGRI01000876.1_pt1 | contig 28462 bp, 24 predicted proteins | sample 1553391 | NCBI WGS metagenome assembly OGRI01 (sample SAMEA2580052, study PRJEB22360) | human gut metagenome | reverse complement strand
TTAGCAGTTAGTTCGCTGGAGCGTTGCGCCGGCGAGTGAGCAATCACCATTGTCCAAATGCGTCCGCCTTGAACAACTTTCAACACACTAAATACCAATTTTCATATTAATCAAAGAACTGTATCCCCATAAGCGTCAACCCCTGTGCGGGAGCGGTAGGACCGGCGGCGGAGCGGTCTTTGGCGTCAAGGATTTTTTGCATGCGTTCCGGAGGATACTGACCGTTTCCTATCTCAATCAGGGTGCCGGAAATGATGCGGACCATGTTGTAGAGGAAACCGGTTCCGGAGACACGGATGGTGACAATGTCGCCGTCGCGGAAAACTTCGATTCCGGTGACGGTGCGGATGGTGGTCTTTACCTGGGCGCCAGAGCCACAGAAGCTGGCGAAGTCGTGGCGGCCGATCAGATAGGAGGTTGCCTCGCGCATTTTGTCTACATCTAATTTATAGTGATAGAAATAGGAATACAGGCGCTCTGTAGGAACCGGAAATTTGCGGTTCAGAATACGGTATTCGTAGGTTTTCTCGCTGTCGCAATATCTGGGGTGAAAGTCTGGTTCCACTTCTTCGGACATCTGAATCCGGATGTCTTCAGGGAGACGCTGGTTCAGGGCATAGGATATTTTGTCGCCGGGGATGCGGGTGTTTGTGTCAAAGACGGCTACATTTCCCAGAGCGTGCACACCAGCATCTGTACGGCTGGCACCGATGGTCTCGATTTTTTCGCCCAGAAGATTGGAAAGGGTATCATTAAGTACACCCTGCACTGTAATTCCATTAGGCTGTGTCTGCCAGCCGCAGTAATTGGTTCCATCGTATGCTACAACAAGTCCAATTCGTTTCATAATCTTCTCCTTGTGAAAATTCCCTCACCTGCTGTATCATGCAAGTGAGGGAATTGTATAAACATTTGTAACTATTTTGTACCTTCACAATTACAAATCAAAGTGCATTTCAAATCACTTTCTTTGAAATCATTTAAGCTTGTATCTCTCGGCAATCTGACATATTCAAACCCGATTGCCTCACAAAATACCACTTCTTAAACAGTTACATATATCATTGATTACTAGAGCGTGTTTGAAAAAGGTTTTCTGCAAGATGTGCGTCACAATTTGTGGGAGATTTTGTCCGGATGAGGGCGCCGTAGCGGGCTACGGCAACCGAATTCGGGCAAAATATACCGCAAAGTGGGGCGTGCAGATTGCGGGAATGATTTTTCAAACAGGCTCTAAGTTTCTTTGAATAAAGCACAAGGTGTCTTGTCAGCTTTATTTCATTCTATCAGATTCCAGCCGCCCGGAACCCAATCGCCACAGCCAGATACGCCACCAGCACCACATAAGCCACATGATCTCTCTTCTTATAAGTAAGCGGTTTCATCTGCGTCCTGTTGTCACCGCCATGATAGCACCTTGCTTCCATGGCCATGGCCAGATCATTTGCCCGTCGGAATGCGGAAATAAACAGCGGCACCAGAAGGGGAACCATGTTCTTCGCCTTCTGGATCAGATTCCCATTCTCGAAATCAGCTCCGCGGGCAATCTGCGCTTTCATAATCTTATCCGTTTCTTCCAGAAGAATAGGGATAAAACGTAGGGCGATCGACATCATCATAGCAATATCATGTACTGGTACATGAAGCTTATTCAGCGGGCGGAGCAGACGCTCCAGACCATCAGTCAGCTGGTTAGGCGTCGTCGTCAATGTCATAATGGAAGAACCGATCACCAGATAAACCAGTCGGATCGCCATAGTACCTGCCAGCACCAGACCTTCCTTTGTTACCTTAATAAATCCCAGCTTCCATACCACCTCACCAGGGGTAAGAATCATATTAAAAAATATGGTGATCAGAAGCAGCATGAAAATAGTCTTCAGACCTTTAAAAATAAACTTCACAGGAACCTTGGACAACAGGATTATTCCTGCAAGAAATATAGTAGCCACTGCATATCCTGCGAAGGTGTGGAACAAAAATACAGATACAATAAATCCAATGGTTCCTACCAGTTTGGTTCTTGGATCCAGCTTATGAATCACGGAATCTGCCGGATAATACTGTCCAATGGTAATATCTCTGATCATTCGTTTCTGCCTCCCTTCTTAAGAAGTGAAGGCTTCTGCTTCTTTAAAGCTTCCAGAATCGTATCCCTGGCTTCCTCCACAGTGGTAGCTGTGGTATCCACATTCAGGCCATTTTCGGAAAGCGCATGCATGATATAGGTGATCTGCGGTGCCGCAAGTCCCATTCCTTCCAGTTCCTTATAATGGGAAAATACATTCTTCGGTGTATCGTCAAATACCATTTCCCCATGATTCATAACGATCAGGCGTTCCACATATTTGGCAATGTCCTCCATGCTATGAGAAACCAGGATAATGGTAATTCCTCTCATCTTATGAAGAGCCACAATCTGATCCAGAATGTCATCTCTTCCCTGTGGGTCGAGCCCTGCAGTAGGCTCATCCAGGATCAGGATCTTCGGGTTCATTGCCAGAACACCTGCAATGGCAACCCGTTTCTTCTGGCCTCCTGAAAGCTCGAAAGGAGACTTGGTAAAATTCTCTTCCTTCACACCTACATGGGCAAGGGCCTTTTTTGCCTCTTCCTCAGCCTGCTCCCTGGAAAGTCCCTGATTCATAGGGCCAAAGCAAACATCTGCCAGAACTGTATTCTCAAACAGCTGGTGCTCCGGGTACTGAAATACCAGCCCCACCTCACTTCGAAGAGCCCGGCGGTTATAATTCTCCGCCCACACGTCTTCTCCATTATAAAGGATCTGACCGCTTGTAGGCTGGATCAAAGCATTAAAATGCTGGATCAAGGTTGATTTTCCACTTCCAGTATGACCAATCACACCAATGAACTGTCCATCCGGAATTACAAGATTTATATCTTTCAGGGCGTGGCTTTCATAAGCAGTACCCTGACTGTAAGTATAGGTCACGTTCTTAAGCTCTATCGACATAATGCACCCACCAATTCCTCTTTCGTCAGTATTCCTTCCGGAATGTCCACGCCAGCCTTGTGAAGCTCATGAGCGAGCAATGTCACCTGGGGTACATCCAGCCGGTATTTCTTCAGTGTCTCTACCTGGGAAAAAATTTCTCTTGGAGTTCCCTGCATTACCACATTTCCACCATCCATCACATAAACCTTGTTGGCATGGATCACTTCTTCCATATAATGGGTAATGAGGACAACGGTTACATTTTCTTTTTTATTGAGCTCGGAAACGGCTTTCAATACTTCTTTCCTGCCATTCGGGTCAAGCATTGCAGTTGGCTCGTCCAGTACAATACAGCTTGGACGCATCGCCACAACACCTGCGATGGCAACTCTTTGTTTCTGGCCTCCGGAAAGCTTGTTCGGAGACTGATAACGGTAAGCGGTCATTCCTGTCTTTTTCAGACTGTCATCCACACGCTTCCAGATTTCGTCTGTAGGTACTCCCATATTCTCAGGACCAAAGCCTACATCCTCTTCCACAACCGTACCAATGATCTGGTTGTCCGGATTCTGAAAAACCATCCCCGCTTTCTGGCGGATTTTCCACAGCTCCGGCTCCTTGGCTGTGTCCATATCATCCACCCACATGGTTCCCTCTGAAGGGATAAGCAATGCATTTATCTGCTTCGCCAATGTGGATTTTCCGGAACCATTGTGCCCCAGAACGGCCACAAAATCGCCGGCTTCAATGTCCAGGTTTACATCATTGACAGCACGCTGCGTTGCTTCCACATTGCCGTCCTCATCATACTTGAGATAGTCAAATCCCAGCTTGAATGCCTTGATAATTCCCATATTCTTTTTCCTCGTCTGTCAGGCCTTCAGCTCGTCCGTAGCTGCCGGAACTGCACCGGTCAACTCGTCCATTAACGCCCAAATTTCATCTTTTCCCTGCTTTGTCTCAGCGGAAAAAGGAATGATCTTACTGCCCGGGCGCAGCTTCAGTCCGTCCTTGATAGCCTTAATATTCTTCTGTACCTGACTTCTTTTCAGCTTATCCAGCTTGGTTGCAATAATGATCGGATTGTATCCGTTATTTACGATCCAGTCATACATCAGCTTATCGTTTGCAGATGGATCGTGCCGGATGTCGATCAGGAGAAATACTGCCTTCAGAGTCTGTGAGGTATGAAGATAACGCTCGATCATCTTTCCCCACTTCGCCTTCTCGGTCTCCGGAACCTTGGCATATCCATAACCTGGAAGATCCACAAGGTACATAAAATCATTTACATTATAAAAATTGATAGTCTGTGTTTTTCCCGGCTGGGAACTTGTTCTTGCCAGCGCTTTTCGGTTCAGCAGACCGTTAATGAGGGAGGATTTTCCCACATTGGATTTCCCTGCAAAAGCAATTTCAGGTCTTCCTGTGTCTGGCAGTTTGCTGGTGATACCACAAACGATATCCAGTGAAACATTTTTAATTACCATTTTTCCTACCTCTCATTTCAGGCAAGTGCCCGTTCCAGCACTTCATTCATATTTTCCACAAACGTGATCTTCAGTCCGTCTGTGATCTCCTCATCCAGTTCTTTGATATCCGGTTTATTGGACTTTGGAACCAGTACTTCTTTAATCTTGGCGTACTTAGCTGCAAGAAGCTTCTCTTTCAGTCCGCCGATTGGAAGTACACGACCTCTTAAGGTGATCTCACCAGTCATGGCAAGATCCGCTCTTACCGGCTTGTCAATAATGGCAGAAAGCATTGCAGTTGCCATGGTAATTCCGGCTGACGGACCGTCCTTTGGCACTGCCCCTTCCGGAATATGTACGTGAATGTCATTTTCCTGGAAAAATTCCTGATTGATTCCATATCTGGCTGCTACAGAGCGGATGTAGCTGATGCCCGCTGTTGCAGACTCCTTCATCACGTCTCCAAGCTGTCCGGTAAGCACAAATTCCCCTTTACCCGGCATAATATTTACTTCGATCTGAAGGGTATCACCGCCAACCTGTGTCCAGGCAAGACCTCTTGCGATACCAACCTCATCCTTTTTATTCGCCATCAGGTAATTGTATTTCTCCTGCCCCAGAAAGCTCTCAAGGTTCTTGCCTGTGACCGTTACCTTCTCTTTGCCATCTTCCATGATCAGACGTGCTGTCTTACGACAGATCTGACCGATGAGACGTTCCAGATTGCGGACACCGGCTTCCTTCGTATAATTATTGATGATTTTTCGAAGAGCGCCGCCCTGAATGGAAAGTTTGCCTTTCTCAATTCCATTGGCTTCCATTTGCTTGGGAATCAGATGCTCCTTTGCAATGTGCTCTTTCTCATTCTCCGTATAACCGCTGATCTCAATGACCTCCATTCGGTCAAGAAGCGGTCTTGGGATTCCCTGAATATCGTTGGCTGTTGCAATAAACAACACCTCTGAAAGATCCTGGGGAAGCTCCACATAATGGTCATTGAAATGACTGTTCTGCTCCGGATCCAGCACCTCAAGAAGCGCAGAAGAAGTATCTCCCTTGTAATCACTGCTCGTCTTGTCAATTTCGTCCAGAAGCATAAGCGGATTGGCAACCTTTGCCTGCTGAAGGGCAACCGTAATCCTTCCCGGCATAGCACCCACATAAGTCTTTCTATGTCCGCGGATCTCAGCTTCATCCTTCACACCACCAAGACAGATACGGACATAACGCTTGCCAGTGGCTTCTGCAACAGATTTGGCAATAGAAGTCTTACCGGTTCCAGGAGGTCCCACAAGGCAAAGTATAGGAGATTTTCCTTTATGTGTCAGCTTACGTACAGACAGGAATTCCATAATACGCTCTTTTACATCCTTCAGACCATAATGACCTTCTTCCAGAATCTTCCAGGCTGTCTTCAGGTCTTCAGAATCTTCAGAGCACTTATCCCACGGAAGGGAAAGAAGTGTCTCAATATATCCCCGCAGAATGCTGCTCTCAGCGGCATTGGTGCTGGTGATTTTAAAGCGGCCGATTTCTTTGAAAATGCGATCCTTTACTTCCTGGGAAGCAGTAAGCTCTTTGGCTTTTCTGCGGAACTCCTCAGCCTCATCAGCAGTATTGTCCTCGCCAAGCTCCTCCCGTATCAGTTTCAGCTGTTCTCTCAAAATATATTCACGCTGGTTTTTATCTACACGCTTTTTCAGTTTCTGCTGAAGGTCGTGGCTGATATCCAGCACATTGATCTCATTGCTCAAAATGGCACCAAGAAGCTCATATCTGTCTGTCAGCCTGGCTGCCTCCAGAAGCTTCTGTTTGCTCTGCCAGGAAAGAGGCAGATTAATTACGATCTGGTCGATCAGCTCCGGTGCTTTCTCTATATTCATGATCTGGGCAGACAGTTCTTTTCCAATCTTTCCACCCTTAGCGCAATAAGTTTGGAACAGCTCCCTGATACTTCTGTACATTGCCTCCAGCATCGCCTGAGGCAGTTCCTCTTCTTCCTCATTAACAAGAACAGTCTCTGCTCTTAAATATGGTGTCTCCTGTTCCAGGCCAAGAAGTTCTGCTCTTCTTTTTCCCTCAACAAGAACACGCAGCAGGTTGTCAGGAAGTTTCACAACCTGCTTAATATATGCAATAGTTCCTACCTGAAACAGCTGTACAAATCCAGGATCTTCAATCTGGGGATCCTTCTGGGTTACCAGAAAGATCTTCTGATCCTGAAACATTGCCGCTTCGATTGCCTTTTTGGAACGTTCCCTGCTTACATCGAAATGGATGATCATTCCCGGAAGAATGGTAGTTCCGCGAAGGGCAAGGGCAGGAAGTACATTGATTGGCTCACTCATTTGTAGTCAAATCCCTTCATCAGGCTGTTTCCGGAGTGCCCTTTTTGTGTGCACGCTGGCTTCTTCTGCCTGTATTTGCCGGATTCACCGGCTGCGCAGGAGCTTCCCCATGAACGATCTGAGGTTCACCAGTTCCCTCTACAGCTTCTTTTGTAATAATGCATTTACGAATGGTATCGTCAGACGGAGTCTTATACATCAGATCCATAAGAGTGCTCTCCATGATTGCACGAAGTCCTCTGGCTCCGGTTTTGCGTTCCATGGACTTTCTCGCCATAACGCGAAGTGCTTCATCTTCAAAATCAAGCTCTACTCCATCAAGTTCAAACAGTTTATGGTACTGCTTGGTCAGTGCGTTCTTCGGCTCCTGAAGGATGCGAAGAAGTGCGTTCTCATCAAGTCCGTCTAAGGTTACCACTACAGGCACACGTCCTACAAACTCCGGAATCAGTCCATAACGGATCAGGTCCTCAGGCATTACCTGCTTGAACAGTTCACCAACATTCTGTTCCTCTTTGGAAGCGACTTCTGCGCCAAAGCCAATTGCCTTGGTATCCTGTCTTCCTTCAATGATCTTCTCCAGACCGTCAAAGGCACCGCCGCAGATAAACAGAATATTTGTAGTATCAATCTGGATGAATTCCTGATGCGGATGCTTTCTTCCACCCTGAGGAGGAACACTTGCAACAGTGCCTTCCAGAATTTTCAGAAGTGCCTGCTGTACACCCTCTCCGGAAACATCACGAGTGATGGAAACATTCTCGGATTTACGTGTGATCTTGTCGATCTCATCTATATAAATAATTCCGTACTGCGCTCTGTCAATATCATAATCAGCAGCCTGGATGATCTTCAGAAGAATATTCTCAACATCTTCACCTACATATCCTGCCTCTGTCAGGGTAGTGGCGTCTGCAATGGCAAACGGTACATTCAGAAGTCTTGCCAGTGTCTGGGCAAGAAGTGTCTTACCGGAACCAGTTGGTCCAAGCATAAGGATATTGCTCTTCTGAAGCTCTACATCCAGATTCCTGGAAGCAGTAACACGTTTGTAATGATTGTATACAGCAACAGAAAGTGCTTTCTTTGCCTCATCCTGTCCGATTACATAGTCGTCCAGAATTGCATGGATTTCCTCTGGTTTCATCAGATTGATCTCAGATCCAAGAATATCTTCCTGATCGTATCCTCCAAATTCTTCCTCCATGATCTCCGAGCAGATACCTACACACTCATCGCAGATGTAGGCACCATCCGGTCCGGCGATTAATTTGCGGACCTGATCCTCGGTTTTCTGGCAAAAGGAACATCTTACTTTTCCTTCTCTTATCTTCTCAGCCATGAATCTTTAACTTTTCCTTTCTTTTAAATAAAGCGACCTTATTCAGAGCTATTCTGAAAAAAGTTTTCTTTATTTCTTAAAATTTGAAATTATTCTGTAAAATATACCTATTTTACAAAATTATCCCATTTTACAAGATAAGACTCCTGTTAGTTCAGGAGTCTTTTCTTACAGTAGCATGCAAAAGAAAACTCCGGCTATTAGAGTTCTAAAAGCTCCAGGGGGATTTCTTTTGTTTTCAGTTTAGGCGGGAAAGTTTATACTGGAAATACACAAATATACTACATCTTCATCAGTGTACACTCGGTTATCCAGTTACAGTTTTTCCCTATTTGTGGGTTACAACACCATCGATCAGACCATAAGCCAATGCTTCCTCTGCGGACATGTAATTGTCACGGTCTGTATCTTTCTCTACTACCTCAAGAGGCTGTCCGGTGTTTGCAGCCAGAATTTCATTTAATGTTCTCTTTGTCTTGGCAATGTGATCTGCCACGATCTGGATCTCAGTAGCCTGTCCCTGGGCTCCGCCAGATGGCTGATGGATCATGATCGTAGAATTCGGCAGTGCAAATCTCTTACCCTTTGTACCACCAGCAAGAAGGAATGCTCCCATGCTGGCAGCCATTCCCAGACAAATAGTGGAAACGTCGCACTTGATATACTGCATGGTATCGTAGATAGCCATACCAGCTGTCACAGAACCACCCGGGCTGTTGATATAAAGCTGGATATCCTTTCCAGGATCCTCTGCTTCCAGAAAAAGCAACTCAGCAACTACCAGGCTGGCACTTACATCGTTTACTTCCTCTCCCAGGAAAATGATTCTGTCCTTCAGAAGCCTTGAATAGATGTCGTAGCTTCTCTCCCCTCTGCTTGTCTGCTCAATGACATAAGGCACTAAACTCATATATTCCCTCTTTTCTTATCAGATGCGCTCCACCTGGTCTGCATTATAATGCGCCAGAGAGAGCGCTTTCATAACAAAATAATTTTTCCCTCTTGGGATGTGCAGTTATCTGCCTGCTGATTATTCAGCGTCTGCTGCTTTCTCAACTTCAACTGCTGCATCAGCGATAACAGTAACAGCCTTCTGAACAGCCATATCTTTCTTCATCTGCTCAAGTCCGCTCTCACCGATAGCTTCTCTGATCTTGTCAGCTTCCATCTTGTAAGCATCTGCCATCTTCTGGATTTCTTCTGTGATCTCTTCTTCAGATGGCTGGATGTTCTCAGCCTCAGCTACTTTCTCAAGAACCAGTCTTGTCTGGATTCTCTTGAGAGCCTGTGGCTTCATGTCTTCCATCATCTTGTCCATGCTCTGGCCTGTGAACTGGAAGTACTGCTCCATGGATAATCCCTGCTGCTGCATTCTTCTGGAGAAATCGTCCATCATCTGACGGCACTCTGTCTTTGTCATAAGCTCCGGAATATCCATCTGTGCATTCTCGATTGCTTTATCTACTGCAGCGTTCTCTTTTGCAGTTCTTGCTTCTTTCTCTTTCTTCTCTGTCAGTTTCTTCTTAACATCTTCTTTGTACTCAGCAAGAGTATCAAATTCAGATACGTCTTTCGCAAACTCATCGTCAAGCTCCGGAACCTCTTTGGTCTCGATCTTCTTAACGTCACACTGGAATACAGCTTCCTTGCCAGAAAGCTCTTTTGCCTGATATTCCTCTGGGAAAGTAACCTTAACTTCTACATGGTCACCAGTGTTTGCTCCAACAAGCTGATCCTCGAATCCCGGGATAAATGTACCGGAACCAAGTGTAAGTGCGTAGTCAGTTCCTTTACCGCCTTCAAATGCAACACCATCAACAAATCCCTCGAAATCGATTGTTGTGATATCGCCGTTTGCAGCTGCACGATCCTCAACTGCAACTGTTCTTGCATTCTTATCCTGCTCTTTCTTAACCTCAGCGTCAACTTCCTCGTCTGTTACAGTGATCTCAGACTTCGGAACCTCTACACCCTTGTAATCTCCAAGAGTAACCTCTGGTTTCACAGCTACATCAGCTGTGAAGATAAGAGCTTTACCTGGCTCCATCTGTGTAACATTGATCTCCGGCTGGGAAACGATCTCAAGATCGCACTCGCCAAGAGCTTTTGTATATTCCTGTGGTACAAGAGAATTAACAGCGTCTTCCATAAATACACCCTTGCCATACATGCTCTCGATCATCTTTCTCGGAGCTTTTCCTTTACGGAATCCTGGAAGGCTGATTCTGCTTTTCTGTTTCTGGTAAGCTTTCTCCATTGCTTTGTCTAAATCTTCAGCGGAAACTTCGATGGTAAGCTTCGCCATGTTTTTCTCTAATTTCTCCACCTGTAAACTCATTTTCGTGTTCCTCCTTAATATATATCTCTCTGCATTCTTTCTGCGGTTATAAATGCGCAGGGTTTCCCCCTATTATTACAGTCATTGTAGAAGTATAGCACAACCCAATTAAAAACGCCAGTGTTTTTTATGGTTTTCCCGGTTATTTTTTTGGGGATTTTCCCTGTTATTCCTTGAAAATCAAGGTTTTTCAGAATATTTCCTACTTGTATACTACGGATTCTGCAATCTGCTCTGCTTTTTCCTGACCAAGGAGCTGGGAAATCAGGGAAAGGGCAAAGTCAATTGCAGTTCCAAGTCCACGGCTTGTAGTAATGTTTCCATCAATTACAACCTTTTCTTCAGACTTCACAGCATCTCCAAGACCGTCCATGCAGGCCGGGTATGCAGTGGCCTTCTTTCCATGTAAAAGTCCGATTTCTGCAAAAACAGTAGGTGCCGCGCAGATGGCTGCGATCTTACCTCCATTATTATAGAAGCTTTTAACCAGATCGGTAAGTGGCTCGAATCCTCCAAGATAAGTGGTTCCAGGCTGCCCGCCTGGGAGAACCAGCATGTCCGCGTCGGAGAAATCCGCCTCACAGAAGGTGGTATCGGTCAGCATGGTGATTCCATGGGCTGTAGTGATCTGTTTGGTGTTTTTAATCGAAACGGTTGTAATAGTGATTCCTGCTCTTCGCATAAGATCAACTACAGTTAAGCCTTCAATGTCTTCAAAACCGTCGGCGAGGAAGATGTATACTTTTTTGCTCATAGTGGAACCTCCTGATTCATTTTCACAATTATTTACTTATAGTTACTGCTCACTGGTAATATTCCGCGAGATGTTTTTTGTAGGCAAAGCTCACATTTTCTTTCCTTTATCAGCAGCTCCCTGCAATGCTTCAAACACAGCACTGCGGAAACCATTTTTTTCCAGGATACGCACACCCTCAATGGTCGTTCCTGCCGGGGAGCATACCATATCCTTCAGTTCTCCCGGATGCATACCTGTCTCCAGAAGCAGCTTCGCACTTCCAAGTACAGCCTGGGCAGCAAACTGATAGGCCTGTTTTCTTGGCATTCCCTGTGCCACAGCGGCATCTGCCATTGCTTCAATAAACATAAATACATAAGCCGGAGAGCACCCACTGACTGCGCTAACTGCGTCCATCAATCTTTCAGGTACCACCTCTGTGCGACCGAAGCTGTTTGTAATGGCAAGAATCTGATCCAGATCCTCTTCTGTTACCCGATCATTGACACAGGCACCTGTCATTCCTGCCCCTACCTGCGCCGGGGTATTCGGCATAAGACGTACCACCTTTAACGGCTGCTCACATTTTTCTTCCAGCCATGCAAGAGTTTTACCGGGCGCAATTCCTACGATCATATGCTGTGGTGTCAGGAAACTTTTAATTTCACCGATTACCTCCTCATAGAATTGAGGCTTTACTGCTAATATAACAATATTTGCATTTTTCACAACTTCACAATTATCCAGAGTTGTCACAACTCCAAGTTTTTCCCGACTTCTTCTGCTTCCTTCTTCTGTGAGATTTGAAACAATAATCTCATTTTTTTCAAACACACCATTTTTCAGGATTCCACCGATCATTGCAGAACCCATATTTCCACATCCGATAAATCCGATTTTCATATCTTTGCGCTCCCTTCATGTAGGTCATTTGTTTGTTATTGCTCATTATAAAATAAAAATTTTATCTCTTTTTCCCTTTACTTAGAGTACTGTTATGATACTCTGCAGAGTAGGTCACATCCTCCCCAAACCACTTAGGCGGCTGGTAGGCATGAGCGGCTTCTTCGTTTGGGAATTCCACCTCTGCCAGTAGAAGACCTTCGTAAGGGGCTTTGAATACGTCCAGTTCGATGGACAGGCCGTCTTTCTCGGGGATCACATAGCGGATCTTGGAGATCACGATTCCGTCTGCTTTGGGTTTTAAGTGCTCATAAGCTTCTTTTGTCAGCGGCAGATTGTATTCCTCTCTTGCCAGCAGTCCCTTTGATTTATAAGTCAGATAGTAATTGTCATTAGATTTGCGGATCCGCACTACCGGCTCTGTGCACAGATAGCCCTGCTCAATTACCTTGCTTGGATACTGCTCCAGGTTTTCCGGAAGGTTTTCTCTCTTAACAAGAAACTTTCTCTCAATTTCCAACTTAGTTTCCTCCTCATATTTTTTTATGAAAAGTACAAACTTTTCAGCTCTCCGTATATACAAAATTGAGGGCAAACACCCTTGCCCTCAATTTTACTCTTCTACCTTTTTTTATGCAACAACTGATTAAATATTAAATTTATTCCATTTTCTCTTCCAACGGATCCGGGGTCCAGTTTTTCCTTCCGAATCTGGTCGCCAGAGTCAGCATTTCCTTCTGCAATTCTTTGCTGAACTGTCCTTCTTTCAGGCGCCACTTCCAGTTTGTTCCCAGAGTGGATGGCTGATTAATGCGGGCTGAATTATCAAGCTGCAGATAATCCTGAATCGGAATAATACATCTTCCGGCTACACTTCCCATAACCAGACGGATCATATTCCGGCAGATGCCTTTCTCATCATCGTGGAAGTTCCACAGATATTCCCGAACCATATGACGCTCCTCAGGAGTGATATCCCCATACCAGCCAAGCAGTGTCTCATTGTCGTGGGTTCCGGTATAAACCACACAGTTATTTGTGTAGTTATGAGGCAGATAATCACTGGCATTTCCAGTATCCCGCTCATCAAAGGCAAACTCGATTACCTTCATGTTTGGATAACCACTCTCCTCCACAAGACGCTTCACAGAATCAGTCATGAAACCAAGGTCCTCAGCAATAATGTCCTTGTGTCCCAACCGATAGGAAACGGTACGGAAAAGATCCATTCCAGGTCCTTTTTCCCACCAGCCGCGTTTTGCATCCTTATCACCATATGGAATCGCATAATATTCATCAAATCCACGGAAATGATCAATGCGGACAACATCATACATATTAAAGCAATGTGCCAGACGTTTGATCCACCACTCGAATCCGGTATTTTTATGCACATCCCATCTGTACAGCGGATTTCCCCAAAGCTGTCCTGTTGCAGAAAATCCATCTGGCGGACATCCGGCTACCTGTGTAGGCTCGTTATTTTCATCCAGTTTGAAAAGTCCTGGATTTGCCCAGGTATCTGCGCTGTCCATGGCAACATAGATCGGAATATCTCCGATAATACGAATTCCTCTTCTGTTTGCATACGCTTTCAGTTTCGCCCACTGTTCATAAAATTTGAACTGCATATACTCCTGGAATTCAATTTCAAAATACAGTTCTTTTCTGTAATAATCCAGTGCATTATTCCAGCGAAGACGGATGTCCTCCGCCCATTCTGTCCACGGAATTCCCTCAAAACGATCCTTCACCGCCATAAAAAGTGCATAATCGCCAAGCCAATGCGCCTGCTCCTGCTGGAATCTTACAAAGTCAGGATTTTTGGAAATATCGCTTCTCTCATAGGCTTTACGAAGAAGTTTGTATCGTCCTTTGTAAATTTTCTCATAATCCACATCATCTTCCCTGGAACCGAAATCCACAGCATCACACTCTTTTTCCGTAAGCACTCCCTCTTCGATCAGGTCTTCCAGACTGATAAAATAAGGATTTCCTGCAAAGGTGGAAAAAGACTGATAAGGTGAATCACCGTAGCTGGTTGGTCCAAGGGGCAGAATCTGCCAACAGCCCTGTCCAGCTGCCTTCAACTGATCCACAAACTCATAGGCACTTTTTGAAAAACATCCAATTCCGTATTTTGAAGGCAGGCTGCTGATTGGAAGCAGCACGCCACATTCTCTCTGATTTCCCATTTTTTCCTCCCTGTTCAAAAGCATCAAACTTTAGCATATATTGTTACACTTATCACAGTGTAACATACATGTTTATATCATGCCACAATTCATGTCCTTAAATCAATATCATTTTTTCAAGAAATATGGTATTTTTTTCTAATAATTGTGATATTTATTTTTATTCTTCACCAGACAGGACACAGAACCGGTCAGTCCCAGAGCTTCTGCCATATACGTTTTCTCTCCTTTTTGCTTTCCCGATCTGTAAAGCAGCACAAAAAATCCGAAATCGGACCTTTTTTAATAGATTTAGTCCGATTTCGGATTATGATCAAGACATAGAAACAAACTGCTTACATGCATTCAGCTTAGATTTAGCAAACCAAATTTTATACATGTAAGCTATATTGTACCTTTCGCTTATTTAATAAATAGTTATTTAATAGCAGGCAATTTTACGCTGTTCGACTTCCTCTTGTACCAGCCATTCTGGTACTGGTATCAAATTCACGAAGTCTCCGTTTGGATTCCTCGCTTAAATTTCTCGGTACCTGAACCTGGACGGTTACGTACAGATCACCGTAGACTCCAGCTTTTCCCATTACCTGGATACCTTTTCCTTTCAGACGGATCTTGCTGCCAGACTGTGTGCCTTCCGGGATACGGCACATTACCTGGCCATTCAGGGTCTGGACTTTTGCCTCACCGCCCAGAGCAGCTGTGATGAACGGCACATTTACGGTGGTGTAAACGTCGGTGCCTTTTCGCTCAAAGCCAGGGCGCTCGCCTACATGAACCTTCAGAAGAAGATCCCCTGCGGGAGCACCTCCGTAACCTGGATTTCCTTTGCCTCTCAGACGGATACTCTTGCCGTTGTCAATTCCGGCAGGAATGTGAACTTTCAGAGTCTGTTTGCCACTGCCGTCTGCACCAGAAAGATTAATCAGCTTGTCGCAACCAAATGCTGCCTCGTTGAAGCTGATGGAAATTTCTGCGTTCAGGTCCTGGCCTTTCTGCTGGTGACTGCCACTAAAGCCGCTATTGCAGCTGTTTCCAAAGCCATCTCCATAACCGGTACCATCAAAACCTCCACTGCCGAAACTACCATTAAATCCGCTTCTAAAAGAACCGTTTTCAAAACCAGAGTGACCAAAACCGCTTCCTCCAAATCCGTGTGCGGAACCAGCCTTTCCAGAATTGCTTCCTCCTCCGAAGCCTCCTCCAAACAGATTCTTCAGAATATCGTCCATGTCACCACCTTCGAAATGAAATTCCTGATAGCTGCCATCCGGACTTCTGTAAGCACCGCTATGACTATTTCCAAAACCGCCAAAGCCACTGAATCCAGAGCCGTCAAAGCCGCCGTTTCTATTAAAGCCACCTTCACCATATCCGGCACCGCCAGCACCTTCTTCAAATGCTGCATGACCGAACTGATCATAGAGTTTTTTCTTCTCAGGGTCACTGAGCACATTATATGCTTCTGTGACTTCCTTAAACTTTTCTTCAGCATCCGGATTTCCCGCGTTTGAATCCGGATGGTATTTCTTTGCCATCTTACGATAAGCTTTCTTTATAGCATCTTTATCCGCGCTGCGACTGATTCCCAGCACTTCATAATAATCTCTCTTTGCTCCCATACTGGTCACCTCTGACTCCTCATATTGCGAAATAAATTCATTACTGCCCACAGCTTTCATCCATATACTTTGTAATATATTTTCTGAATACAGTAATGTCAATTTATTGTAACTATTCAGTATCTACAAATTCCCCGGAATCTCTTCCGGGGAATGCTGTTGTCCATCTCCCGAACATCCACGGGAAATAACTTTTATTTTTGTTCTATTTGTAATATAACATTCATTCTTTTAAAAGTCAAGGTATGGAACATAATTTCATATTTTTTTCACATTAGTAGTTCTATTGCATTTTCTATGGTATAATGATAATACTTTACTATTTTCAGGAGAACAAAAATGAAAAAGAAACAATTAAATCTCACCTCCGGTCCTATTTTACGGACTTTGTCTGAGCTGGCACTGCCAATCATGGCTTCTTCCTTCCTGTCTACCGCCTACAATATTACAGATATGGCATGGATAGGAATGCTTGGCTCTAAAGCAGTGGCTGGCGTGGGCGTGGGAGGTATGTACGTCTGGCTCTCCCAGGGACTTTCTTCCCTGGCAAGAATGGGAGGACAGGTAAACATGGCGCATTCCCTTGGAAGAGGTGACCAGAAGACTGCCGCAGGCTTTGCACAGGCGGCTCTGCAGCTTACCATACTCTTCTCTCTTTTTGTTACCTTGATCAGTATGTTATTTACGAATCCGCTGCTGCATTTTTTTGCATTAAATGATGCAGAAACTTACAACAATGCCAGAATTTATATGCGGATCACCTGCGGGCTGATCCTGTTTTCCTTCCTTTCCCAGGTGCTGACAGGTCTTTTCACAGCCCAGGGCGATTCCAAAACACCATTGAAGGCAAACTTCTTTGGCCTGATACTGAATATGATCCTTGATCCGCTTCTTGTTCTTGGTGTAGGACCATTTCCCAGATTAGAAGTTGTAGGAGCAGCAGTTGCAACTGTTACCGCACAGATTATAGTTCTGCTGATCCTTGTTACAGAAATTCTCCGTGACCACGGTGAAGCCAATGTACTACACAAAATCCGTCTGCTTTCACGACCGGATATTGCCTGTTTAAAAGGTGTCTTTCGCATTGGAACCCCCACTGCGCTTCAAGGAAGCCTTTACTGTATCATCTCCATGATACTCACCCGAATGGTTTCCGGATTCGGGGACGGTGCTATTGCCGTACAGCGTGTAGGCGGACAGATTGAGTCTCTTTCCTGGAACACAGCTGATGGTTTTGGCTCCGCCCTGAATGCTTTCATGGGGCAGAACTACGGAGCAGGAAAAAAAGACCGAATCAAATCAGGATACCATATTTCCATTCGGCTTCTGATATGCTGGGCTGCACTGATCACTATTGCCTTTGTATTTTTCCCGCGGCAGATTTCTGTGCTCTTTTTCCACGAGGAGGAAGTTATCCGGCTTTCCGTTGATTACCTGCGAATCATCGGATTTTCCGAAATTTTTCTCAGCGTGGAAATGATGACTGTGGGTGCCCTGTCTGGTCTTGGACGGACACAGCTTTGCAGTCTGATCAGCGTTGGCCTGACTGTTATACGAATCCCCCTTGCACTGGTTCTGTCAAACACTGCACTGGGACTGAATGGAATCTGGTGGGCACTGACACTTTCCACCGTTTCAAAGGGAATTATTTTTTATTTTGTGTTCCAGTATATTTGCGAACATAGTTTGTTAAGAACTACAAACAGATAACCAGTATTTCCTCAACATTTTTTTGAAAATTACTATGAAAGTCCCGAAAGGCAGCTGTAAGAGCGCAATAGGCGCAGAACAGCTGCCTTTCCTATATGGTGATGCTGCCAACAGACGGCATATCCGTTTGAAAAGCAAGAATATCACAGGCAAAAAGAAAAATAATTATAGTGGTAAAATTAACACCAATTTACAACTTTTTTCATAAAAAATATCGTACAGGACTTTCTGATATATAAAGAGTTTGCCTGTAACATTACAAAGGAAAGTGACCCTGTACGACAAAATTATTCAACTGGAATCCACACTTTCATTTCTCCCTCTCCACGGTTATTCCAGAGGAAATAGGGTATCGCTGTAAGCTTTACATCTTCTTTCATTTCCTGATACACTCCATAAAGTGTATCTCCTGCCATTTCTCTTCTTCTGGCACCTTTTGCATATATTGTATTAATTTCTTTTCCTGCAATACTGTTTCTCTTTGTTTCAAGCTCACCCTGAGCATATAAGCCCAGTTCTTCTATTTCAGTTCCATTGTCAACAGACTCAAAACAATACAGTAAAGGCCCCATAATAATTGCAGCTTTTCTTGCGTCATAGCTAATTTTTCTATTCGCAGCTATGATAATTGGCTCCATCTGAAATTCCAAATCAATTCTATTACTTTCCTGTGAATCTAAATCAACTAAAATATATCCAGTTTCTGATCTCTCACAGAAAATTTCTTGCCCGTTTTTCTTTACCTTGACACCAGTGGACCAGGCAGGATATCGAATAGCTATTTTACTACACTCTTTGCCGCTGACTGTTATTGAGATTAATCCGTTTAACGGAAACTGTGTCTCTAATTTTACCTGATACTGTTTTCCATTTCTTTCAACAGTAGCTTCACTATTTATAAACTGGTTCACATACAGTATACTTTCATCCTCTTCTAATCCATATATGTATTTCCCAAGTCCTGCTAATGTACGTGCAATATTGGGTGGACAGCAGGAACAGGCATACCACTGTTGCCGAACGGATTTCAAATGATTCCTCTCCGGATTATCCTTGCTACGTCTGGGAAGCATCTCCATTGGATTCGCATAAAAGAAATGTTCTCCGTCCAGACCAAGGCCTGATAATACTGCATTATAAAAAATATATTCAATTGTATCCGCATAACAACTCTGCTCAAAATTCTGCAGCATTTTAAACGTAAAAAAGATCATTCCAAGAGCTGCACAGGTTTCCGAATAATTCGTATCATTAGGAAGATCATAGTCTTTCGTAAAAGCTTCACCAGAAGGTGTAGAACCAATACTTCCATTTATATAAATCTGCTTATTCGTAATATTATCCCACAATGCTTTACAGCTATCCAGCAATTCCTTATCTCCATTATGATAAGCCAGATCTGCCATTGCTGTATACATATATACTGCTCTGACAGCATGCCCCGTTGCTTTCTTTTGCATACGTACCGGTTGATGGAATTGATTATACTCCTGATATGGAAATTGATTATATCGTCTATTTGGTTCTTCCACTTTACATTTTGTCCAGTGACAAATTCTTTTACGTTTTATAAATTCTTCTTCAAAAAATTGATTTGTTCCACGCATGTCAATAAAATATTCCGCTAATTTTAAATATTTATTTTCATTCGTGAGATCATACAGTTTCACCAGCGCAAGTTCTAACTCCTGATGCCCTGGATATCCATGCATCTTCCACTCTTCCGGTCCAAATTTCTCATTAATACAATCTGCAAACCTGCAGGCAATTTTTAATATTTTATCTTTTCCTGTTCCCTTGTAATAAGCTATGGCAGCCTCAATTAAATGTCCTGCGCAATATAATTCATGGCACTCTAAAATATTAGACCATTTTTTCTCTGGTTCAACAAGCTGGAAATAGGTATTTAAGTATCCATCTTCTTCCTGAGCTCCTTCCAGAAGGTCAATAACCTCATCTGCCTTTTTTTCCAATTCAATATTATTTTCCACCTGTAGTGCATTTCCTACAGCTTCTAGCCATTTGTACAAATCACTGTCCTGATATGCTTCTCCGTAAAATTTATCATTTGAAATACCAGCTGCAATTCGGAAGTTATCTATAGCATGGCTTTTTTCGATTCCTTTTACTTTATCATTCAAAATATCCCATTGATAAGGGATTACTTTTTTTAATATCAGTTCCTGATATTCTTTCCAAAATCCACTTGTAATTTTTACATTTCCAATTTCCAGTGCTTTCATTTAAGTTTCCGTTCCTCCATAATCCTATATTCTTTGGGGGTACAGTTTTCCTGCTTTTTAAACACCCTGACAAAATAATTCGCTGTTGCATATCCTGTCATATTCGCTATTTCATTTATATTTAATTCTGTTTCTCTCAATAAGATCTTGGCCTTTTTCAAGCGAAAATCACTAAGATACTTTGTAAATCCCACGCCCATTTCATTACAGAATAAACTGGATAAATAATTTTTATTCATAAACACTTCTGCAGCGGCAGATTCCAGAGAAATATCCTGATGATAATTTTCTTCAATATAACTTAATACATTTCTGACTGATTTACTGTATTTTTCTGAATCGTAATTGCTTTTATAATCAATCTGCTTTTCCTTTTTTAATTTTTTCACTTCACTCTGAAGTAATTTTACTTTTTCCTTTTCATTTCTGTTTTTTTTCCACTCACCTATCACTTTCCCGATAATCTTATATAACTCTTCCTCCTGAATGGGCTTTAAAATATAATCTACTGCTCCATTTTTAATAGCTTCATGCACATAAGAAAATTCTGTATATGCACTGACAAAGATGCAAAAACAGTTTTTATTCGTTTCCCGTACTTTTCTAAGAAGTTCAAGGCCAGACATTTTGGGCATTCGGATATCCGAAATAATCAGATCCGGAGATAGTTTCTTGCACAATTCCAATCCCTCTTCTCCGTTATCACAGGTTCCGACAATTTGTAATTCGCTTTCAAACTTTTTCAGAAAATTACATAGCAAAAAACGTATATTTTCCTCATCATCAATTATCAAAACTTTCATCCGGCACCACCTTTTCCCTTTTTATCCTAAATGAAACTTTTGTTCCTTTTCCCTCTTCACTTTCAATAGTGATTCCAGACTCTTTTCCATAATACAAAACAAGACGGTTATTTACATTTACAAGACCAATTCCTGTTCTGGGAGATTCTTCACTGATAACTTTTGAGGCAACATTAGCTGCAAGAAGTGAGTGAACATATTGTAATTGAGCCGGACTCATTCCACATCCATTATCACTTACAACAATTCTTAAATTATCATTTTCCAGTACAGCTTCTATGAGCATTATTTTTGTTTTCTGCTCATCTTTCAGGCCATGACAATATACGTTTTCTACTAATGGTTGTATAGTTAAGCACAAAATTGGGAAATCATACAGTTCCTGCTGAATCCTGTAAAATATCTGAACTTTTTTTCCAAACCGGAATTCCTGCATACGTATATAGTTTTTCACATAATTGATTTCATCCTTTAAGCAAACTATATGCGTTTTATCATTTAATACATATCTATACATTTTGGCAAGTGCATCTGCTGCTTTTTCAACTTCATAGCTTTCACTTTTAATTGCCAATGCTCTGATCGTTTCAAAAGAATTTGCAAGAAAATGTGGATTTATCTGCGTTTGCAGTGCAAGTAATTTTGCCTTATTTGTTTCTCTTTGTATAGCAGCATTTTTTTTCAACATCTCTTCCAAGGAAACCACCATTGCATTGTATGTTATTTCAAGGGTGTTTATTTCCTTTAAATTTGAATTCACTTCTATATTTTTAAATTTTCCATTGGCTTTCATCAAACTCATGCTGGCAGTCAATTTTCCCAATGGATTTGAAATAGACCAGGCAAAATAAGATGCACATATCACAGACAGTATCAGAATAACAACAGCTACACCTACAAAACCTTTCAGATTTTCCTTTAGATTTCTGATAACAGCTTCATTTCCACATCCGATTTCTAAAGTCCAGCCGTTTTCAAATGTGAGCGTTTTCTGTATGATATTACTTTTTGAAGTATTTTCATTTTTTAAAATGATTTTATTGTCTTTATCTGTTAAAATCACATTAGCATCTGTTCCACTTGGAATAAAGCTAACGTTGTTCTCTATTGCATCGCTATAAATATCAAGTTCCAGAAATCCTATTTTCAAATTCGGACAATATATATCATAAATATTCTGTCCCACAGAAAACACAGGGGTGTGATCATCTACCAGCAAGTAAGGGGATCGGTCATAAAAACCGGTATACACGATATTCTCTTTACTTTCACGCAGGTCTTTCATGCACAGATTATCATAAAAACTATCTTTTCTTATGGTTTCATTTGTGCTGCTTATCCTGCCTGCATTATCTACCCAGCTGATATCTGCAATATATGTCCCGGATCTGCGAAGTGTCTGAAAATTCTTTTCAATTTCCTTGCAGCTATAAAGGTAGCCCTTTTCACCATATTTTAAGTGCTCATTACTATTTAAAATTACTTCAATGGCCTGACATCGTATGGTATTGATCTGGGAAAGAACAGTCTGAATATTATTTTTTGTCTGTATAAATTCCTTCTCAATCTCGTTCTGCTGTTGGTCTTTCGTATATTTGTATATCTGGCAAAACTGAACGATATTGAGCAGAACTGTAGACAGCAAAATCAAAAATACATAGGATATGGTCAATTGTTTTCGTATCGTATTTTTTCTTCTGTTCATTGCTGTTCTTTCCCTCATATGTAATTTTATTTATTATTCATTCCATAAGTTTTCACGTTTCAGATATGCTACTCCGATTTGTTCTCGTACAATCTCTTCTGAATCAGGAATATACATAGCTCCATTATACCACATAATCCATCCCGTATCATTTTTCATTACATATGGTTTATATACTGCTTTTTCGTCAAATTTTCCTTTATCCGGTGCAATGATCGGATTCTGAGAATACCGCTCCCATCCTGTGATTCCGTTTTTTGATCTGGCTAATCCAATTGCTGCACGATCCACATGGATAAAACCGATATAAAACATATAGTACCAGCCATCCCATTTCAGCACATGGCAGGCTGCTGTTTTATTTCTCTCCCAATCAACGTTAACATCACTGGAAAAAATAGGGTTTCCTTCGTATTTTTTCCAATTCATGCCATCCTTACTCCATGCATACCCAATAGCATCCGGTTCATGATTACCTCCTCCGGAATACCACATCTTATATATTTTTTCTATTTCATCATATATAACATGAGGACACATGATAGCTTTTAATTCCCAATCCTGGTCAGGTACAAGTACCGGAGTATCAAACCTTTCCCAGTTAATACCATCTACACTTTGGGCATAACCAATGTAAGATTTACCTTCATTTGTATAGGGTGCCATCTGTCCGGAATACCACATTTTATATATTCCATTTACTTTTATCACAGATGGACGGTTTAATTCATCTTTATCCCACCATGAATCCTCTCTTGGTTTTAACACCTCGATGGGCTCTTTCCAATGCACACCATCCGGACTTTCTGAATAAGCAATACATTCCTTAGGACGCCAGGAAAACCACATTTTATACATATTTTCATCTTTCATAACAGATAGATCAAAACATGTACCAAATTTTCCTCCTAATACCGGGTTTGTTTCTTCTTTTTCCCATCCATCTTTTGTGCCCCATGGGTATTTACTCAGATTTTCCGGAGTATCCCAAAAAAAGCGATCTTCATATCTCTGCACAAAAAAGCCTTGTTCTTCTAATTCTTTACTATATTTGATCATTCCTTATCCTTTCACGCTTCCAGCTGTCATTCCTTTTATAACCTGCTTCTGAAATACCACAAAGAGCACGATTACCGGAAGGACCAAGATTATAATTGCTGCTGAGATCAATCCATAATCTGCCACATATTGGGATTTCATGTTATAGCATACCTGATTCAATGTTATTAAAGACTGTTTTGATATGATCAACAGACTTAAAAATAAATCATTCCAGCTGTTAATTAAAACAAAAGTTGCAACAGTTGCCAAACCACTTTTTGATATCGGCAAAATTATTTTCCAGAAAATCTGCACGCGATTACATCCATCTATCTTTGCAGCTTCCTCCAGTTCTTTTGGAATCGACTCCATAAAGGGAGTTAAGATAAAAATGCTAAATGCAAGATTCGTTACAATAAAAGCCAATATAATTCCAATCCTTGTGTTCAATATTCCTATTTTACGAAATATAAGAATAAATGGGATTATAATTGCATTTATAGGTATCATAATTCCCAAAGAATAATAGTGATAAATCTTTCTTCCTTTTTCAATTCGTGCAATGACATAAGATGTCATTGCACTTGCAATCGTAACGCCTGCCACACTGCAAATTGCATAAATAACAGTATTTAACATATGCAGCGGTACATCCGCAGCTTCCCATGCCGTAGAGTAATTATCCCACTTGGGATTTAACGGAAACGAAAAAGGTCTGGAAAATATTTCATTATTCTCTTTTAAGGAAGACAGGAAAACCCAAAAAAGTGGATACAGCATTATAAGCGCAACACTACACAGAACAAGGTATTTAATCAATATAGGTATTTTTACTTTACTGCGCATATTCCTTCTCCTCTAATCATTTCTGTTAATATAGGCAAATACTTTGTTCACCACTGCCGTAGCCAGAACAGCCATTATAAGCATACAAACCGCAATAGCAGTTCCACGTCCGATGCTGGAATCCACAAATGCTTCTTTGTACATATAAATAGCCAGAAATGTACTGGATGCACCAGGTCCGCCTTGCGTCATCATGTATGGAATATCAAATGTTTTAATTGCTCCAGATAAATTTATGATAATGCAAACCTGAATCATACTCTTCACATTTGGTATTACAATCTTTGAAAAAATATCTACCGTATTTGCACCATCTATCCTTGCACTTTCTATTATCTCACTTGGAATAGACTGCATTCCCGCCAAGAGGATAACAAAATGATACCCCAGATATTGCCATATACCAGGTAAAATTACAGAAAATAATACAATATCAGGATCAGATAACCAATTCTTTACATACTTTTCCATACCTACAGCTTTCAGAAATGTATTGATTGGTCCAAATGTAGGATTAAAGAACAATGAAAACATTAAGCCTATTACAGTTGCTGAAATAACCACCGGTACGAAATACGATGTCTGAAAAAATCTGAAACCCTTTTTCACACGATAAACCATGTAAGCCAGAATCAAAGCCAGAGGAAGCTGGATAAAAACTCCAGCTCCCATACTGATTAATGTATTGGCAATTATTTTTTTAAAGTATCGGTCACGTACAAAAATATCCAGAAAATTATCTAATCCGACAAATACACTGTCTCCAACACCATTCCATTTTAATAATGCAATAAAGAAAGAAGCTACAAGAGGAAGAATCAAAAAAACAGTGTAGAGACAAAATGACGGAAAATGAAATAATATAGCGAATATTTTATCATAGATTTTTCCTTTTCTCATAAGCAGCTCCGTTTAATTCTTTGCTGACTCCAGTGATTCATCAATATGTTCAATCACCTCATCCGGAGTTGAAATACCAGCAAATAATTCATCAAATCCATCTGCAAAATCAGTCCAGCATTCTGTCTTCGGACAAGTCTGTGGGAAGTTCGGGCAAGATTCTTTTCCCTTTCCATAAGCAATAATATCTGCCAGAAGCGGAACAGTAACCTTCTCATCGTCAATTTCTACATCATTTCTGGCCGGAATGTCTCCTGCATTATACAATGCAATTTCCTGCATCTCAGCTGAATATAAATAGTCTACAATATCAATAATTGCCTGTTTTTTGGTATCATCTTCCCATGCTTTTTTAGAAATCATATATCCCATATCACCACCTGCACGTGTGAAATTTGAGGTATCTCTTGTAGCGCCAGGCATAATAGGTGCATCAATAATAACTGAATTTTCTGCTGTCTCTTCTGTAATGTTAGGAATCTGCCATGTCCATGCATAGATCATTGCAGCTTTTCCTTCATTATACAGTGCAAACTGCTGATTCCAGTCTCCAATAGAAATGGTATCTGCCGGAAACAGGTTGTTTTCTCTCATTTTGTCGACAATTTCCAGGGTATTATGAATATTAGGGGTGTCAATGGTATAATTTTCTGTAAGATTTTCAAAATCTTTCTCGCAGTCTGGCATCTGTCCTAAAATTTCAGCTACGAATTCATGTGATGGATTTCCGCCCTTTGATCCCATTGCAAATGGAGTAATTCCATTCTCATTGAACACTTTTCCAACTTCAAGCATATCATCTAAAGTTTTTGGATATTCCAAACCATATTCTTCAAACAGCGCTTTATTGCACAGCCATACTCCGTACTGAAGAGAGGTTGTAATAGTGGTCAACGTCCCATTTGATGATGTTCTGCTAAATGATTCCTCCGGGAATAAATCTCTACTAACCAATTCTGACGCATCCAAGTATTCATCAAATGGAATAATAACATCTGCATCCAACAGCATAGTAGAGTTTCCGCCGCTTCCCCAATAAATAAAAATATCTGGTACTGTATCTCCTGCGATATCTGTTTTAATCTTGGCTTTCAGCTCATCTCCAACAATATTTTCGTGTTCCAGGGTAAATTCATCTGCATGATCGTCTGCAAAGCTTTCAATTGCATCATATGAAGGTTTCTGTGCAGGATTTGAAGGTGTTAACCAAGTTATTAAACGAATTGTCGGTGCATCATCTGCCATAACAGGAAGCGCTGTTCCGGTTACCATTGTTGCAGCTACAGTTGCTATTGCCATAATTTTCTTTGTATACTTTTTCATAATTTATCTTTCCTTTCTATTAAAATGCTGTATAGCCTCCATCTACTACAAAATCAGAACCTGTTACGAAACTGCTTTCTTCACTGGCCAGGTATACGATAATCCCTGCTATTTCACTTGCAGCTCCAAAACGTTTTAATGGTGTCCACTGCTCAAAATTAGACTGTCCGACTTCTTCTGGTTTTAACGGTTCATCACTCCATGTTCGAATGTAACCAGGACTGACTGTATTCACTCGAATACCATGTTTCGCCCATTCAATAGCCAGGCTCTTTCCCAGTAAGATAACGCCTGCCTTTGAAGAGTTATATGCACATTGGCATTGTGGGATATTTACTATATGTCCTGACATAGATGCAGTAAGGATAATGCTTCCGCTTTTTTGTTTTATCATTGCTTTTCCTGCTGCACGTGAAGAGATAAATGCACCGGTCAGATTTACTTTTATAACCCTTTCAAATTCTTCCAAAGGCATATCTTCTGCCGGAATATCCTGAAACGTGCCGGCATTACAGTAAGCAATATCCAATTTTCCCCATTTATCCACTATTGTATTAATAGTCTCTTCAATTTCACTTTCTTTCGTGATGTCTGCTGGCAGGACCAGTGCTTTTCTACCAAGCTTTCTAATATACTCAGCAGTCTCTTCCAGCCCCTTTTCATTAATATCTGAAATTGCCACATCAGCTCCTGCCTCAGCTAATGCCCACGCGCTGGCTCTTCCAATTCCATGCGCAGCGCCTGTTACCCACGCTTTTTTTCCAATTACCCTTTCACTTAGCATTCTTTCCCTCCTCAAATTGTGTTTTAATATATTCAATTCCCTGTGCTGCAATCCGTAATCGATTTTCCATTGAAAGATCCTTATCCAGATTTCTCCACATTCTCATATTATGTCCCTGTTCCCCGCCAAACTTATAGAAGGGTTCCAGTACAACGGCACCATCATAGCCCGTTTTTTTCAAAGCATTTCCTATTGCTTTCCAATTTATATGTGCACAGGTATTTGGGACTTTACGATTGGGTTCACTGACATGAAAATATCCAATGTAATCAGCAGCTTTCTCTATTGACTGTTCTATATCGTCTTCTTCAATATTCATATGAAAACAATCAAGCAGAAGCTTACAATTTGGACTGTCAATTTCTTTACAGAATTCCAGGCCTTCGTCAACTGTATTGATTAGATAATGTTCAAAACGATTAACAATTTCCAGATTTACAGTTACACCAAAATCTTCAGCCGTCTTCATTACAGCTTTCATACACGCTATACTTCTTTCCCTGTGCAGCGCTTTCATCTCTGGCTCAATAATTTGTGCACTATAGTCTGCCGGCCAGGAGCCATATACGATTCCTCCTACTGATTTTCCCCCAAGTAAGGAAATTCCTTCTATCCCACGTTTTAGGAATTCTACTGCACCATTTCTGCTTTCTTCTTGATCTGATGTAATGCAATACTCTTTTGGATAGCCAAATGTAAAAGTAGGTTCTATATCCAAATCTTTTATTACATCTTTCAACAAATCAATTTCTTTCTGATTCTTCTGAAACATCGCATCAGTTGGGAAAAATTCAAAAACTTCTGCTCCAACGCTTTTGGCTTGCTGTAAACATTTTATCACTCCCTGGCTTTCGTAAAAGCTGCCCCAATGATTAAAATGTATCCCAAATTTCATCCATCAATCCTCCCTTCCAACATTTTGCGCAAATATATTTTTTGTTATGTCTAGATTTTATTATATAATGCACAATCATTCAATTTCACATCCTTCACTTATATGTCATTTTCTACACTTTTATTTATTTTTCCTGCTATCATATTTAAAATATTTCCAAATATATCTGGGTAGAGTAGGCGGATGAAATTTTCATCCGCCCCTCATCAAACCGTGCATGAGGTTCTCCCTCACACGGCTTTCCGACATTCTTCTTTCTACAGCATTACGTCATGCTCTAGCCATTTTCTTTAATCCTTT
>OGRI01000859.1_pt1 | contig 28780 bp, 28 predicted proteins | sample 1553391 | NCBI WGS metagenome assembly OGRI01 (sample SAMEA2580052, study PRJEB22360) | human gut metagenome | reverse complement strand
CAGATGGCGGCGTGTCCCGTGAGACGGCGTTCGGCGATCTCGGCGGCGCTGCCCGCCGTGTCGTCCCGCTCGACGGCTTTGAGCTGCGGGTGGGCTTTGAGGAATTCGCCGCACTGCATCAGGGCGATCGGGTGGGAGTTGACTTCGCTCAGCTCGTCGAGCCGTTGGCCGGGAAGGGCCGCCAGCACGTGCGAGATGCGCAGTTTGCATTCGCCGATGATCTGCGATTCGCTGCGGCGCAACAATTCGTGATTCTGCAACAGACTGCCGGCGATGGTATTTTCGATGGCGACGATGCCCAGCAGCGATCCTTCGTGCCGCATCCGTTCGAACTGCGCCTCGAACGTCCGGCAGGGGACGATCTCGATCGGCTCGTCGCCGAAATAGCGCCGTGCGGCCTCTTCGTGGAAACACCCCGGCTCGCCCTGAATGGTAACCTGTTTCATCCGTAGTGTCAATAAAAAATCCCGTTCGCGGCGGAACGGGATTCATACGTTATTCATTTCGTAATCGATTCAGACCATACAACCCCGTTCTCTATCTGCTAAAATAGAAAAAGCTGAAAAAGTTGTATGCAAAACCGAATGACTGCATGTCTTCAATCGTCTGTATGGAACAAAAGTACGAAAAAGTCCGGAAGATGCAAATTTTTTCGGAGTTTTTTTACGAAGGCGGCGAAAATCCCTGCGGCCTTCCTGACGGTGTCCCGGCGAAAAAAGAGTTCCCTCCGCCGGAGGGAACTCGAACCGGCCGGTCGGCCGGCGGAAATCGGAGAGAAGGAGGCGCAGGGCGTTATTTGATGATCCGGTCGAGCTGGTCGATCGTGCGTCGCAGTTCGGCGTCGGTTACGGTGTAGTCCTGCAACTTGTCCGCGAAGTACTGTTCGTAGGCGTAGAGATCGATCATGCCGTGGCCCGACAGGTTGAAGAGAATCGTCTTCGACGCTCCCTCCTCCTTGGCGCGCAGCGCTTCGCGGACGGCGGCGGCGATGGCGTGGGTCGATTCGGGTGCAGGGATAATCCCTTCGGTACGGGCGAATAGTACTCCGGCTTCAAAAGTTTCTAGCTGAGGCATATCTACAGCTTCGATCAACCGGTCTTTTAATAATTGGCTGACGATCGCTCCTGCTCCATGGTAGCGAAGTCCTCCGGCATGAATATTGGCCGGTTCGAAATTATGGCCTAAGGTATACATGGGAATGAGAGGAGTCAGCCCTACGGTATCGCCGAAATCATATTGGAAGGTTCCCCGGGTTAGTTTCGGACAGGATTGAGGTTCTACCGCAACGACCCGGATCTGTTTCCCTTCGGTTAGTTTTTTGCGTAAATAAGGAAAGCCGATACCGGCGAAGTTCGAGCCACCGCCAAAACAACCGATCACCACATCGGGTTCCGCTCCTGCCTTTTCCATTTGAAGAATAGCTTCTTCTCCGATGACGGTTTGGTGCATCAATACATGGTTCAATACACTGCCGATGGTATAGTTGGTTTGGGGATCTTTGGCTGCCATTTCAACAGCCTCCGATACTGCGATACCTAAACTACCCGAAGAATTGGGATGTTCGCTCAGGATTTTTCTTCCGGCTTCCGTCAGTTCGCTCGGCGAGGGAATGACGTCGGCTCCCCAGGTGTTCATCATCAGTTTACGGTAAGGTTTTTGATTATAGCTGACCTTCACCATGAATACTTTTAAATCTATTCCGAAGTAACGGGCTGCGAAGCTCAGGGCAGATCCCCATTGCCCTCCGCCTGTTTCGGTGGTCAGGCGTTTGATGCCTTGTTTATAGTTATAATAAGCCTGTGGGATGGCGGTGTTGGGTTTATGTGATCCTGCCATACTGGTACTTTCGTTTTTGAAATAAATCCTGGCCGGAGTATCCAGGGCTTTTTCCAGTCCATAAGCTCTGACTAGCGGAGTCGGACGCCAGATTTTGTACAAATCTTGTACCTGTTCAGGAATTTCGATAAAACGTTCTTGCGAAAATTCCTGATTGACTAACTCTTCGGCAAAAATAGGCAAAAAGTCCTCTTTACTGGCTGCTTGTTTGGTTACAGGGTTCAGAGGAGGTAACGGTTTGTTGGTCATATCCGCCACGATGTTGTACCAGTGGGTCGGTAATTCTTTTTCTGTCAGGGTAATTTTCTTGTCTCCTTTCATGTTGTTTGCGTTTTAGTGTGTTTATCTGATTTTAATGATTAAGCAAAAGAAAAACGCCTGATGTTCGTAATAAACATCAGGCGCTTCAGTTCTTTTATACAATAGAATCACATTACCTCATCGTTTATTACGAAGTTCAACCGGCGCCACCACCAATTCTGAGTCATGTGATTTTGTTTTGTCATCTCTTCTATTCTCTTTTGATGCAACAAATATAGAAATGATTTTTTTTAAATTCCAAATAATAATGGATTTTTATTCTAATGGGTACATTCTTTTTGTGCTAATACTTTTTCGAATTGGGATAGACGTTCTTCCATTTTCCCTAATTCCCGGCAAGATTCTCGCATCTCTTTTTCTTTTTTCTCGATTTCTTCTTCTTTCTTGAGTAGTAGGGTTTTCAGGGTTTCTATTTCTTTGTCTTTTTCCAAACATTCCTCGCAGAAACCGAATTCGTTCCGATTGATTTGCCGGAGAGATTTTTGGTCTATAAGCGGACTTCCTATTTCACGGATGAGCCAATTGGCATTTAGTTCCGGGAATAGACGGATAATTCCCATCAGATGCTTGTCTGGTATGTGATCCCGGCAATTTAACCAGTTACTCACTTGTTGACGTGTCTTCAGACCAAGTTTAATTCGTAATTCTTCTTGTGAAATTTTTTTCTCATAGAGAAAATTAGCAAGCCTTTGATTTATTGACATATCCATGGTTGACGCAATATAAAAATGTTTACTTGTAAAGACCGTTTCTTGTGTTTCTTTTGAAAATTATTTACATTTGCCTTAGCCTTCGTTTATAAGTTATAATTAAATTTTGAAATTACGTCACAAAATGGATTGATAATAGTTGTTTCGTATAATTTGTTTGAGATAATATACGAATATGTTCTTGTTCGGAGAGAGGAGAAGCTTGGTGAGATGAGGGTGTCCAAAAAGGCAAAATACCCCCTTGTAGAATCGGATATTTGATTTCAGTCTCCAATAGGGATACGAATAAATCGAGGGTGCCAAATACTTTTTGGACACCCTCATATTTTATTTATGAATGAGTTGCGTGGCTAATTCTTTTATATCGATGCCTGAAAAATTGCCCGAAGTCATAATGAGCAATACACTATTTTCGTAATTCTTTTGTGTTAGCTCTTCTAGTAATTGCCGGTTATCCGTGAATACTTTCAATTGCGTATCGTCGAAACCTTTTCTGACATCTTCGGAACTGATCTCAGGTAAGCGTTTGTGCCTTACGACTTCCGGATTAAAAAATACGATAGCTTCGTCTGCCAGGTCCATGGTATGACGATATTGTGGAAGGAAAGCTGCATTCAGGCTGCTGAAAGTGTGTAATTCCATACAAGCGATTAACTTGCGTCGGGGATATTGTTCCCGTACAGCCTTTATGGTCGCTTGTAATTTTGATGGCGAATGGGCGAAATCGAGGAATACGACTGTATCGTTTTGTTCGGCTATTTTTTGCAGGCGTTTGGCTGCTCCCTTATAAGTAGCGATGGCTTTTAAAAAAGCGGTTTCGTCGATGCCCAATTCTTTACAAGCCAGATAGGCGGCTGAAATGTTTTGCAGATTATGTTCTCCGAATACCTGAATAGGGGTCGGTAAGCTACCTGCTAAATAAGTGGTTCCTTCTTCGGTATAATGAGGAAAACTTGTATATGGGATCGCTTGTACAGAAGCAGGTACCCGAGAGGCGATCTGTCGTAAATTTTCATCATTTTCGTAATAGATGAGTTTACCGTTCGGAGTGATCTGTTGGGTGAAAAGAGCGAATTGTTCTACATAGTTTTCAAAAGTAGGGAAAACGTTCATATGATCCCAGGCTATGCCGGTGAGGATAGCGATATCGGGGTGATAATGGTGGAATTTGGGGCGTCTGTCGATGGGAGAAGAAAGATATTCGTCTCCTTCGAAAACAGCGATTTTACTTCGGTCGCTCAGGTGAACCATGGTATCGAAGCCTTCCAATAAAGCTCCGGCCATATAATCGAATTCTATTCCGCATGTTTTCAAAACATGCATGATCATCGAAGTTGTGGTCGTTTTTCCATGACTTCCGCCGACGATGACCCGTAATTTGTTTTTGGTTTGCTCGTACAGATACTCCGGATAGCTGTAAATCGGAATTCCAAGTTCCTGTGCTTTTTGTAGTTCCGGATTATCTTCCCGGGCATGCATACCCAAAATGACGGCATCTAAACGGGAGGTGATGCGTTCCGGGTACCAACCCCACTTTTCAGGTAACAGGCCTGCTGCTTCTAATCTGGATTTCGAGGGTTCGAAAATCTCGTCATCCGAACCGGTCACCTGATATCCTTTTTTATGAAGTTCTAACGCCAGGTTATGCATTGCGCTTCCCCCGATAGCAATAAGATGTATGTTCATAAACTTATTTTTATAGTGTTGTAGATATTCAATCGATTGTAAATAAATTAGTTCTGTGTGCTATCCGATAATCTTATAGGACAAAGATAGTTGTTTTAGGTACACAATTTGCAAAGAGAAATACAATTAGTCGTGACAAATTTTTGTGTAATTTAAAATCAGTACATGAGATTTATTTATTTTCTGGTCTTCGGAGAATACTTTTGTTCGAAGGGTGTGAGCCTTTCGGATATCGGATTTACCCTTATTTTTTCGAAAAAATCATCCGGAACCGTATGTCCGGCGACCTGTAATAAAACTTTTTGTTCAGGATTGCGTAAAATCTTTCTGTAATACTAAATAAAAACAGGAAATGAAAACAAAAGGTTCTACAGCTTGGGTCTTTACTACAATGGTTGCAGTAGTATTGTTTATGGCCGCTTGCGGAAATTCTCAGAAGAAAAAGGAACAGGCGAAAGTTCAGGCAACAGAGCAACCCGCTGATTCAGTAACCGTTATCGAGTCAGAGACTGTCGTTATTGCAGTGGATAGCATCGCTCCCGATTCTGCCGCTATGAAACAAAAGGCACCGACCCCTAAAAAAACTAAGTAATTTAAAGCTATAAGCGAAAGGCTAAAAGCTATAAGCGTTTAATCGTTCTTAGCCTTTAGCCTCTAGCCTTTAGCTTTTAAAGAATCATTTGCGGCATAAATTCGAAGCTATTGTATTGAGGACGCAGACGATCGGTATTATAGAATTTATTGATATCGACCAATTTTTTACTACTGGTGACAATATCTATAGGTGCATTATCATAACGTCCGTTTCTTAAAATGACTAAACGCCCGTGCATTCCTTTAGAGATTAAATCGAGTGCAAGATTACCATAAGCCATAGGCACGATAGAGTCCATCGCATCCGGATTTCCACAACGTACCAGATAACCAAGTTTTTGATTGATGACATTGATGGTTTCCCCTTTATTGAACTTCGGAGAAAGATTTTTAAGCTCGTTGGAAACATAATCTCCAATTCCTCCTAATTTCTTATGACCGAACATGTCCGCTTCATCACTTTGGAACATCATCTGGCCGCCGCTGTAACTAGCTCCCTCGGATACCAGTACCACTGAATACTTGCTCGGATTGGTATACCGGTCCTGGCATAATAATTCCGCTAACCGTTCGATATCGAATTGGTATTCGGGAATCACACAGCGGTTTGCTGCTCCTGCCAGTGTCGGTAACATGGCTGAGAAACCGGCATAGCGTCCGAAGACTTCCAGTACCAGCAGCCGTTCGTGTGAACCGGCGCAAGTTCGCAAGTCATGGGTCAGCTCGATCGTCCGGGTGATACAGGTACTGAAACCGATACAATAGTCCGTACCCGGTACATCGTTATCCATCGTTTTCGGGATCGCTACTACTTTTACTCCTTCCTGACTCAGGCGTACGGCATAGCTTAAGGTGTCGTCTCCTCCGATTGGGATGAGGTAGTCGATGCCGATAAATTCCAGATTTTTCAGGACTTCAGGGGTTAAATCGTTTATTTCTGCATTGTATTTGTCCTTCAGATGTTCGGGAACGGCTGATTGGGGGACATGCGAAGCACGTGTCCGGGATGAATGTAAAAAAGTACCTCCTGTTCGTCCTGCTTTATTTACGATTTCTTCGGTCAACTCGAAATAATTACATGAATTATCTACTTTTTTGTCCCGGATGACATCGACCAAACCCTTCCAGCCCCGCCGGATTCCGATCACTTTATACCCTTCTCGTAAGGCACGTATGGTGACTGCTCTGATGGCGGGATTCAATCCTGGTACATCTCCTCCTCCGGTTAAAATACCGATAATTCCTTTTGCTTTCTGATTCATAGTAATTGAAATTAATGTTAGTAAATTCACACTAAAAGTGATAAAATATATTCTGAATAGCAAAATAAATCGTCAATAAGTGACTATATTTGTGTGATTTTTTTTGAATGTATTTAGAAAAGGATGTAATAAAGCGCTTTATGGCTTTATAGAGGTTTATGATTTTTTAATTTGAAATGAATAATTTTGTTGATTTTTGGGTAGGATTAGGCTATAATGGTTGGTTATTCCTGTTGTTGATCCTCCTTTTTTTTGCCCATTTGATTATGATCATTTTACGCAGTACGGTACTTACCACTAAAAAAAGACCGGCAACTGTAGAACCCGAGGAAGGAGTTTCGGTAATTATTACCTGTTCGAATAAGGCCGAGCTATTGAAACAGAATCTTGAAGCATTTCTGACCCAAGAATATCCGAAATATGAAGTGATTGTCGTAGACGAATGTTCCGAGGATGAGACGCAGGATGTTTTATCCGATTTGCAACAGAAATACCCGCATTTGAAGACTACCCGGATTTTTCCTGAAACGAAATTCCGGCGTACGAAGAAGATTGCTATTAATATAGGTGTCCTCGCGGCACAATATGATGTGTTGCTTTTTTCTGAAATTAATTGTAAGCCCGGATCCGGGCGATGGCTGCATGCGATGGCTTCTTATTTTACGCCCGATACGGCGGTCGTGATCGGATACTCCAATTATCCGGTAGACGGTGCGGGAGGAAAATTCAGGTGTTATTTCCGATTCTTGTGGTTCTGGAAGACGATGGTGCTGAATAGACGGGGACTACAGGTGGTCGGAAATGGTAATAATATGGGATACCGGAAAAAATACTATCTGGAGAAAAGAGGATTTACCGGTAATACCCAGGAATATATCGGTTACGATACAGAAATCGTAAAAGATATGGCTAAAAAGGGGACGGTCAAAGTGGTGAAAGACCCCGATACCCGGGTGGTGATCTGTGACGAGCGGAAAAAAGCCTGGAAAGATGATTATTCCTATTATTATGCTACGAAACGTCGGTGGCCATTGGCTGTGCGTTTGAGTAGCGATGTCGACTTTATCGTTGAAAGTATCGTTTATTTGTCGGCATTTTATTTTATTATACAAGGAACATTACGTGAATACAGTGCCGGAATTATAATATTAACATTTTTAATAGATTTTATAGTAATAAATGTGGTATTAAAACATCTGGGGCAAAGGAAATTATTCTTAACTTCGTTCACTGTAAATACCTTGGGTTTTATATTTCAATGGTATTATAATTTTTATTCAATATTTACTGCAAAGAAATGGAGATAACTAACAACTTATCTGAAAAAGCTTTATACGACTATAAGATAGTTCGTAACGCAATTGCCGGAGACGAGAAAGCTTATGGGGAACTTTTTAAGCGTTACAAGGATTCTGTATATTTTATGATCCTTAAAATGGTAAACAATCGGACTGATGCCGAAGACTTGATGTTCGAGGCCTTCGAGAAGGCATTTGCCAGTTTGAACTATTACTCTCCACAATTTGCTTTCAGTACCTGGCTGTTTAAGATTGCTTCGAATAATACGATCGATTTTATCCGGAAAAGAAAGGCGCAGACTGTGTCTTTGGATGTCGACGATATCAATCCTGAAGACAGAGGGTATATCAATAGTATTCCGGCTGATGTCAGAACGCCGGATGAAGAAGCGATTCGTCAGCAACGTGCCGATTTTATGCGGGAAAAGGTCGCTCTTTTGAAAGGAAGATATCGCCGGTTAATCGAATTACGCTATTTCGACGAATTTTCATATGAAGAAATCGCCGATACCCTGGCTATTCCTCTGGGGACGGTGAAAGCTCAATTGTTCCGGGCTCGGGAACTACTCTTGAATATTTTACAGCATACCGAGATTGCTAAGGAACATGGTAAAAATTAATTTTATCGTTTTATTCTTTATTTTTCTTTCTCCAATTGTTTGTGCACAGAGGGTCGTCGTTTCGGATAGTGTTGTATTTTCCGGAGTAGTCTTCGACACTCAGGATTCACAGACACTTCCTAATGTGACTTGTCGTTATGGTGAAGGTAAAGCAACTATTTCCGATCAAATGGGATGCTTTGTGTTGAAAATCGGTCGTAAAGATACCGTCCGCTTTACTTTTGTCGGCTATAAACCTTGTACTGTTGTCATGCCCGATACTTTGCTCGAAGATCAGTACATGATGGGGGTTTTTCTGTCTCCCGATACCTTACAATTATCAGAAGCTTTGATTTTACGCCGGTGGGGAGAGGTGCAAAGACAAAATCTGATCAATGCCCGTAATAATATGACCGGCATATTGAAGCAGGCTTATGCGCCTGTAGACTATATGGATGCCGATATGAATCAACGGATGATGCTCAACGAATATGCCCGGAGTGTCGAGATGAAAGGGCATGTCGATGTCGGTATCGGAGTCGGTACACAGTCGGTCGATGCCTATAAAATGCTCCGAATGAGACGGCGGGTAAAAAATCAGAAAGAATGGCTCAATCCTAATGAAATCGATCTGTTAAAGAAGATTTATTATTTGAAAAAAAAGGAAAAGCAAGATAATTGATTCAAGATAAATATATCTTTGTAGTGCTATTGTGTCTGTAATTTTTCCTTGTTGGGCTAACCGGAGAAAAATAAAGATAGGCAAGTATTTAGTATTAATAAAGTTATGATTTTATGAAGAATTTGTCCATTGTATTGAATGTTGTGTTGTTCGTTGCAGTGATTGTACTTTATGTATTGTACTTTTCTGGCCATAAGTCACCGGAAACTGCAATGACCAGTAAAGTTGCCGGTACTGCCGATGCAACAAAAATTGTATATATCAACACGGATACACTTTTGAATAATTATCAGCTGGCAGTCGAATTGAACGAGGCTTTTCTGAAAAAACAGGAAGATCGCAGGACAGAATTGAATATAAAAGCGAAAGCAATCGATCAGGAAGGAACCGAATTCCAACGGAAATTGCAAAATAACGGTTTTATTTCCGAAGCCCGGGCGATAGAAGCCAGAGATCAATTGTTGGTGAAACAAGAAAATTTCCGCCGCTTACAACAGGAGATGATGGATAAAGCTTCCAGAGAGCAGAGCGAACTGAACAAACAGCTTTTTGACGAAATCACTAATTTCTTGAAAGAGTACAACAAAGAGAAAGGATTCAGTATTGTATTGAGTACTCAGTTGGGTGGAAATGTTTTATATGCCGAGGATGGTTTCGATATCACGAAAGAGATTGTCGATCGCTTGAATGCCAATTACAAAAAGGGCGATAGTCAGAAATAAAATGACAGAAGATTTTTGAAAAGGCTGAGTGATCAGCCTTTTTTTATAGGTAAGGGTTAACCATCGGAGCAGTTTATGCTTATGAAGGTATTTGAACGTTATTTCAGTCGGAATCCGGTCTCTCGTCAGCTTTCTTTTGAGGCAGATACTGCTGTGATTGTTATTATCCCCGTTTTCAACGATCCGGATATTTTTGCTACCCTGGATTCACTTTGCTGTTGTTCGGTGATGAATATCAAGGCGGGTGTTTTGATTGTAGTGAACCATAGTGAAGTTTGCCCGCAGGAAATAAAGACCCGGAATATCGGGTTGTCTGACACTTTGAAACGATATGTTCGGGATAGGCAGACCGACCGGCTTCGCTTCGAAGTGGTCGAAGCATTCGATTTACCTGCAAAATATGCCGGAGTGGGATTGGCCCGGAAAATAGCTATGGATTTATCGGCTGCCTTTTTTTACCGAAACGGGCGAATCGATGCTCCTATTCTTTCTTTGGATGCTGACACCTGGGTCGAACCGAATTATTTGGAGGAGGTGGTCCGTTATTTTCAGGAAAAATCTGTGGCCGGCGTTTCTATTGCTTATGCTCACCGTCTCGAAGAAGCCGGTATGACAGTTCAGGCCCGTGAGGCGATAATGAAATACGAATTGTATCTGAGGTATTATCGTTTGGCATTGGAGTATACCGGTCATCCCCATGCCTACCATTGTATAGGATCGGCTTTTGCTGTAAGGACGTTGGATTATGTGGCTCAGGGAGGAATGAATAAAAGACAGGCTGGAGAGGATTTTTATTTTTTGCAGAAATTGATCGCTACCGGTAGATATGCAACCTTACAGTCGACGCAGGTATATCCTTCTCCGCGATTCTCGGGGCGTACCCCTTTTGGAACCGGGCAGGCGGTCCGGCAGATCGTTCAGGAGTCCGGACATTTTCGGGTATATCACCCACAGGCTTTTCGGGATTTAAAATGTTTTTTTCAGGGAATTTCTACCCTTTATAAAGTGGATGAAGCTGGTGTTTCGGGCTATTTTCAACAGCAGACGAAGGATATCCGGCTTTTTTTATCCCAAATGAATGGAATTGCAGTCTTGGCGGAGATCAATGCAAACTGTGCTTCTGTAGAGCAATTTATGAAACGGTTTTTCGATAATTTCAATGCTTTCCGTGTGTTGAAATATCTGAATTTTGTGCATGAAAGTTGTTATTCGAAAATAGATATCTTGTCTGCGGCCAATAAATTGCTGGCAGAATTGAACTTACCCGTTGCCGAATCTTTGGAATGTGCCCTTCAGATTTTCAGAAAGTTATTCAGATAGGCGTGGAAAAAGAGGGGAAGAGAAGCTGGAATTGACATAAGAAGATATATCTTTGTCAGCAAATAATAAAAATATGGATTTCGAATACAAGATGGAGATCACTGCCGATCCCGAAGAGGTTTTCGCTGCATTGACCAATCCTTTTCAGATTGAATTGTGGAGTGGCTATCCCGCTGATATGAAAGCTGAAGAAGGTTATGTGTTTTCACTTTGGGAAGGGGATATTACAGGTGTTAACCTGGAAGTTGTTCCCGGTAAGCTGTTGGTACAGGAATGGTTTTTCGGTGAGCAGGAAAAACAATCTATCGTCCGCATTACCCTGAAAAAAGAGGGAGCCAGGACTTTGGTCGGTTTGACTCATACCCATATCCCCGAAGATGTGTACGAAGAGATCACCGGGGGATGGAAAGAATATTATCTGGAAGCGATAAAAGGAATGCTTGAAATGTATTGACGCCGGATCAGATGACTTTGATCGTCTGGCCCAGTACTTTGATTACCTCGCCTTTTCGGATTTTGGCCCGTTTCCGGCTTTCCGGTTCGCCATTACGAACCACTTCTCCATTTTCCACCAATGTTTTTGCCATTGCCCCGTTTTCGGCAATTTGTAATACTTTCAGCAGCTTGATCAGCTCGATATAATCTTCTGTCAATTCAAATTCCAACATTTCCGATCGTTTAAATTCTGTGTAAAAATACAACTTTTTTGGGATTTTGGGACGGACCTTTTGTCCCGGAATTCCTGTAACTTTATATGGGGTACATACCGTAAAGTAGAAACAAACGGGAAAGAAAGTATTTATTTTTGCCGTTCTGAAATTTTGATGGTTGTTTGCAATGTGTTACAGGACAACCTTTTATGAACGAAAATTAATTTTTATGAAGAAATTATTCTTATCCTTACTGGCCAGTGTTACCTTATCGTCCGCATTTGCCGAAGGATATCAGGTAAACGTTTTGAGTACAAAGCAGACGGGAATGGGACATGTCGGGACAGGTATGAAATTAGGAGCCGAAAGTATGCATTTCAATCCGGCAGGCTTGGTGTATCTCAATGGGCATATGGATATGTCGGTGGGGATATCCGGTATTTTTTCAAATGCCAGGTACAAAAACGGAGATTATTCTGCAAAGACAGATAATTCGGTAGGGACACCTGTATATGCCTATGTCGGATATCGGATTTATGATAACCTGGCAGCCGGAATTTCTTTGACTACTCCTTATGGAAATTCTTTAAAATGGCCCCAAGCCTGGAAAGGAGCTCATCTGATTCAGGATATCACCTTGAAATCATATATCATACAGCCCACTCTTTCGTATAAAATTCTGGATAATCTGAGTGTTGGAGTCGGTTTACAGATCGCTATGGGAAATGTAAATCTTTCCAGAGCTTTATTGCCTGTCGGAGCTTTGGTGCCGATTCTGGGTGCCGATTATCAGGATGTTGTACCCGTGTCTGCCACTTTGGATGGAAAATCGAAAGTGAAACTGGGCTATCATATCGGTGTGATGTATGATGTTTGCGATAAAGTGACTTTAGGTCTTTCTTATCGTTCCCGGGTCCGGATGAAAGTAAAAGAAGGAACGGCCGAATTGGATTATGCCAGTGAGAAGATAAAAGATCTGCTGGATGCAACAGGACAAATACCTCCTTTGGATAAGGGAACTTTTCATGCTCAGTTGCCTTTGCCTTCGAATACGACTTTCGGGGTTAGTTACCGGCCGACCGATCGTTGGGAACTGGCTTTGGATTTGCAGTTTGTCGGTTGGAGTGCTTACGATTCATTAAATGTTGTTTTCAATGAGAAAGTATTGAAAATCGAGGATATAAAAGCAGAGAAAAATTATAAAAATACGATGATCTACCGGATCGGGGCCCAGTATATGGCGACAGACCGGTTGGATGTTCGTTTGGGATTATACTATGATCAAAGTCCGATCCGGAAAAATAATTACAATCCGGAAACTCCCGGTATGGGAAAAATCGGTATTTCGACAGGGTGTTCTTTCGAACCTTACCGGAATTTGCAGATCGATTTTGCCTTTTTGTATATACAGGGAGTCAGCCGGCATGGCTCTTACCCGGACAAATATAGTCCCGGCGGTAAGTTTTCCGGGAAATACGAATCGAATGCCGTTTCTGCTTCTTTGGGTTTGGCCTATCGTTTTTGAGAATAGAATTGACCTCCCCAAAAGTTATCCGAAATCAGCTGATTCGGATAGCTTTTTTTATGAGGCCGTTATATACATATTTGCATTTAAACGTACATTTAGTGTAAACATGTACATAAATACCGTTTATTAAATATATTTGTCTATTCTTAGGAACGGCTAAATCAGAACAGATGAAACACATGACTTTCGTACAATGGGCGGTCTGGTTGGGATTTATCTACCCGGTATGTTCTTGTCAGCCCCGACCGGATCTTAAATTGTGGTATACCCGTCCGGCTGAGCGGTGGGAGGAAACTTTGCCTTTGGGAAACGGACGTTTGGGGATGATGCCTGATGGGGGAGTCGTTCAGGAGACTATCGTCCTGAACGATATTACGATGTGGTCCGGTAGTTTTCAGGATACTCGTAATCCCGAAGCTTTGAAGTATCTGCCTGAGATTCGCCGGCTGTTATTGGAAGGAAAAAACGATGAGGCCCAGGAACTGATGTATAAACACTTTGCTTGCGGAGGACAAGGATCGGCTTTCGGACAGGGGGCGAACGCTCCTTACGGCGCTTTTCAATTGTTAGGTAATCTGCATTTACAATATCATTTCCCGGATAGTAGCGATGTCGGTTATTCCGCTTATGAGAGAGGATTATCTTTGGACAAAGCTTTGGCTTGGACCTGTTTCCGGAAAGGTAAGGTGAAATACCGGCGGGAATATTTCGTTTCCCAGACAGAAGATGTGATGATCATGAAGTTGACTGCCGACCGGAAAGGAATGCTGGATTTTGATGTTGCTATCGACCGACCTGAAAATTACACTTGTTATGCTAATGATGGGGTGGTTTATATGGAAGGACAATTGGATAACGGGAAAGGGAAGGCCGGAACGAAATATATGGTGCAGCTGAAAGTATGGACTGCAGATGGCCGGCAAGTGGCCGATTCGGCTTGTATACATGTCAAAGAAGCGACGACGGCTTATGTCCTGGTGTCCGCCGGGACAAGTCTTTGGGCGGCAGATTACCCGGAGCGGGTCGAAAAATTGATGCAGATTGCCGGTAATATGGATTATGGTTATTTGTTGGAGCGGCATGATTCTGCCTGGCGATATAAATACAACCGCGTGGAATTGGATTTAGGAACTCCGCAGGATATTTTGCCTACCGATCAGCGCTTGGCCCGTTTTCAGGAACAAGAAGATCCCGGTTTGGTCGCTTTGTATTTTCAGTACGGCCGGTATTTGTTGATCAGTGGTACGCGGGAAAATTCGTTTCCTTTGAATTTGCAGGGATTGTGGGCGAATAGTGTACAAACCCCTTGGAATGGCGATTATCACCTGAATATCAATTTGCAAATGAATTATTGGCCGGTAGAGATCGTCAATTTATCGGAATTGCATACTCCGTTGAAAAATCTGGTAAAGGATTTGGTGACTTCGGGTGAGGTCACCGCTCATTCTTTTTATGGAGCTCAGGGCTGGGTGGCTCATATGATGACGAATCCCTGGCGTTTTACTGCTCCGGGAGAACATGCTTCCTGGGGAGCCACGAATACCGGCGGGGCCTGGCTTTGTGAGCATTTGTGGGAACATTATGCTTTCACACTCGATCAGGAGTACCTCAGGGAGGTCTATCCCGTGTTAAGCGGAGCCTCCCGTTTTTTCCTTTCTTCTATGATCGAGGAACCTACACAGGGGTGGCTGGTTACAGCCCCTTCCTCTTCGCCTGAAAATGCTTTTTATATGCCTGGTACCCGAAAGGAAGTCAGTGTTTGTATGGGGCCGGCTATGGATACTCAGATTATCAGGGAGTTATTTTCTAATACAATACAGGCTGCCCGCTTATTAGAGATAGATGCTGCATTTGCGGATTCTTTGGAGAAAGCGTTGGATAAATTACCGCCGATGCAAATCAGTCCGAAAGGGGGATATTTGCAGGAATGGCTTGAAGACTATGAGGAAGTGGATCCCCGGCATCGTCATGTCTCCCATCTGTTCGGTTTGTATCCTTCGAATCAGATATCCCTGGCCAAAACCCCGGAATTGGCCGAAGCTGCCCGTAAGACACTTCAACGGCGTGGAGATGGAGGTACCGGTTGGTCGATGGCTTGGAAAATAAATTTCTGGGCCAGGTTGCAAGAGGGAGACAAAGCTTTGGAATTGCTTAAAAATTTATTGAAACCGGTGGTTACCGGCGGTAAAGTAGATTATACCGGCGGGGGAACTTATCCCAATTTGTTTTGTGCCCATCCGCCTTTTCAGATCGATGGTAATTTAGGCGGTTGTGCCGGTATTGCCGAGATGTTGATTCAGAGCCAGCAGGGATTTATCGAGGTTTTGCCTGCTCTGCCTGCTGTCTGGAAAGAGGGGAGTTTTAAAGGCTTGTGTGTACGTGGGGGAGGTGTCGTCGATGCAAGTTGGAAAGCCGGCCGGCTGGAGAAGCTGACTTTACATTCCAGGGTAAAATCTGCTTTTAAGTTGAAAATTCCGGAGCAAGTGAAACGGGTAGAAGTAGACCGGCAACAGTGTGATATTCAGAATGGTTTTATCCATCTGGCTTTGGATGAAGGGGAACAATGTGAGATTGTGATGAAATATAAGTTGTAACTCCTGAGGTGGTTATTTCGTATTTTAAGGGTTTTCAATCGATGATAAAACTATTATGGAATATAGAACATTAGCCCATACTGACTTGACCTTATCCGCTATCACCTTCGGCTCTTGGGCTGCCGGAGGATGGATGTGGGGAAAATCGAATCGTGACGAAGCTGTAAAAGCCATAAAAGCGGCCTACGATGGTGGAGTGACTTCTATCGATACAGCACCGATTTATGGACAAGGCGAGAGTGAGCGGATTGTTGGAGAGGCTATCCGGGGTATTCCCCGTGATCAGGTACAGATTCTGACCAAATTCGGTATGAGATGGGATTTGCCACAAGGTGAATTCGCTTTTAAAAGCAAAGATAATCAGGACAACCCTATAGATATTTACAAATATGCCGGCAAAGAGAGTGTCATCAAAGAGTGTGAAGACAGTCTGCGGCGGCTCGGTACGGATTATATAGACCTCTATCAGATCCATTGGCCGGATGCTACGACTCCTTTGAGTGAGACTTTCGAGGCAGTAGAGCGTTTGATAGAGCAAGGAAAAGTACGTTATGCAGGTGTGTGTAATTATGATGCTGCTTTGTTGGAAGATGCCGCTAAACTGATCGATCTGGTATCGGATCAGATTCCTTATAGTATGGTTAATCGGGGGATGGACCGGGATATTATACCTTATTGTATCCGTAATGAAAAATCAGTGATCGCTTATAGTCCGCTTGAACGTGGCTTACTTACCGGTAAGATGCAACCCGGATACCGATTTGCTGAAGGCGATCATCGGAAAGAAAACCCTTTTTTTACAGACGAAAGCATTAAAAGAACGAATGCTTTTTTAGAAAAATTGCAACCTTTGGCTGATGAGAAAAAAGCGACTCTCGGACAATTGGTGATCCGCTGGACGATCGAACATCCCGGAATTACCGTTGCTTTGGTCGGGGCCCGCAATCCGGAGCAGGCGATTCAGAATGCGAAAGCTGCCGATATAATCCTGACTCCTGAAGAATTACAATTTATCAATCAGCAAATCGATCAGATGTTGAAATGATTATTCTTATTTTGGGACGGTTCAGGGATAAAATCTGATATTGCCCCTGTTTGGACTATTGTAATTGTTGTATCAAAAAATTGCACTATTTTTCTTGCCCGATTGGAAATTTAAGATATTTTTGTAAAAATAGATGATAAATATTCTGGTGAGGCGTGGAAGATGAAATTTTAATAAAATATTTACGCAAGAACGATCGGAAAGCTTATTCGATATTGTTCGATAAGTATTTCGAGCGGCTCTTTACCTTTGCTGTCCGCGTTGTGTTTCGGGAGGATGTGGCTAATGATATTGTGCAGGAAATTTTTATCAGTCTGTATGAAAAATCGGAAATCCTGAATTACGACCTTTCTTTAAAGTCGTATCTTTTTAATAGTGTGCGGAATCGTTGTTTTAATTATTTGCGGGACCGTAAGGTGGAAGACCGGCGTATGAATTTATATGCGGAAGCTTGTCTATGGTCGGATAATGTCGATTGGATAGAGGAAGAAGAAGTGTTGCGGAAAATTCAGGAGGTGATGCTGGAGTTACCCGAGAAATGCCGGGAGGTGTGTCGGCGGCGTTTTTTTGAAGGGAAAAAATTTGAGGAAATAGCCGAAGAACTCGATATTTCCGAAAGTACTGCGAGGGTACAAACTCACCGGGGTATGGAGATGTTGAGGCAGCGTTTTGCGGAATATGATCTGGCCGTTATTCTTTTTTTTATTCCTTTTCTTTAAAAAAATACTTTTCCTGTAAACAAATTTTATCTTTTCGTGTTTTAGAGGTGTCTAAAATTAAAGATCATGAAGATCGATTGGGTACTTTTAAAGCGGAGTGTATTATCGGATATATCTGAAGAAGAACGGAACCTGCTGAATGCTTGGTTGGATGAATCTTCGGAACACCGGGAATTTTACCGGGAAATAAAAACTTTTCTGTGTTCTCCGGAAAGTTTCCGGCCCACGGAAGAACGAATTCGTCGGTTCAAAGCTTCCTACGAAGCCAGGTTAACCGTTGCAGAGCGTAGAAAAAGACGGCACCGGATGGTACGGATAGGGGGGGCTGCTTCGTGTATCTTGTCGGTAGGGATGGCTTGCTTTTTATGGTGGCAGGTGACTTCATCCGTAAAAGAGCCCTTATTGACCGAAAACCGGCCGACGGCGACTATTTTGCCCGGAACACAAAAGGCTATTTTGGTAACCGGTGAGGGAAAGACTGTAAATCTGAATCCGGAAACCGCTGATGTCGAGATTGGAGAGGGGGTAAAGGCTAAAAACAGTAATCATGGTTTAATTTATTCCGATACGTTGACTGCAGGGATTGAAGATACCGAGAATCAGTTGATCGTACCTCGGGGAGGTGAGTATGCAATTGTACTGAGTGATGGGACCAGGGTGTGGTTGAATTCCGCTTCTGAATTGAAGTATCCGGTACATTTTGCAGGAGATATGAGAAGGGTGTATTTAAAAGGAGAAGCTTATTTTCAGGTTGCTCACGATCGGCAGAAAGCTTTTGTTGTCGTGACGGACGATATCGAGGTGAAGGTGTATGGGACGGAGTTTAATATCAATACCCGGGTTGCCGATTATGTACAGACCACTTTGGTACGGGGAGCTGTTTCGATAAAAACCGAACGATCCGCTGAAAAAATGCTGAAGCCCGGTCAGTTGGCGCAGTTCGATCGCTTGATCGGTGAGACCGAGATTAAAAATGTCGATGTATCTAATTATATCGGTTGGAAATCAGGAGTCTATATTTTTGAAGATAAATCGATCGAACAGATTATGGATGAATTGTCTTTGTGGTACGATATCGAAGTCTTTTTCCGTAATAATATTTCCCGTAACCGTCATTTCAGTGGAAGCCTGCCCCGTTATCGGGAAATCGACGATATGTTGAAGGTCATTGAAAAAACTTCCCATGTCCGTTTCGAGGTGAAAGGCAAGACGATAATTGTAGATTAAACGTTCGTTAACCGGACAGGAAGCGCAGGCGTTGAATAAAGAGTTAATAGCTGTCCGGAATCGAATGAAGGCTTTGAACGATGCTTATAGAAAAGAGAAAGATCCTGAAAAGTCTACCGAAATCAAAGATAAAATGGAGCCGTTTTACGAAGAAATGGGAAAAATTACTGATCGGTTTATAGCAACACATATCGATTCGTATGTGACTGCAGGACAATTGAGATATAAAGTCAGTTCCATGACTTATCCCGAAGCACAGGCTGTTTTCGATCGTTTGAGTGAACGGGTAAAGAAAAGTAAGCTGGGGCAAGAAGTATATCAGGAAATTCAAAAGTTGAAAAATGGTTCTCCGGGCAGTCCTGCTGCCATATTCAGCAAAAAGGATATCGACGGAGAAATGTTTTCGTTGGCAGACCTCAGGGGAAAATACGTGATTATCGATTTCTGGGCCAGTTGGTGTGTTCCCTGTCGGAAAAGTAATCCCCATCTGAAAGAATTGTATAGAAAGTATAAAGATCAGGGCCTGGAAGTGGTGTGTGTGTCCGACGACGATTCGAACGAAGAAAAATGGCGGGCAGCTGTAGAAAAAGACGATATTGGCATGTTCCGGCATGTATTGCGCGGATTGAAACAGGTGGGTAACGAGTTCGACCGTTCGCAGGATATCAGTGAAAAGTATGGTATTCATTCCTTGCCGACAAAAATTCTGATCGACCGCGAGGGTATCATTGTCGGACGTTATGGGGGAGGTGGAGAATCTCACGAAAAAATGGATGAAAAATTGAAGGAAGTATTCGGGAATTAAATACAAAGAAAATAAAAACAATCATTTGTATAGTGCTTTGTTTGTGCCTGTCCGGAGGTTTACAGGCCGGGATCCGTAAAAGTAACCTGAAAGTGTTGTATGTCGGCGGTTCGCCGGATGTCGATTATGTCGGTAACCGTCCCGATTCGGCGGTGTTGGCACAAAGCAGTGCGAAACGTATGGCTTCCTTTGACAAGATGTTGAAACGCTATTTCCGGCAGGTGACGGTGATCCGGGCCCAAGCCTACCGGCCGGAATTGTCGGACAATTATGATGTAACGGTGATGGACGGTCGGCCGGCTCCTATCCTGCCGGGCATTATGGAAAGGGATAGTTCAGGCCGCCTGACCCGGTATGAAAAAACCGGTTATTTGCCTCCCGACTTCGACCGTCCGATGGTGAAGAAACCGATGCGGACGCTGCCTTATATCGACGATACCATAGCTCCCGATTCTTTACCGATGTGGCGGGGGCAGAAAGAAGGGTATATGTCGAAGCGGAGCTCCGTGTCGGCATGGTATCGCGGCCCGGTGGTTTCGAGGATTCGCCTGAAGCTGAGATAATTTCCGGTGGCGTTTCGGCTAAGACATGGGATGCTGTGGCGATCGGAAGACATGGTAACTTTCTCCACTGGGGATTTGCTGCTTTGTCCGACGATATGACGGATGAGGCCCGGGATGTGTTTGCCAATGCTGTGGTGTATATTGCCGGTTTTGCCGGCCAAACGCCGGTCGCCCGCAAATATAACGACCGCATTATCACCCGGCATGATATTACGCTTCGTGCTTTTTCGGCTACCCGCCGGGCTTATGCCCTGAACGTGGAAACGATGAAAAATCATGCGGCTAGGATGGAAGATTTGAAACATATGATTTGCATGACTCCGACAGAGAAAAAAAATGTATTGAAATAAATAAAAAATTATGGTATGAAAACACAAATGATAATAGGGGGTATCCTTTTTGGGGTGGCTGCTTGCACAGCCCCGGCAGACGGTTACCGGATTACCGGCAACATTGAAGGGGCTGGTGACGGAAAAGCCATATTGTTACAGTCGGCAGGTTTCGAGGAACCGACGATGGGAGATACGGTGAATATGCGGAATGGAAAATTCGTGTTCGAAGGGCGTTTGGAATCCCCGGTTTCCGTCACTGTAAAGGTGTGTCCTGATAGCGATCAGCCGGCAAGTCTGGGATTTATTGCAGAGAATTCCCCGATCCGGGTGATGGCTGCCTGGAAAGATGTGATCGAACGGTATGGCTACCGTTCGATCGGCGGACAAACGGTGGAAGGGAGTTTGAACCAGGAAGTGTATGAGAAGATCGCCGGAGTATACGGGCAGATGTTAAAAGCCCCGGAGCACAAGGAATATGCCGAGGCACAACAGAAAATGGCCGGATTGAGGAATACGGATACCGAAGCCTATTATAAATTGCAGGACGAAACGGAGCCTTTGTCCGAACGCTTTTCCGAAGCTGTACGCCAACGGCAGTTGGAGCTTATACGGGAAAACCGCACGGTGGAGTCGTCCGTTTTGAATCTGCGGATGATGTGGAACGATATGACGTTGGAAGAGTTGAAGGAAGTATTTTCCGTTTTGGATCCTAAAGTGCAGAATAGTCCTATGGCGGCAGAGGTGCGCGAGGAGATTGCTATCCGCGAGCGGGTACGGCCGGGGCAACCGGCTCCCGATTTTTCGCTGGAGACGCCGGACGGAAGCTGGCTGGCTTTGTCGGATTTGCGGGGTAAATACGTGTTGCTGGATTTTTGGGCTTCGTGGTGTCGCCCTTGCCGGGCTTCGTTCCCCGAAATGAAAAAGATTTATGCCCGCTTTAAGGATAAAGGGTTCGAGATCCTGGGAGTGACCAACGACAGCCGCAGGGAGGACTGGCTGAAAGCCTTGGAACAGGATCAATTGCCATGGAAACAGGTAATCGATGAATTCCCTGAGCCATACAAACCGGCCAGGGTGATCACGATGTATGCCGCACCTTATTTGCCTACTTTGATTTTGATCGGGCCTGACGGAAAGATCATCGGACAGGCAAAAGATAAACATCAGTTGGTAGAATGGCTGGAAGAGCGTTTGTGATCAATTGACAGGCTGGAGGGGAGGATTGTAGTCCGGTAGATTTTCGATCGCTGAAAGTCTGCCGGACTTGTCATTTGCTATTTTAAGATTATCTTTGTAGAAAAAGCTGAATTATGGTATTATCCATCGGATTCGGATTAGCATTACCTTGATCGGCGGAACTATGTTCCGGATAAAATTCCCCCCATCAGAACTGAAGGTTCGCTAATCAGAAATCTGAAAGGCGGCACTGATCAGGAACGAAGTAACGTTGAGGCAGGTAAACTTTCGAATTTAAAAGAGGAATAATGGAAAAAAATTGTAAATATATTTTATGGGATTTAGATGGGACGCTGACCGATCCGATGATAGGAATTACCACCTGTGTGCAGTATGCTTTACGGCATTTGGGGATTGAGGTGAAGGATTTGCAGGAGTTGTGTCCTTTTATCGGACCGCCTTTGTTGGATTCATTTCAGGAATTCTATCGTTTATCCGAAGCTCAGGCGCAAGAAGCGATCTTGAAGTATAGAGAACGTTTTGCGACTGTGGGCTGGCTTGAAAACGAGGTATATCCGGGGATGCCTGAGTTGTTGGATCGTTTGTGTCAGGCGGGAAAGACCATGATGGTGGCTACTTCTAAGCCGGAAGTATTCGCCCGGAAAATATTGGATCATTTTCAGCTTGCCGCTTATTTTTCCTTTGTCGGAGGGGCTACTTTGGACGGAGTACGCTCGACTAAAGAAGAGGTGATCGATTATGTACTGAAGACTAAGGAGGTTGTATCTCTTTCCGAAGTAATTATGGTCGGTGACCGTAAATTCGACATACTCGGGGCGAAGCATGCGGGAGTGAGTTCGGTTGGGTGTGTATATGGATATGGCTCCCGGGAAGAACTGGAAACTGCTGGGGCGGATTATGTGGTAGATTCGATCGGGGAGCTACAGAACTTACTTTTACCGTAAATGAGTGTGCATCGTGTCGGCTGTGGTCTCTATCGGTTGGTATTACAAGCGATAGTAATCCGGTTATGCTTGACTATCGGATTTCGATTGCTCCATGAATGGGGGGAATATAAAAATAAGCAGCTACTTATGTAACTGCTTATCGGGAAGTGGTAGCACCTGGAATCGAACCAGGGACACAAGGATTTTCAGTCCTTTGCTCTACCGACTGAGCTATGCCACCAGCGTTTCATTGCGTGTGCAAAGGTAGAGCTTTTGTTGGAATGTGCAAATAAAATGCAAAGAAAAAATGAAAATATTTTTATTGTTGTAAATTATCGGGAGATTTTTTTTCTGAGTATTAATAATTTACTTTATATTTGTGTCGATAGAAGAATCTTAGTTTTGTGTTTTTGTAACTAAAAATATAGCTCTACGTACCCTTCTATATGTTTAATCATTTTTTTAATATTTTTTATTGTGAATATTTTTGTAGCAAAAATGAGTTCCGCCACAACAGGTGACGATCTCGCAACTCTCTTTGGAGAATTCGGTACTGTTTCTTCAGCAAAAGTAATTATGGACAAGGAAACCGGCAATTCAAAGTGTTTTGGTTTCGTTGAAATGGAGGATGAAACCGAAGGAATGAATGCTATTAATGCTCTTAACGAGTCGGAATTTCAAGGAAGAAAGATAGTAGTGAAAAAAGCTCGTCCGAGAGAAGAAGGTGAAAACAGAGGTCATCGTTCATTTTCTCCCCGGGGTGGCGAAAGGAGATTTAATCCGAATCATTAATTGAGAAGGGTACTGAGAGCTCAAAGCTCTCAGTTTTTGTATTTGGCTTTCAGGTAAGCGTATAAAACCTTGTGTAGTAAGGCTGCATTGGCTTTTTCCTCCTCAGATAAACGCGGATCTGTTTCGATACCGTTGCAAGCGTCCGATAGTTGTTCATCTCCGTCGATAAAATCGGTTGCATTTTCTTCCAGATAAAACATATCCGACAACTGCATCTTCTCCAGACATTCGATAGCCAGACTTCTCGCCTGTAATATGTTGTCCTCCCGATATTTGGAGAGAAATACTTCGATGATGGAATCGGTAAAATAATCACAGAAATAATGCAAAAGCAATAACCTGCGTTTATAAAGCTCGGGGGTCGGTAATTCCGGTCGTCTGAAAATATGCCCCAAGCCCAGATAAGCCAGTTCTGCTATCTCGATGCTTTCTTCTTCTTCTTCATCTAATTCCAGTAAAAGAATTTTAAACAGGGCATCTGAAAATTCGGCCTGCAACTCCTTTTCGTTGCTTTGATTGTAATAAGCCAGACGGTGGTCTCTGATCTCCCGCAAGTTGGCCCGCAGTTTTTTACGGTCTGCATGTATATTACTCAGCTCCCCGATTTCCCGTAAAACATCTTCTAAATCTCTGCTCATCTGTCCTCCTTTGCTTTTTTATTTTCACTTTCCCCGGCAGCCGTTGTTGAAGAAAAATTCTGCCATCCCTGGGCTTTTAATTCGAAAGTATTCCCGTCGCGGGTAGTCATATAACATCCTTCAGAGGCTTTGCAGGTATGGCCGATCACGCTGATTCCCGGCATAGCGGTCAGCAGGTCGTAATGCTCTAAAGGAGCGGTGAACAAGAGTTCATAGTCTTCTCCTCCGGATAAGGCGCATACCGTAGCATTCATATTGAGCTCTTCCGCCATTTTGAACGTTTGGTAATCGATCGGTATTTTTTCTTCATAAATGTTACAACCGATCCCGGAATCTTTGCAAATGTGCATGATTTCCGAAGCCAGCCCATCCGAGATATCGATCATGGCCGTCGGAAGGATATTTTTTTCTTTAAACTGTTGAACGATATCTTTACGGGCTTCCGGTTTCAGTTGGCGTTCCAGGATATATTCATAACCGGCGAAATCGGGTTGGGCATTTTCGTCTCCCTGAAAAACTAATTTTTCTCTTTCCAGCAATTGTAATCCCATATAGGCTGCTCCCAGGTCTCCGCTGACGCAGATCAGTTGATTCTCTTTGGCTGTATTCCGATAGACGATATCCTGTTCATCGGCTTCTCCCAATACCGTGATGCTGATGCACATGCCGGTTTTAGAAGAAGTCGTATCGCCTCCGACCAGGTCGATCCCGTACTTTTCACAGGCCAGATATAGGCCGGCATAAAACTCTTCCAGCCCTTCGACAGAAAAATGGTTCGAGACAGCGAGGGAGAGCGTGATCTGTTTCGGAATGCCGTTCATCGCATAGATATCGCTGGCATTGACGGCTACCGATTTATATCCCAAATGTTTTAGGGGGGTATAAGTCAGATCGAAATGAATACCTTGGATCAGCATGTCTGTACTGACGAGGATTTTTTTATTGCCATAATCCAGGACGGCTGCGTCGTCTCCAATCCCTTTCAGGGTAGAGGGATTCTGTAATCGAATCGTTTTTGTCAGGTGGTCGATCAAACCAAATTCTCCTAATGTAGAAAGTTCTGTATAATTGGACATGGTAAAATTGAACGTATGTTTGTTGATGATCTGTTTATACGGGCAAAGATAATGCAAACCGGGAGCAGAATCTTCAAGCTTGCTTGAAAGTTATGCCGAGGTACAGCTTATCTTCTGCAAAAATAGTGTAAATTAACAGACAGATCAACCATCCTCCGGATTTTATTCTACGGTCGGACAGACTTTTTTAACTTTTGGTTCTTTGACTCTGGATGTGTGTTAAATAAATTTCTTACTTTTGTGATTATAATCGTAAGATTGGCTTTGAATTTAGGTTCAAGTTGCAATTTTCAAGTTTCAATAGGTTTTATGGACAATATTATAGAAGAAGTTACCGGAAGTGAATATAAGTATGGGTTTGTGACGAATGTCGAAACCGATACGATAGGTAAAGGTTTGAACGAAGAGGTGATCCGGATCATATCCGCCAAGAAGGAGGAACCGGATTGGATGCTGGAATTTCGGTTGAAAGCTTACCGGCATTGGTTGACGATGAAGATGCCCCGTTGGGCTCAACTGGATATTCCTGAGATCAATTATCAGGATATCGTATATTATGCAGCTCCGAAACAGAAGGAGACGAAGAGTTGGGAAGAGGTCGATCCGGAATTGAAGGCTACTTTCGATAAGCTGGGGATTCCTTTGAGCGAACAAATGGCCCTGTCCGGAATGGCGGTCGATGCTGTGATGGACAGTGTTTCTGTAAAGACTACCTTTAAAGATACGCTGGCTGAACGCGGAGTGATCTTCTGTTCTTTTTCAGAAGCGGTAAAAAATCATCCCGATTTAGTACGGAAATATTTAGGGACTGTCGTGCCTTATCATGATAATTATTTTGCTGCTTTGAATTCGGCCGTATTCAGCGATGGTTCGTTTGTCTATATTCCTAAAGGGGTACGTTGTCCGATGGAATTGTCTACTTATTTCCGGATCAATGCCCGGAATACAGGACAGTTCGAACGTACACTGATTGTTGCTGAAGATGAGGCTTATGTGAGTTATCTGGAAGGTTGTACCGCTCCTCAACGCGATGAAAATCAGTTGCATGCAGCGATTGTGGAAATCGTTGTCGAGAAAAATGCAGAAGTGAAATACAGTACGGTACAGAATTGGTATCCCGGGGATAAGGACGGGAAAGGCGGAATTTATAATTTCGTTACTAAAAGAGGAATCTGCCGGGGCGAAAATGCCCGTTTGATCTGGGCTCAGGTAGAGACCGGTTCGGCGATTACCTGGAAATACCCTTCCTGCATTCTTTCCGGTGATAACTCTACAGCCGAGTTTTATTCGGTGGCAGTGACAAACAATTATCAACAGGCAGATACCGGTACGAAGATGATACATCTTGGAAAGAATACCCGCAGTACGATTGTAAGTAAGGGAATTTCGGCCGGAAAGAGTGAGAACTCCTATCGTGGTCTGGTTCGCGTATCCGAGAAAGCGGATAATGCTCGTAATTATAGTCAATGCGACTCACTGCTGTTGGGCGATAAATGTGGCGCCCATACTTTCCCTTATATGGATATTCATAATGAGACGGCTGTAGTGGAACATGAAGCTACAACCAGTAAAATCAGTGAAGACCAGATATTCTATTGTAATCAGCGCGGTATCCCGACTGAGGATGCTATCGGGCTTATTGTAAACGGATATGCCAAAGAGGTGCTTAACAAGCTTCCGATGGAGTTTGCCGTGGAGGCACAAAAACTACTGACGATATCGTTGGAAGGCAGCGTGGGATGATTGGACGGTCAGACGATTTACGATTTACAATTGAAACTGGATTGTAAATGCGGATCGTCTTAGAAGTATTACCAATCGTAAATCGTAAATTGTAAAATCGTAAATATAATCATGTTAGAGATAAAAGACTTACATGCCAGTATTAATGGCAAAGAGATATTGAAAGGCATCAACCTGACTGTGAATGCAGGAGAAGTACATGCTATCATGGGGCCCAATGGTTCGGGTAAGAGTACGCTTTCTTCCGTGCTGGTGGGCAACCCGGCGTTTGAGGTGACGAAGGGGAGTGTGACTTTTTATGGTAAGAATCTGCTGGAGTTGAGTCCGGAAGACCGTAGCCATGAAGGCATTTTCCTTAGTTTCCAGTATCCGGTAGAAATTCCGGGAGTGAGTATGGTGAATTTCATGCGTGCGGCTGTGAATGAACAACGTAAGTATAAGGGACTTCCTGCCCTGACGGCCAGTGAATTCTTGAAACTGATGCGTGAGAAACGGGCGGTGGTAGAATTGGATAACAAGCTTGCCAACCGTTCGGTGAATGAAGGCTTTTCCGGTGGCGAGAAGAAACGTAACGAAATATTTCAGATGGCTATGCTCGAACCGCGTCTCAGTATCCTTGACGAAACAGATTCCGGTTTGGATATCGATGCACTTCGTATCGTAGCTGAAGGGGTTAATAAATTGAAAACTCCCGATACGAGTTGTATCGTTATCACTCACTACCAGCGTCTGTTGGATTATATCAAACCGGATGTCGTACATGTGCTTTATAAAGGACGTATCGTGAAGACCGGCGGCCCGGAACTGGCGCTTGAGTTGGAAGAGAAAGGATACGATTGGATTAAGAAAGAGGTTGATGATTTATAAATCATAATCTATAACTCATAAATCAATAAGATGACTGTAGAACAACAATATATAGATTTATTTTCTCAAACGGAAGCTATGATTTGCCGGCATAGTGCTGAGGTGATGAATGCACCGCGTGCTGCGGCTTTTGCCGATTTCGAGCGGTTGGGGTTTCCGACACGCAAGCAGGAGAAATATAAATACACGGATATCAGCAAATTCTTTGAACCCGATTACGGACTTAATTTGAACCGGTTGGAGATTCCGGTGAATCCTTATGAGGTGTTCAAATGCGATGTGCCGAACATGAGTACGTCTTTGTTCTTTGTGGTGAACGATGCGTTCTATAGCAGGAAGCTGCCTAAATCTCACTTACCAGAGGGAGTATTGTTCGGTGGATTGAAAGAAATGGCGGAACAGCACCCTGAGTTGGTGAAGAAATATTATAGCAAACTTGCTGATACTTCAAAAGACGGAGTGACGGCTTTCAATACAGCTTTCGCTCAGGACGGAATATTGATGTATGTGCCTAAAAATGTGATCGTTGAAAGACCTGTTCAGTTGGTAAATATTTTGCGTGCCGATGTTAATTTCATGGTAAACCGTCGTGTGCTGATAATCCTTGAAGATGGAGCGCAGGCACGTCTGCTGATTTGTGACCATGCTATGGATAATGTAAATTTCCTGTCAACACAGGTTATCGAGGTGTTTGCCGGAGAGAACTCTGTATTCGATCTGTATGAACTGGAAGAGACGCATACAAGTACGGTACGTATCAGTAACCTTTATGTACGGCAGGAAGCAAACAGTAATGTACTGTTGAATGGTATGACATTGCACAACGGTACTACCCGTAACACTACTGAAGTGACCCTTGCCGGAGAGGGAGCGGAAATAAATCTTTGCGGTATGGCCATTGCAGACAAGAACGAGCATGTGGATAATAACACCATGATAGACCATGCAGTTCCTAATTGTACCAGCAATGAACTGTTTAAGTATGTACTTGACGATCAGGCTGTCGGTGCTTTTGCCGGATTGGTATTGGTACGTCCGGATGCACAAC
>OGRI01000835.1_pt1 | contig 29271 bp, 24 predicted proteins | sample 1553391 | NCBI WGS metagenome assembly OGRI01 (sample SAMEA2580052, study PRJEB22360) | human gut metagenome | reverse complement strand
CATTGGGCTTTGTCCGCCTCGGCACTGTACCGAAGGGCTTTGAAAACAAAGAGGGCGTCTTTGAGGATATCATTCTGTTCTACCACACTCTTTGATTAGTTAGGAGTGAGGAATTAAGGTATCGCCTGCGGCGATGATATTTTTTGAATTTTTATAGATATTGAAAGGAGAAAGAAGTATGTTAAAAGTAGCAAATATATTTTCAAACGATATGGTTCTCCAGCGTGGTAAGAACATAACAGTCTGGGGACTTGGAGACGAGGAAAGAACTGTCACAGTTACTCTTAACGGCGTGTCAGTCCAGACGCAGGTCTGCGACGGCAGGTGGACAGCCGTTCTCCCTCCAATGAGTGCAGGCGGAGAGTATGAAATGACAGTTTCAGACGGCTGTACAGAAAAAAAATTCTGCCGTATCATGATAGGCGAAGTGTGGTTCTGCGGTGGCCAGTCAAATATGGAGCTTGAACTTCAAAACGTAAAGGGCGGCAAAGAAGTCCTCGAAAACCTCACCCCTGATTGCAACGTAAGATTTTATTACACTCAAAAGCGTGGCACTCTTGACGAAATGTTCTATGAGGACGAAAACAATACCGCATGGTCGCAGGCTTCAAAGGATAATTCAAGGGCATGGAGTGCAGTCGGCTTCTTCTTTGCAAGAAAGCTTGCCAAAGACCTTGGCGTAACAGTAGGACTTATCGGCTGTAACTGGGGCGGCACATCAGCCTCCGCATGGGTAGACAGACCGACCCTTGAAAACAACGCTGAAATAAGAAGCTACATAGACGAGTATGAAAAACGTATTGAGGGCAAAACTGTCGAGGAGCAGATAAAAGAATACAGAGATTATCAGAAATTTGAGCGTGTGTGGGATAAAAAATACGGCGAGCTTCTGCAAAAAGACCCAACAATGAGCTGGGAGAAAGCCAACGAGATCCTTGGCGATAAGAATTGGCCGGGCCCAATAAACTGCGTAAACCCATTCCGCCCAACAGGACTTTTTGAGACCATGGTGTCAAGAGTTTGTCCTTATACAATAAAAGGCTTCCTCTATTATCAGGGCGAGTCTGACGACCATAAGCCGGACAGCTATTACACCCTCCTCACCTCCCTCATAAAACTGTGGAGAGAGAAGTGGGGCGACGACGAGCTTCCGTTCATAATCGTCCAGCTCCCAATGTTCAAATATGCCGCCGACCCTGATTATAAGCATTGGTGTAAAATAAGAGAAGCACAGATGAGAGCATATAAGACAGTGAAAAATACAGGAATAGCTGTTATCTCAGATTGCGGCGAGTTCAACGAGATCCACCCAAAGAATAAAGTACCCGTTGGCGAAAGACTTTGTTTGCAGGCAGAAAAGCTTTTCTACGGCATGGACGTAAAAGCATTCGGACCTATCTATAAGTCACTGGAGTATAAAAATGGCGGTATAGAGCTTAGCTTTGACCATGCCGAAAACGGCTTTGTAGTAAAGGGCGAAGCACAGGGCTTTGAGATAGCAGGCAAGGACGAAGAGTTCGTAAAAGCCGATATCACTATAAACGGCAGTAAGATATTCATAAAATCAGACGCCGTTGAAAAACCTCTGTATGCAAGATATAACTGGTTCAACTATTGCGAGGTAACTATCTTCAACGAAACAGGCATACCACTCGCACCATTCAGAACAGAAAAATAATACAAGAACGTCCCCTAAATGGGGGCGTTTTTTGTAGGGGACGGCGCCCTCGACGTCCCGCTCATCAAACTTTTTTGTTTTGCAGAAATCTGACACCCCGCTTTTTTTGCACTTCAACGTTTTCGATTTTGTACGAATTTTTTTGTAATTCGTACAAATATGGGTAGGGGCAAGCATCATTTGCCTGACTGCCTTGATTATCGACCCATAACACGGATTTTCCAACGTTAATAAAATATTTATAATTAAAACTCTTGGCAAAATCTCCGCTGTGTGGTATAATAGAAGATATATAAATGAATTTGGAAAGGCTGGTCTTATTAATGAGAGCTGTTGTTACGGTTATAGGTAAGGACGCTGTAGGTATCCTTGCAAAGGTAAGCACAAAGTGTGCAGAATATAATGCGAATGTTATCGAGGTCACTCAGTCAGTTTTGCAGGACCTCTTTGCTATGATAATGCTTGTTGACATCACAAAGCTCAACTCCGATTTTGCTACCATGGCAGACGGACTTACAGAGCTTGGTCAGACAATGGGTGTAAAGATCCATACCATGCACGAGGATATTTTTAACTGTATGCACCATATCTAAAGAGGAGATTTCTGTAAAATGATTAATACATATGACGTGTTGGAAACGATACGAATGATACAGGACGATTGTCTTGATATTCGTACTATCACAATGGGCATTTCTCTGCTTGATTGTATCGACAGCGATATAAACGTTGCCTGCGAGAATGTCTATAAGAAGATAACCGCAAAAGCCGCAAGGCTTGTTGAGGTGGGCGAGCAGATAGAAAAGGAGCTTGGAATCCCGATCATAAATAAGAGAATTTCCGTTACCCCTATCGCTATCGTGTCTGCTGCCTGCAAGTGTTCACCTGTTCCATTCGCACACGCTATGGACAGAGCCGCAAAGGACGTTGGCGTAAACCTTATCGGTGGATATACAGCCCTCGTTCCAAAGGGCTTCTCCGCAGGCGATATCGAGCTTATCAAGTCTATCCCAGAGGCACTCGCTACTACTGAGAGAGTATGTTCCTCTGTAAATATCGGTTCAACAAAAACAGGTATCAATCTGGACGCCTGCAAAATGATGGGTGGCGTTGTAAGAGAGTGTGCAGAAAGAACAGTTGACTCTGCCTGCTTTGGCGCAGCAAAACTCGTTGTTTTCTGTAACGCAGTTGAAGATAACCCGTTCATGGCAGGTGCTTTCCATGGCGTTGGCGAACCTGATTGCATGATAAACGTGGGCGTATCAGGTCCTGGCGTTGTAAGAGCCGCTTTGAGAAAATATCCTGACGCTGATATCACAAAGATATCCGACGTTATCAAGGAGATTTCATATAAGATAACAAGAGTAGGTCAGCTCGTTGGAACTATCGCTTCCAAGCGTCTTGGCGTTCCATTCGGTATCGTTGACCTTTCACTTGCTCCTACTCCGGCAGTAGGCGACAGTGTTGCGCATATCCTTGAGGAAATCGGTCTTGAGAGCTGCGGCGCACACGGTACAACAGCCGCACTTGCAATGCTGAACGATGCGGTAAAGAAGGGCGGCGTAATGGCGTCCTCAAGCGTAGGCGGTCTTTCAGGCGCATTTATCCCAGTATCAGAGGACGCAGGTATGATAGACGCTGTAAACCGTGGCGCATTATCAATAGAAAAACTCGAAGCCATGACAGCCGTTTGCTCTGTCGGTCTTGATATGATAGCCGTTCCCGGCGATACATCCGCCGATACGATCTCGGCAATCATCGCAGACGAAGCCGCTATAGGTATGGTAAACTCAAAGACAACCGCAGTCCGTGTAATTCCCGCAATAGGAATGAAGGAAGGCGACACGCTTGAGTTCGGCGGTCTGTTCGGAAGCGGTCCGGTAATGAAGCTCAGCAAGTTCTCCTCGTCAAAATTCATTTCAAGAGGCGGACGTATTCCCGCACCCTTACAGAGCCTTAAAAACTAACATTGAACCGCAGGACATCCTGCGGTTTTTCAATATGTCGATATTTGCATTCGACAGAAAAAAGTCTTGTCAAGGATATTATCATACAAATTTTTCAAAGTCTTTTTGGTAATAATTCGGCTTGTTTTTTGTGAATAATTGTAGTAAACTTAATTATGATTTTAGATTTATGCCTACTGAAAGGTGGTGTTCCGATGGATGTAATCAGCGAGATTATCGCTTATGAGAAGCACGCCGAAGAAATAGTTGCTCAGGCAAACAAAAAAGCCGAAGCCATTCTTTCCGATGCGGCGGCTCTCCGTGAAAAAGAACGTATCGTCTGCGAAGAAGAACGCAGCGACAAGATAAACAGCTATCACGATGAGCTTAAAAAGAGCGGAGAAGAGCATTGCTCTGCGACTGCAGCCGAGTGCAACGCTGTCATTAAGCGTCTTGACGATGAATTCTCGAAGAACAGGGATAAATGGACAGACGAGATATATAAAAATATCATTTCGGTTGAATGACAGCATAGCATAAGTATTCGGAGGTGATTTCATGTCGGCAGGTTCGGCGGCGGTCATTGCCAAAGCAAGAGCCAAGTACGGCGGGCTTCTGGGTCTTGATGAATATAAGACCTTGATCTCAAAGGCAAATGTCGGTGAGATCGTGGCTCAGTTGAAAACATACGGTGATTTCTGTGAGGATTTTTCAGCGGTTGACAATACGGTAAGGCGCAGTCAGGCTGAAAGGCTGATGGAAAAACGTCTTTTCAGAATATATGACGAGCTGAGAAAATTCTGTCCGGGCAGTAAAAACAAGTTCTATGATTTTCTGCTTATACAGGAGGAAATAAAACAGATCATCAATGCCGCAATGTATATCGGCGCAGGCGTTTACGATCTGTTCATTCCGGGCTTTCCGGGTTATCTGACGAATATCTGTTCTTACGATATTCGGGCACTTTCAAAATCAAGAACATTTGATGAAATACTGGATGTTCTGAAGGGTACGCCGTATTATGACGTTCTTGCTCCTCTTTCCGACGGAACCAAGGCATTTCCGCCTATTGTTTCTGTTGATTATGAGCTTACAAAATATCTTTATACGACGCTTTTTTCCCGTATAAAAAAGGATATGTCCGGCAGTGAACGCACGGAAGTAGAAAAATGTATACGCAGACGTTGCGATATGTACAATATCAAGATATGCTATCGGCTAAAGGGACTTTTCAAAATGTCAACCGAAGATGTGGTTGCACATACTCTGCCTTTTTGCGACAGATTCGATAAAAAGACAATGGAACAGATACTGACGAAAGCCGATAACGAGCCGATATTGCCGCTTCTGCTGAAGCTTCCTTATTTCAAGGATATTAACGAGGAGCAGGCAACGGACATCGAAACGGCGGTATATACGTCAAACAAACGTTATTATGACGCAAAGCTCGCATTATCGCAGTGCGACAGCACGGTTATATATTCACTGACTGAGCTTTTGCAGATTGAAAACAGAAATTTAACAACTGTGATAGAGGGCGTAAGATACTCGCTCGAGCCGTCACAGATAGAAAAAATGCTGATATTATAGAGCAAATATACAGCGAAAGGAATGATATAATGGCAGTTGAGAAGATGTCACTTATATCGGTCAGCGGACCTCTCAAAAAAGTCAACAAAACTCTTGTACGATGTTGCGAAACGAAATGCTTTCACATTGAGCCGTCATTTTATACCATGACCTACGGCTCCGCACATTTCAAGACGCTGAAAGACAAGGACATTTACGGCGGTCTTATGAAACGAGCGGATGTATTGTCCGTCGGGCTTGGGATAAAAAACAAAACCGTTTCGTATGACGATATACAGATGGAGGCAATCCATGACTTCGATATGTATTTCACGGAGCTTGAACAGCGTGTGATGCCTGTCATAGAGCAAAAGAACGAGCTTGAGAAATCAATAGACGAATACAGCCATGTATTAAGGCAGGTCGGAAATCTGTCGAATCTAAACGTTGATTTCAAGGATTTGTTCAGCTGTAAGCACGTCAAGATACGTTTCGGCAAATTGCCGTCGGAAAGCTATACGAAGCTCGATTTCTACAGCGAAAAAGGCTTTGTGTTTGAGCCTCTTGAAGAAAAGGACGGTTATGTCTGGGGTCTTTATTTCGCTCCGGTGGAAGAAAGCGTACAGATAGACGATATTTTCAGAAGCCTTTATTTTGAGCGGATACGTTTACCGGACTTCCTTCACGGTGACGGAGAAACAGCCGCCGCAGAGCTTAACAGACAGCTTAAGGAACTGGAAACAAAGCTGAAGGATGTAAAGGAAGAGCTTGCGGTCATAAAGAAAAATGAAGAAACGCAGTTTGAAAAGGTACGCAGCAAACTGATTTTCCTTAACAACAGCTATGAACTGAGAAGTCAGGTTTCTGTAATCAACAATAAATTCTATATGGCGGGTTTTGTCCCGACAAGAGAAGTAGAAAAGTTCAGGGAGCATCTGTCGGGCGTATCGGATATTGTTATCGAGGAAAAGAAGTATTTCGTTGACGACAGGATGAAGCCTCCGACAAAACTCAGAAACAACCGGCTGTTCAGACCGTTTGAGATGTTCGTCAATATGTACGGCTTACCGTCATACACTGGCATCGATCCGACGCCGTATGTCGCTATAACGTATATGCTGATATTCGGCATAATGTTCGGCGATCTCGGACAAGGGCTTGTAATCTCGCTTTTCGGATTCATACTCACAAAGTGGAAGAAAGCAAAGCTCGGTCCGATAATGGAGCGTATCGGCATAAGCTCGGCGATATTCGGCTGTCTTTATGGCTCGGTATTCGGAAATGAAGATATAATAAAGCCTTTCTTCCATATTGAACCGCTTTACTCTGTACTCGGAAAGCCGAACAGCATATTCCAGATCTCAACCTATCTGCTTATAGCGGCGCTTGCGATAGGTGTCATATTGATAGTGGTTTCAATGACAATGAATATCGTGCTGTCATTCAGGCGCAAGGATTATTCCTCCGCACTGTTCGGGGCAAACGGCATAACCGGTATGATATTCTATATCGCAGTCGTAGCGGCGGCAGGACTTCAACTCGGATTCGGAATTGAGATGTTCACATTGCCGTATATACTTCTTCTGGTGATACTGCCGCTCGGTGTTATGATGTTCAAAGAGCCTCTTGCACACCTTGTCGCAAACTCGATAAAACGCAACGTTGTCAATTTAAAGCATAAGACGGTTGCCGATGCGGCAATTATGGCTTCCGATACGATGAGCGAAGAATTGCTCAGAAAAACAAGAGAAGACCTCGAAAAGCTGAACGATCTGAAATTTGTCCGTGCGGTTTACGGAAAGATGCCCCGTGAAAGCTATGACAAGCTGGGATACTTTACCGACAAGGAATTTGTGTTTATTCCTATCACAGAAAACGATGATAACATCTACGGTGTTTATTTTGTATCAAAACAGCATAGGGCAATGGTGGATGATATATTTGCAGGCCTTTATTTTGAACGTATGAAGATGCCCGCAGAGCTTACGTCACCCAGAAGACCCGACCAGAACGATAAGGATAAGCCGAAGGAGAAAAAGTCTGTCGGCAACTTCATTATTGAAGGCGTCATCGAACTGTTCGAAACCTGTCTTTCATATCTTACAAACACAATGTCATTCCTACGTGTAGGCGGATTTATCCTTAGCCACGCAGGTATGATGCTGGTCGTAGGAGTGCTGGCTGGCGACGGAGGTGTCGGTACCGTGATTGTACAGATACTCGGAAACGCTTTCGTAATCGGTATGGAGGGATTCCTTGTAGGTATTCAGGTATTAAGACTTGAATTTTATGAGATATTCGGTCGTTTCTATGTAAGCGACGGAAAGAGCTTTGAGCCGCTTAAGGCTAATTTGAATTAATTTCGGGAGGAACTGAAAAATGTTACTGTTTTTACTGCCTTTATTTGCACTGGCACTGATCATGCTGCCGTTCTTTGTAATGCTTAAGAGAAGAAAAGAGGGTAAGCCCTTAAAGACAAGAAAAGCTATACTTATAAATGCAGGCTCGTTTATCGGCGTTATGGTCATGATGAGCGTATTCGTACCGCTTTTTGCGTTTGCATCGGCTGAAGGTGCCGCAGAAGCCGCACAGACAGCGCTCAGCGTAGGCGACGGACTTAAGTATCTCGGTGCGGCGCTTGCAACGGGTCTTGCAACGATCGGTACAGGTATTGCCGTAGGAGGTGCCGCTCCCGCAGCTATCGGAGCTACCGCAGAAAACGACAAGAACTTCACGAAGGCTCTTATCTTCGTTGCACTCGGCGAAGGTGTCGCTATCTACGGACTTCTGATTTCGATACTTATCCTTTATTCATAATAGCCGAAAGGTACAGAAAAATGAAATTTTTTCTTATCAGTGACAACACAGATACACAGATGGGTATGCGTCTTGCAGGGATTGAAGGCATAGTAGTAAGCCGACCCGAAGAAGTCACGGATGCACTGGAAAAAGCAAAGGCCGATAAAGACATCGGCGTTGTACTTATGACGGAAAAGCTCATCAATATGTGTAAGCAGACAGTGTATGATATGAAACTGAACAGCACAAAGCCTCTGATAGTGGAGATACCCGACCGACACGGAACATCGGATATAAGCAAATCCATTGACGGCTATGTGCGTGATGCAATAGGACTAAAATTATAATTAATCAGAAGGGAGCAGCTGTATGCCGGAAGTTCAGGACAGAATAGAAAAGCTGGGCAATTCAATTCTTTCCGACGCTCAGAAAAAAGCGGAAGAAATAATCAGCAAGGCACAGCAGCAGGCTGACGAGCTGACAGAGCAGGCGAGAGAGCAGTACAGACGCAGTGAAGAAAACGAGGTCGCACTCGACAGACAGAAGACCCATACTCTTTACGCAAAGGAATTATCAAAGAGCGACTTTGCCGCACATAAGTCGGTGCTTGCTCACAGGTGCGGGCTTGTAGACAGCTTGTTTGAAGATATTAAGAATAAACTTGAAGAATTTGCAAAGAGCGATAAATATAGCGGATTTATGACCGCTCTTGCCGAAAAAGCAGACAAAGAGCAGGCTTTCAGCAAAGACTGCGTGATAAACGTCGGCAGAAACGATAAACAGCTTGCCGATGATATAGCGCAGAAGTACGGCATCGGTGTTGCTGTTGACCGTAATATCGAGCTTGGCGGATTGTCTGTTTACTATCCGTCGGAAAATATATATATCGACTATACGCTTGACCTTGCTTTAGAACAGGAGCGAAAGGCTTTTGTGGCAGGTCACGGCGAACTGTCACTATAACGGGAGGAGTTGCAATGAACTGTATTTATGCGATCAACGGACCCGTTGTAAAGGTCAGGGATACAAAATCGTTCTCAATGCGTGAGATGGTAATGGTCGGTAAGAGCAAGCTCATAGGAGAGGTAATCGGCGTAACCGATGAAATGACAACGATTCAGGTTTACGAGGGTACGGCAGGACTTATGCCGGGCGACCCCGTAGAGCCTACAGGAACACCTATGAGCGCAACGCTCGGACCGGGCATAATATCCAATATTTATGACGGTATCCAGCGTCCGCTTAAAGCTATGACGGCTCTCAGCGGCGTATATGTTACTGAGGGCAGTGCAATAGCCGCACTCGATGAAGAACGTGAATTTGATGTTACTGTGACTGTAAAGGTCGGCGATAAACTGCACGGCGGAGATATATATGCGCAGTGTCCCGAAACGCCGCTTATTACGCACAGATGTATGGTACCTCCTTATACTGAGGGTACAGTAGAATATGTTGCGCCCGACGGCAAGTATAAGGTCAACGATGTGATAGTAAAACTCAGGATAGACGAAGAAACGGTGCAGGAGCTTACTCTTGTACAGAAGTGGCCTATCAGAACGCCAAGACCTATAAATAAGCGTCTGCCGATCTCAAAGCCGCTTATTACCGGACAGCGTATAGTAGATACCGTGTTACCGCTTGCAAAGGGCGGTACAGCCGCTATACCCGGCGGTTTCGGTACAGGTAAGACGATGACTCAGCATCAGCTTGCTAAGTGGTGCGATGCGGATATTATCGTGTATATTGGTTGCGGTGAGCGTGGCAACGAGATGACTCAGGTACTTGAGGAATTCTCTGAGCTTATCGACCCGAAGTCGAACCGTCCGCTGACGGACAGAACGGTGCTTATTGCGAATACTTCAAATATGCCCGTAGCCGCCCGTGAAGCATCCATCTATACCGGTATCACGCTTGCCGAGTATTATCGTGATATGGGTTATCATATTGCTATAATGGCGGATTCAACATCACGCTGGGCAGAGGCACTGCGTGAAATTTCAGGACGACTTGAAGAAATGCCTGCTGAAGAAGGCTTCCCGGCATATCTTCCGTCAAGACTTTCCGAATTCTACGAGCGTGCAGGTTATGTCGAAACATTGAACGGCAGAGAGGGCAGTGTTACGATTATCGGCGCCGTATCTCCGCAGGGATCGGACTTCTCTGAGCCTGTAACGCAGAATACAAAGCGTTTCGTCCGTTGCTTCTGGGCGCTCGACAAGAATCTTGCTTACGCAAGACACTATCCGGCTATCAACTGGAATATGAGTTATTCGGAGTACAGCGACGATTTAGCCGAGTATTACAACGAACACGTCGGCGAAGAATTCTGCCGCTACAGACAGGAAATATCGACCTTGCTGGTTGAAGAGAACAACCTTATGGAGATAGTAAAGCTTATTGGTGCGGATGTTCTGCCTGACGACCAGAAGCTGATAATAGAAATCGCCCGTGTTATAAGAGTAGGCTTCTTACAGCAGAACGCTTTCCATAAGGACGATACATTCGTTCCGCTCGAAAAGCAGAAGCTGATGATGAAAGCGATCTTACTTCTTTATCACAACTCGCTGAACGCTATAAACGGCGGTAAGCCGATATCGGAGATTATCTCATACGGTTTCTTCGATAAACTGATAAAGATGAAGTACGATATACCTAACGACAAGCTCGAAATGTTTGACGAATATTTTGATATGATAAACAGCAAGTTTGCCGATGATTAAACCCGATAGGAGATTATTTTATGATTCAATATGCAGGACTGAGTGAAATAAACGGACCGCTTGTCTGCCTTGAGGGTGCCAAAGGTGTTTCTTATGATGAGATAGCAGAGATAAAGCTGGAGGACGGCACAAAGCGTTTAGGCCGTGTCGTTGAAATGCAGGGCGATAAAGTCGTCTTGCAGGTGTTTGAGGGTACAAACGGCATCTCGCTCACAAATACAAAAATCAGCTTTACGGGAAAGCCGCTTGAGATTCCGCTTTCTACCGAAATGCTCGGCAGAACGTTCAACGGCGCAGGCAAGCCGATTGACGGACTTGGCGAAGTCTTTCCGCAGAAATACGGCGATATAAACGGCCGTGCATTGAACCCCGTTGCACGTTCTTATCCCAGAAACTATATACACACGGGTATTTCCTCAATAGACGCACTTATGACGCTTATCAGAGGTCAGAAACTGCCTATATTCTCAGGCTCCGGTCTGTCGCATAACAAGCTGGCGGTGCAGATAGTAAAGCAGGCTAAGATTGCCGACAGCGAGGGAAAGGACTTTGCGGTTGTATTTGCCGCAATGGGCGTTCAGAATGATGTTGCGGAGTATTTCAGACGTTCCTTTGAGGAAACCGGTGTTATACAGCGTGTTTGTATGTTCCTTAATCTCTCGAACGATCCTATCATAGAGCGTATCCTGACACCCAGATGTGCGCTTACTGTGGCGGAATATCTTGCGTTTGAGAAGAATATGCACGTACTGGTCATTCTCACCGATATCACCAACTACGCTGAAGCGCTGCGGGAAATTTCCGCCGCCAAGAAGGAAGTCCCCGGACGCCGTGGTTATCCCGGTTACCTGTATACCGACTTGGCCACTATGTATGAGCGGGCCGGCCGGCAGGTGGGCAAGGAAGGCTCCATTACCATGATACCCATTTTGACCATGCCAGAGGACGATAAAACCCACCCTATCCCCGACCTGACGGGGTACATTACGGAAGGCCAGATCATCCTTTCCAGAGAGCTGTTCCGCCGGGGCATTAACCCGCCGGTGGATGTATTGCCCTCACTTTCCCGTCTGAAGGATAAGGGGATCGGGACGGGGAAGACCCGGGAGGATCATTCCGGCACCATGAACCAGCTCTTCGCCGCCTATGCCACCGGCAAGGAAAACAAGGAGCTGATGTCCATTTTGGGCGAAGCCGCTCTTTCCGAGGTGGATCTGCAGTATGCCCGCTTTGCCGATGAGTTTGAGCGGCGGTATGTCTCGCAGGGCAGCGAGGAGAACCGGTCTATCGAGGAAACACTGGACCTGGGCTGGCAGCTGCTGGGCCTGTTGCCCAAGAGCGAGCTCAAGCGCATCAAGCCGGAGTATATCGAAAAATACCTGCCGCAGCAGAGCTAAGGAGGGAGCAACTTGCCGGGAACAATCATTAACCCTACCCGCATGGAGCTGACCCGCCTGAAACGCCAGCTGCGTACTGCCCAACGAGGTCACAAGCTGCTGCGGGATAAGCGTGATGAGCTGATGAAGCAATTTATGGAGACGGTGCGGGAAAACCGTGCTTTGCGCCAGCGTGTGGAACAGGGCCTTTCCGAGGCGCATGCGTCCTTTACGGTGGCGGCGGCGCTGATGACACCGGAGATGCTTGGGCAGTCGCTGCTCATTCCCAGCCGCAGTGTGGAGTTGGATATGAGCTTTGAGAATATCATGTCAGTGGAGGTGCCCCGTTACCATTTTACCGAGCATCAGAGCGGCAGCGCTTATCCCTATGGCTATGTCCAGACCAGCGGAGAACTGGATGACGCAGTGGCATCGCTTTCCGGGGTATTCCGGGATATGCTGCGCCTGGCGGAGATTGAAAAGACTACGCAGCTGCTGGCGGAGGAGATAGAAAAGACCCGCCGCCGGGTGAATGCACTGGAATATGTCAAGATCCCGCAGATGCAGGAGAACATCCGCTACATCACCATGAAGCTGGATGAAAACGAGCGCGCCAATACCATTCGCTTGATGAAGGTCAAGGATATGATCCTAAAGGAAGCGATACTGGAGCAGCGTGCCGCCGATGCAGAGGTCCTGCGGGAAAGCGGGCAGCCATCCTAAAATGAATATGAAAAAAGACCTCCGGAGCTGATTGCTTCGGAGGCCTTTTACTGTGACGGATCTATTATGCGGTCTGTTTTTTGGCCTTGGCGGTGCTGTGTGCCACAAGACCGATGACAAGACCGACGGCGGCGGGGCAGATCCAGCCGAGACCGAGGCCCGCAAGGGGCAGAACGCTGCCGATCGCTTCGATGATGCCATCGAGGTGGCAGGATGCCTGCCAGATATACCAGCAGGGAAACGCCGTTGTTCACATAGTATGCGGCAAACACGCCGAGGATCAGCGCGTTGGTGCCCAGCGCCAGCGCCGTCAGATACAGGAACGGGATAAAGCCGTACAGGATGCTGACGGCGGAGGCCCGTACATTATTGCCGAACAGCGCCAGCAGGATAAGCACGATGGCCAGCGGGTAGAGGAACATCAGCACCGGAACGGCATAATCGATGATGGCGGAAAGACCGAAATTGGCAAAAATGAGGGAAACCAGCGTGAAGATGACCGCCCAGACCCGGTAAGCGGGACCCTTGGGGAACAGGCCGGTAAAGGTCTCGGAGCAGCTGGTGATAAGGCCAACGGCGGTCTTGAGGCAGGCAAGCGTTACGGTGACGGCGAGGATCAGCAGACCGATCCGGCCGAGGAAGGTTTGAGAGATCTGCGCCAGCGCTACACCGCCGTTTTCGGCTGCGGGCAGTACGCCGCGGCTCTTGGCGCTCATGGCGGTGACGGCAACATAGATAAGCCCCATGAATAGGCAGCTGAAGATACCGGCCTTGGCGGTATTGCGTGCTACGGCGCCGGGCTCATCAACGCCCAGTTCCCGGATGACCTGTACCACGATGATGCCGAAGGCAAGGCTTGCAAGGGCGTCCATGGTGTTGTAGCCCTCCAAAAAGCCGGTGAGGAAGGGCTGTTGGATGTAGCCGCCCATAGGCTCCACACTGGAAATGGGAACGGCGGCGGGGGAGACCAGCGTTACCACGACAAGGATGCCGAGGAACAGCAGGAAGAAGGGATTGAGGATCTTGCCGACCCATGTGAGGATCTTGCCGGGGCGCAGAGAAAACAGCAGCGCCGCAATAAAGAACGCCAGCGTGAACAGCAGGAGATACAGCTTCATATTGCCGTTCTGGGGAAGGATCTGTTCCAGCCCGACGGTGAAGGAAACGGTAGCGCAGCGGGGAATAGCAAAGAATGGACCAATGGTGAGGTACAGCGCACAGGTAAAGAAATAGGCATAGGGACGGTTTACCTTGCTGCTGAGGGAAAACAGACCATCACTGCGGGAAAGCCCCAGAGCTGCAACACCCAACAGCGGCAGTCCAACACCGGTAATCAGCAGTCCCAGAATGGCGCTCCACATATTGCGGCCGGCAAGCTGACCCACTGCAGTGGGGAAGATGAGGTTACCTGCGCCAAAGAACAAGCCAAACAGCATGCTGGCAACATAGATGTACTCTTTTACGGTTAGTTTCTTTTTCATGGTGTCTCCTTTGTCGATGAGGAACGGGAACAAAAACAGTCGGTCGATTATACAAAAAGACCGCAGAAACTGTGTTCCTGCGGATCTCTTTTGGTGGAGACGAAGAGGATCGAACTCTCTACCTCTTGACTGCCAGTCAAGCGCTCTCCCAAGTGAGCTACGCCCCCATGTGTTTTTGGACTGCTTGACTATAATAGCATATCATGGGGAGTTTGTAAAGACCTTTTTTCAAAAAAATTCGGGTAAAACAAAAACTTTACCCGAATCCTTTTGCTTTTATGTTATTCCAGCTCAAAGGCGCCGGTATACAACTGATAGTATTTCCCTTTTTGGGCGATTAGCATATCGTGTGTACCACGCTCGATAATGCGTCCGTGTTCCAGCACCATGATGACATCGGCATTCTGCACGGTGGAGAGACGATGCGCGATGACGAATACCGTCCGGCCATGCATCAGCCGGTCCATGCCGCGCTGTACAATGACCTCGGTGCGGGTATCAATGCTGGAGGTGGCTTCATCAAGAATCATCACGGGTGGATCGGCGACTGCCGCCCGTGCGATGGAAATGAGCTGGCGCTGCCCCTGAGAAAGATTGCCGCCATCACCGGAAAGGATAGTATTATAGCCATCCGGCAGATGGGAGATGAAGTAGTGCGCATTGGCCAGCTTGGCTGCCGCAATGCATTCTTCATCGGTGGCATCCAGTCGTCCATAGCGGATGTTATCCATTACGCTACCGGTAAAGAGGTTGACATCCTGCAGGACCACGCCTAGGCTGCGTCGCAAGTCACTCTTTTTGATCTTGTTAATATTGATACCATCGTAACGGATCTTGCCATCGGCGATATCATAAAAGCGGTTGATAAGGTTGGTGATGGTAGTTTTACCGGCTCCGGTTGCACCGACAAAGGCGATCTTCTGTCCGGGCTCAGCATACAGGGTGATGTCATGAAGAACCGGCTTTCCATCCACATAGGAAAAATCCACATCTTTCATGCGCACATCGCCGTGCTGCCTTATCAGCTCATAGCCGCCTTCCGGCAGAGGCTTTTTCCATGCCCAGATACCGGTGCGGCAGTTGGATTCAACCAATGCTCCGTCCTTCTCCTCGGCATTCACCAGCGTTACTACGCCGTGATCCTCCTCACTGGGTTCATCCATCAGTTCAAAGATGCGCTCGGCGCCAGCCAGCGCCATGACGACAGAGTTGATCTGCTGGGAAACCTGGCTGATGGGCATGGTAAAGCTGCGGCTGAGCTGCAGGAAAGAAGCAATGCTGCCCAGTGTCATTGTACCGATGCCGGTCAGGGTTAGATTGGGTACCGCTGCTATGGCCAAAAGACCACCCACAATAGCGACCAGTACATACTGTAAATGCCCAAGGTTGCCCATAATAGGCATCATAATATTGGCATAGGTGTTTGCTTTTGTAGCGTTTTCACAGAACTCATTATTGAGTACATCAAAGTCCTTTTGATTTTGTTCTTCATGGCAGAAAACCTTGACAACCTTCTGCCCGCCGATCATTTCTTCAATAAAGCCATTTACTTTGCCAAGGGATTGCTGCTGCTTTACAAAGTATTTGGCGCTGCCGCCACCTACATTCTTTACGACGAACAGCATCAATCCCAAAAAGACAAACATGAGGAGGGTAAGCCACACACTGGTACTCAGCATGGCAATGAATACTGCTGTGATGCTGATGATGGAACTGACCGCGTTGGGCAGGCTCTGGCTGATCATTTGCCGCAAGGTATCGGTATCGTTGGTGTAGTAGCTCATCACATTGCCATGGGTATGGGTATCAAAGTACTTGATGGGCAAGGTTTGCATGTGGGCAAACATATCGTCCCTTATGGTTTTTAGGGTGCCCTGCGCCACGGGGATCATCAGCCGTGTCTGCAAGTAGGAAGCCAGCATACCGGCCAGGTAAATGCACCCCATCATGGTCAAAGCTTGAAGAAGCGGGGCGAAGCTTGGTGCCGACTGTCCAATAAGCGGAGCGATATAATCATCGATCAGCGATTTGAGGAAAAGAGAGGCGGAAACACTGGCTACTGTACTGATGATGAGTAAAATAAAAACACATACCAGCCGGGCTTTATTTCCTTTGGCGATGTAGCCTATAAGGCGCTTCAATGTTCCTCTGGAATCCTTGGCCCGCTTGCCGCCGGTAAAGCCTCTTCTAGGAGCAGCACTCATTCTTCCAGCCCCCCTTTCTGTTGAGATTCATAGACCTCACGGTAGATTTCATTATTGGCCAGCAGTTCTTCGTGGGTGCCGCAGGCGTTTATTCTGCCGTTATCCATTACAACGATCTGGTCGGCGTCCATCACCGAGCTGATGCGCTGGGCAATAATGATTTTTGTGGTATTGGGGATTTCCTCACGGAAGGCCTGGCGGATCAGGGCATCAGTCTTGGTATCCACGGCACTGGTGCTGTCGTCTAGAATAAGGATCTTCGGCTTGCGCAGGATCGCACGGGCAATGCACAAGCGCTGCTTCTGCCCGCCGGAAACATTGGTGCCGCCCTGCTCGATATAGGTATCATACCCATCGGGGAAGGTGCTGATAAAGTCATCGGCCTGCGCCAGACGACAGGCGTGTACCAGCTCCTCGTCGGTCGCGTCGGGGTTGCCCCAGCGCAGGTTCTCCTTTATCGTCCCGCTGAACAAGGTATTCTTCTGCAATACCATCGCCACATTGTGCCGAAGTGTTTGCAGGTCATAGTTCCGCACATCCACGCCGCCTACCTTTACACAGCCGCCAGTCACATCGTACAGACGGGGGATGAGCTGCACTAGGCTGCTTTTGGAAGATCCGGTGCCGCCGATAATACCAACCGTCTGTCCAAAGGGGATAATCAGGTCAATGTCATCCAGCACCGTTTTATCGGGACGCTTGGCATAGCTGAAGCTCACATCAGTGAATTCCACACTGCCGTCTTTGACCTCATACACAGGGTTATCGCAGTTGGTGATATCACTTTCCTCATCCAGCACTTCCACGATGCGCTCGGCGGAGGCACGGGACATGGTAATCATAACAAATACCATCGAAAGCATCATCAGACTGGAAAGGATCTGCATGATGTAGGTGAAGAAGCTCATTAGGTTTCCGGTGGACATATTTCCAATGACGATCTGTTTGGCACCCAGCCAGGAGACCAAAATCATACAGGCATACACACAGCCTTGCATCAGTGGGGAGTTGAGGGCCAAGATGCGCTCGGCAAGTGAAAAATCCTTATAAATGGTGCCGGAGATGGTATCAAACTTTTCGATCTCGTGGTCCTCGCGCACAAAGTTTTTTACCACACGGATACCGGAAAGATTCTCCTGCACTACGCCATTCAGTCTGTCATAGGTCTTAAAGACCCGTTCAAACACGGGGTGAACATGTTTGATGATAAGGTAAAGCCCCACACCAAGGATGGGAATGACGGCCAGGAAAATGAGAGAAATATCGTGATTGATGCGAAAGGACATGACCATGGCGAAGATGAGCATGGCAGGGCAGCGGATAAGGGTACGAATGATCATCATAAAAGCATTCTGCACATTGCTCACATCGGTAGTCAGACGGGTGACCAGACCAGCGCTGCTGAATTTATCAATATTGGAGAAGGAGTATACCTGCAGATGATGAAACATATCATGCCGCAGATTGCGAGCAAAGCCTGCCGTGGCGCGTGCACAGCTCCGGCCGCTCAGTGCACCAAAAGTAAGCGCTACCAGTGCAAAACCCACTAGAATGGCACCATATCGCAGGATCATGCTCATGTTGCCAGCTTCTATGCCCTTATCAATTAGGCCAGCCATTACAAAGGGGATGGCCACATCCAAAAGCGATTCCACTAGCACATAAAGAGGGGAGAGAATCGCGTCTTTTTTATATTCCCGTATGCATTGGGACAGTCGTTTAATCAATGGTTCGTTCCTCCTTGCCAGGGGTCAAGTTTTCTATCACTTTATCTAGCAGGACATAAAGGGTCTTCAACTCTTCGCCGGTTAATCCGGCAGTCACTTTCTGCTCTACCCGCAGGATATCCTGCTGCATTTGCGCCAGCTGTTCTATGGCGATCGGTGTTAGGACCAGTCGTTTAAGGCGGGCATCGCCCTCCACGGGTTCCCGCACGATCAATCCGTCCCGCACCATAATCTGCAATATGCCGGTTGCGGTGCTGCGCCGGATATGAAATGCTGACTCCAAGTCCTTTTGAAAGACTGGCTGGTCCTCGTGTACTTCTAAATAACCCAAAAACATTTTCTGCATCATGGTTCCGGGGTGGACTGTATCACGATTGGTGCCCAATTCTTGGTGAATCAAGTTGGAGATTCCTTTAATCTTCATGCATATAGACGGGCGCTTTATCTTCATATTGGCTCCTTTCTATCTTGTTAGGATGCTAACAATTATAGCGCAGTTATATAGTCATTGCAATCGTCAAACTTTACAAGATTAAAGCTAAGATGAAAACAATTTATGAACGGAGTGGGCGGGCATATTTCACATCTTTTACGGAAAAATCTCTGTTACTCTGCGCCTATCATTTTTCCCCACGGTATGGTACAATTAAACTGTATTTTTATAAGGAGGAGCACACAGTGAAAAAACAACTTCTTTTCCGCCGTTTTCCGGCGGTTCTATTGGCTCTGCTGACGGTACTGATGCTGGCGCTGCTGCCTGCCTGCGGCGGTATGACAACCCGGCCGATGGGAGAAGATGACCCGCTGGTGCAGGAAAACGGCACGCTGCTGGTTGAGGATGGCTCCTATTCTACGCCAGAGAAGGTGGCAGAATACCTGCATTTTTATGGCCATCTGCCACAGAACTATTTAACCAAGCAGGAAGCGAAAGCACTGGGGTGGGCTGCTTCCCAGGGAAACCTGTGGGAAGTAGCCGAAGGAAAATCCATTGGCGGTGATCGCTTTGGCAACCGCGAGGGTCTGTTGCCGGAAGCTGATGGACGCACCTGGTACGAGTGTGATGTGAACTATATGGGCGGCTTCCGCGGGGCGGAGCGGCTGCTCTATTCGGATGATGGATTGATTTACTATACTGGAGATCATTATGCGAGCTTTACCCTGGTTTATGGGGAGGAGGAAACACCATGAGAGAAGTTTATCTAGAGGGCCGGCTGATGACCGACCGTGCCGCGGCGCATGCAGAGATCAAGAATAAGCTATCCTTGCCGGAGTATTATGGTGCCAATTTGGATGCTCTGTGGGATTGCCTGATCGAAATAGGAGAGGAGACGGTTATTACAGTCTGTCATCCAGGCGCTATGTTTTCTGCCCTGCGGGAATATGGCTGCCGTTTGCTGATGACATTTTTTGAGGCAGAAAAAGAAAACCCTGTTCTACACATTATCATTGGGACCCACACAGCCAACCGAGAGGAGGAAACTGAATGAGTGCTGTTCATTTTCCAAAGGGCTTTGCTCTTGGGGCAGCTTCCGCTGCTACCCAAATTGATGGCGACTGCAAGGAAAGCAACTGGTATGAGTGGTACAAAAATGGAAAGATAAAGGATAACAGCGATCCCAATATCGCAACTGACCATCGCGGCCATTTGGAGGAAGATACCCGCCTAATGGCGGAGATGGGGATTCGCCACTACCGCTTTGGGCTGGAGTGGGCCCGGCTGGAGCCGCAGGAGGGCCAGTTTTTGCAGGAAGAGATTGAAAAGGTGCGAGAGGAAATTACGCTGCTGCACCAAAATGGCATTCATGTGCTGCTTACCCTGCATCATTTCTCCAATCCTTTGTGGTTTGAGCATCAGGGCGGCTTTTTGGGCAAAAATGCCGTAAAGAGGTACCTTGCCATGGTGGAATTTGCTGTGCGCCACCTTGGTGATATGGTGGATGAATATGTTACCATCAATGAACCAAATGTCTATGCGGTCTGCGGTTATTTGGGGGCAGGCTTCCCCCCTGGGGAATTCAATATCTCCCATGCTCTGCGGGTAATGAAGGTGATGGGCGAATGCCACCGTCGGGCTTACCGGTTAATTCATAATATCCATGAAGAACTGGGCTATGCCGAACCCAAGGTTGGCCTAGCCATGCATATGCGCGCCTTTGTGCCGTACAATGCGAAAAATTTGTGGCATCGCATTGCTTGCCGCATTTCGGAATACAACTTCCAGACTAAGTTGAACAAGACCTATATGCTGGGCCCCGAGGGCCCCTACGCCGATTTTTTGGGCCTCAATTATTATGCTCGTACTGCTACCTCCGGCTTGGGGGATGGTACTTTGCCGAATGTTCCGGTGAATGATCTAGGCTGGGAGATCTACCCGGCCGGCATTGTGGAGTGCTGCCAAAAACTCCACGCCCTTCTGCCGGAATTGCCCATTTACATCACCGAAAACGGTACGGCCGATAATAATGATGCGTTCCGCCGTCGTTATCTTTATGAGCATCTCAAGGTTCTTTCGGAGAGTGGTCTGCCCGTCACCCGCTATTACCACTGGTGCTTTGTGGATAACTTCGAATGGCTGGAGGGCTTTACTGCCCGCTTTGGTCTTGTGCATTTCGATACCGATACTCATGCCCGCACCATCAAAAAGAGCGGAGAGTTCTATGCCCGTATGATTGCGGAGCATGGTATCACCGGAGAAATGGCGGCAGAGGTGGAAAAGGAGGTCTATCCCAATGGCTGATACCCCTTGGTGGAAGCAAAAAGTTATTTATCAGATCTATCCCATGAGCTTTTGCGATAGCAATGGTGATGGGATTGGCGATCTGCCTGGCATCCTCTCCCGGCTGGATTATCTGCAAAAGCTCGGTGTCGGCGCCTTGTGGCTTTCACCGGTCTATCCCTCACCCAATAAGGATAACGGCTATGATATCAGCGATTACTGCAATATCCACCCCAATTATGGTACGCTGCAGGATATGGATACCCTCATTGCAGAAGCAAAAAAGCGGGACATCCGCATTATTATGGATCTTGTTATCAACCACACCAGCGATCAGCATGAATGGTTCCAGAAGAGCCGCCGCCGCATAGAACCCTACACCGATTATTACATCTGGCGGAAAGGGGAAAAGGGCAAAAAGCCCACCAACTGGGGTAATTTCTTCGGTGGAGATTGCTGGGAGTACGATGACCTGCGTGGGGAATATTATCTTCATCTTTTCGCTAAGGAACAGCCTGACCTCAACTATCACAATGAAGCAGTCATCGAAGCGATTGAAGAAGCCATGCATTTTTGGCTGGAGCGGGGTGTGGCAGGCTTCCGCTGTGATGTCATCAATATCATCTACAAGGAAGCCATCAAAAACGGTAAGTGGCGTCCTGCCCTCACCGGCAGCGAGTATTATCTCTCCACCCCCGGCTGCCATCGGGTGCTGCACCGTCTCCATGAAGATGTGCTCGCCAAGTATGATGCCTTTACGGTAGGGGAGACGGTTTTTGTTACGCCTAAAATGGCGGATGACCTAGTCAATCCCGCCCGTGAGGAACTTTCCACGGTATTTGCCTTTGAGCACATGGAAACCGACTGCTATAAAATCAAATGGTTTCTGCGCCGGTTCAACCCCGATTGCTTCTTTGCATGCCTTACCAAGTGGCAGAAGGCTCTGCCGTGGAATACCGTTTATCTTGAAAACCACGATCAGCCCCGCTCGGTTTCTCGCTTCGGTAATGATACCCAATATCATGATGAAAGCGCCAAGGCACTTGCCACGCTCGTTCTTACCTTGAGGGGAACACCGTTTCTGTATGAAGGGCAGGAGATCGGCATGACCAATTTTGATTTTCCAGATATGCAGAAGGTGCGCGATGTCGAATCCATCAATATCTGGAACATCGGCAAGCGGCTGCACCTGCCGCGCTCACTGCGCTGGCGCATGATAAAGACCAAAAGCCGCGATAATGCCCGCACCCCCATGCAGTGGAATGACAGCCCCAATGCGGGCTTTACTACCGGTACGCCGTGGCTTTCGGTCAATGGCAATTATCCCCGTATCAATGTAGCAGAGCAGGAGAATGCGCCAAACTCTGTTTTAGCGTATTACCGGCAGTTGATTGCTTTCCGTAATGGCAGTGAGATTCTACAAGCAGGTGATTTTTCCGAATTATATCGCAAGGATGGAGTTTATGCTTACCGCCGCAGTCTAAATGTCGAAAGCATTATTGTTGTTATCAGCCTTTCTACAAAGGAACGACCCAATCCCGTTTCAGGCACCGTTGTCCTTTCCAACTACGGTCGGCAGGAAAGTCCCGCCTGCCTTTCTCCTTATGAAGCACTTATTCTGCGGGAGGTGTAGGCTATGAGACATATCACTCAGCAGGAAAATACCTTTCTGCTTTCCACCGCTCATACTGCTATGCTGCTTCAAATTACAAAGTACGGTCATGTGGAACTGCTGCATTACGGCATGCCGGTATCCATAGAAGACGCCGCGGCTGGGGCAGCCCGCCGTACTATGCCCTATGGCAGCCAGGTGATGTATACCGAAGAAGACCCCACCTACTGCCTCGATAATATTCCTCTTCTCTGGTCGGGGGTTGGCAAAGGCGATTTTCGCATTTCTCCCATTGAACTGGAATTGCCGGACGGCACCCTTACCACTGATTTCGTCAATGAGGATTGTACCCTCCGTGCAGGGACGCTGCCCGCTGTGGGGTTGCCTGCTGCCTACGATGAAAGCGGTGAAGCGGAAACGCTGGTGCTTTCCCTCAGGGAAAAGAAATTTGCCCTGCGGCTGGAGATTATCTTCACCGTGTTTCCAGCAGCGGATGCCATCACCCGCCGCACTGTTCTTTACAATGACGAAACTGTTCCAATTACTGTTCATAGCCTGATGAGTCAGCAGATCGATCTCCCACAGCTGAAGTATGAGATGCTTACCCTTGATGGTGACTGGATAAGTGAAACGCATGTGCATACCCGGTCGGTGCAGCCGGGGCGGCTGGTCAATGAAAGCACCACCGGCTTTTCCTCCAACCGGCACAATCCCGGCGTGATCCTACTGGAACAGGGAACAGGAGAGAATGCCGGTCTTGCCTATGGCTTTAATCTGCTGTACAGCGGCAGCCATTACACTGCTGTGGAGCGCTCTCCGCGTGACTTTGTCAGGATTATCTCCGGTATCCAGCCGCAGGGCTTCTGCTGGCGGCTTCCCGCAGGGGAAATTTTCCGTGCACCGGAAGCAGTGATGACTTTTTCCAATGAGGGCCTGAATGGCCTTAGCGGCAATTTCCACCGCTTTGTGCGGCAGCACATTCTGCGCGGAGAGTGGAAAGAAAAGCCCCGCCCCGTCCTCCTCAATAACTGGGAGGCGTACTTCTTTGATTTTACCGAAGCGAAATTGCTTTCCCTCGCCAAACAGGCCAAAGCGGTCGGCGTCGAGCTGTTTGTTTTGGATGATGGCTGGTTCGGGGCGCGAAACAGTGATACAGCGGGGCTTGGCGATTACACCGTCAACCGCAAAAAACTCCCCGGTGGCATCGAAGGCCTGGCGCAGAAGATCACAACGATGGGCCTTCGTTTTGGCCTTTGGTTTGAACCGGAATCTGTTAATCTGGAGAGTGAGTTGTACCGCACCCACCCAGAGTGGGCTTTACAGCAGCCGGGACGGCAGCCCTCTATGGGACGGCACCAGCTCCTGCTTGATCTTACCCGTCCTGAGGTGCGGGATTATATCGTTCACCACATTACCCATCTTTTGGACCATTGCCCCATCACCTATGTCAAGTGGGATATGAACCGCCACATGAGCGATCTTTATTCCGCTGTCACGGCGGGCGGGGAGCTGCCCTACCGCTATATGCTGGGGCTTTACGAGGTGCTGGAACGCATCTTTACCCCTCGCCCCCATATCCTTTTGGAGACCTGCTCCTCCGGGGGTAACCGTTTTGATCTTGGTATGCTGTGCTACTCGCCGCAGATTTGGTCGAGTGATGATACCGACCCGATTGAGCGTCTTTCCATTCAGAAAGGGCTCAGCTATTTCTACCCGCCCTGCACCATGGGCGCTCATGTTTCACAGTCGCCCCACCAACAGACTCTACGGCAGACACCGCTCTCCACCCGTTTCAATGTCGCTGCCTTCGGTGTTCTGGGATATGAATTGGATCTGGGCGAGCTTTCCCCGCAGGAGAAAAAGCAGGTCGCCGCGCAGATAGAATGGTACAAAAAATACCGCCCCACCCTGCAATACGGTGATTTGTTCCGTGTCCCTACCCGTCGCCAGGGTCTTATCAGCTGGGCGGCGGTCGCACCGGATAAGAAACAGGCTGTTGTCCTGCTGGCGCAGCGGCTTTGCACAGCGGCTCCTCCAGCGGACTATCTCACGGTTCCGGGGTTGAAGTCGGAGGCCAGATACCGTGTTGTTGCCGTACCGCAGCAGGTGGCGGTTGCTCGGTTCGGCGGCTTGGTCAAGCACATTGCCCCGGTCAAGCTTTCCACCGATGGCCTGGTGCTGCGCACGGTCAATCGTCACTACGCCCTGCCGGATGGCAGCTTCACCGCCATGGCTTCCGGTGCGGCATTGGCCAGCGGTATTCCGCTCAATGATCAGTTTCTTGGAACAGGCTACCATAAAGATCTGCGCCTTTGGGGGGATTTTGGTTCCCAGCTATATCTCGTCGAGCAACTCGACGAAAATGAGGAGGATAACACCAAATGAATAAACTGGATAGAAGAAATATGATTTTCTTCGGACTTGGTACCATTGGGCGGGATATGTTCTATGCCTTTGAAGCTAATGCCCTCATTTACTACCTTTCCAATGTTCTCAGCCTGCCGTTAGGCGTCTTTTTGGCTACCAGCATGGTTTTTACTGTGCTGCGTGTCTTTGATGCTCTGAACGACCCGCTGATGGGTCTGCTGGTGGATAATACTCGCTCCCGTCACGGACGCTTTAAGCCCCCGATGGCGCTGGGGGCCTTGGCGGGCGGTGCTTGCTACCTTGTCCTTTTTGCCGATTTTGGTTTGCGGGATTATTGGTTTGTGGCGGTGTTTGCCATTGCCTATATTTTGTGGGATATTTTCTATGGCCTCAATGATATTGCATACTGGTCCATGCTGCCCTCCCTTTCGGTAGAGCAGAAGACCCGTGAAAAGATGGGCGCCTTTGCCCGCATCTGCGCCAATATCGGTATGTTCTCCATCATGGTCGGCTGGGAGCCCATTACCTCCGGTATGGGCAATACCCCCAAGGCGTGGTTTACCGTGGCACTCGCCGTTACCATTCTCATGCTGCTGTTCCAGCTCTTCACACTGTTCGGTGTCAGGGAACGCAAGGATATGTTCCGGCGCGAGGAGGAAAAAACCACCCTGCGTGGCATGTGGGAAGTCCTCACCAAAAATGATCAGCTCCTGTGGACCACCCTTGCCATGTCGCTCTTTAATATCGGCTACATGAGCACCACCACCATGGCCATTTACTATATGCAGTATGTTTACGGCAATAAGGATATGTACGCGGTGCTGGCGGCGGTCGTTGGCATGGCGCAGCTGCTGGCGCTGGTCATCTTCCAGTCTTTCTCCAAGCGGATGCCGCGCGAGAAATTGTATCTTTTGGCTACTATCCTTGTTATGATCGGCTATGCCATCTTCTTCTTTGCTGAGGTCAGCATTATCCTCATCGCTGTGGGCGCTTTGTTTATCTTTATCGGTCAGGCGTTCATTCAGCTGCTTATGCTCATGTTCCTAGAGGACACCATCGAGTACGGCCAGTGGAAAAACGGTAAGCGCAGTGAGAGCATTACCCTCTCGGTGCAGCCGCTCATCAATAAGATTGGCGGCGCTGTTTCCATGGGCATTACCAGTCTGATGTTGGTCTGGTCTGGTATTAAGGTCGGCGAGACTGCGGCGGAGAGTATCTCGGCGAGCGGCCAGTTCACCGTCAAGCTTATGATGATCGTTCTGCCTGTGGTGTTCATTCTGGCAGGTTATATCATCTATCGCTGCAAGTTTAAGATTAATAAGGAAATGTATGACCGAATTATCAGTGACCTGCGGGTGCGCGGCGAACTGCACGCCGAACCGGCAGAAGTCATTGAAGTTGCTGAAACAGTCGAAGTAAAAATCACTAAGGAATAAACAGAATAAAAAACGGCTCCTTACCCGTTACAGGGCAGGGAGCCACTTTTCTGTTTTCCTGTTTCATTCCAGCGGCGGCAAAAATCGGTTCCGGCTATGTCGCTTTCCTCAACAGGCGCCAGCCCACCTTTCGTCGGGCGCTAGCCTGTTTTCGGTGGCTCATTGCCGTCTCCCGCTTTTTCCTCGCCGCCTTACTTTCACTCCGCCACGATCCCCTCAGTGTCCACCGCAAGCTCCATGATATTCCAGCGGTGTTCTAAGCGTTTGCATTTCTCAGCAAATTGGGCAGCAAAGCTTGCTTCATCGGTCAGTGCCAGTAGGGTAGGGCCTGCCCCGCTGATGCAAAAGGCGATCGCTCCGCATTGCTCCGCCGCCGCTTTTACTTTGCCATATTCGGGGATCAGGCTCTCCCGGTAGGGCTGGTGCAGACGGTCACGCAGCGCCATGGCAATCAGCTCACGGTCGCCGCTGCCCAGCGCTCCCGCCAGTACCGCTGCATGGGAGGCATTGTAGACGGCATCTGTAAAGGCTACCTTTTTGGGCAGCACGGCACGTGCTATGTGGGTGCTTAGTTCAAAGTCCGGTATCGCTGCTACCCACCGCAGCGTGGGAGAAAGCGGCAGCTTTACTGTTCGGGGCTTTCCATCCTCCACCAGGCTGGCGGTCAGTCCGCCATAGATAGCAGGAGCCAGATTATCAGGATGGCCTTCTATTTCATTAGTCACCTCCAACAGTTCGGCAGGGGGGAGGGGAGAACCATGCAGCAGGTTTGCGGCGGCGGCTCCGCCCGCAATCAGTGCCGCGCTGCTGCCCAGTCCGCGGCACACAGGTATCTCCGCCCGAATATTCAGTGAAAGGCCTTCATTGAGTAAGCCAAGCCGACTTAACACCGCACGGTACCCCTGTACTGCCAGGTTTTCTTCATTCTGGTACTGCTCCGGACAGCCGGTGATCACAAGCTTGCCGGCAGGCAGTACTTCGCAGGTAATATAATTATACAGCGCCAGCGCACAACCCATGCTGTCAAAGCCCGGTCCGATATTGGCAGTGGTGGCGGGCACCCGCACGGGAATCTTATTCATTTCAGCCCTCCATCTTGCGGCGCACATAGTCCGCCATCTCGCTTACTTCTATACAGTCATGGTGCAGTACCGGCAGTGTTTGCAATTCCGCCAAAGGGGTTGGGACAGGCACACCGGTCAGTGCTTGCAACTTTGCCATTGCAGCAAAGGCATCATCCGGCACCTTCTGCCCCAAGGCTGCCAGCACTGCCGGTGCAAATTTATATGGCGAAGCGGTACTCAGCACCACCGTCTGTCCGCATAATACGGCTTTGTGCTGCTCCGCTACCGCCCACGCCACCGCCGTGTGCGGGTCAAGCAGGTACTTGTCCCGCTCCCACACCGTCTTTATCGTCTCAGAGGTCATTGTGTCGTCGCAGCATCCGCACAGGAATACCTTCTGTATCTTTTTCAGCAGCGTATCGCCGATCTGATACCACCCCTGTCCGTCCAGCTCTTGCATCTTCTCTGCCACCATTTTAGCGTCGCCGCCGCTTGCCAGATATAAAAGCCGCTCCAGATTGCTGGAGACCAGAATGTCCATCGAGGGCGAGGAGGTCTTGTAAAAAGGTCGCCGCCGGTCATAGCGCCCCGTCGTTAGGAACTCCGTCAGCACATTGTTGGCATTGCTTGCACAAAGGAGCTTGCCCACTGGCAGTCCCATGCACTTGGCAAAATAGCCCGCCAAAATATCACCAAAATTGCCGGTCGGGACCGAAAAATTCACCGGTTCGGTCGGATTTATTTTTCCGGCGCGGCAAAGTGTTGCCCAGGCGTACCAATAGTAGATGATCTGCGGGGCCAGCCGCCCGATATTGATGGAGTTGGCGCTGGAAAGTTCTGCTTTTTCTGTCGGCTTTACCTCGGCAAAGATGTGCTTTACTCCAGTCTGCGCGTCATCAAAATTGCCGCGTACCGCCGCCACCGAAACATTTTTTCCACGCTGTGTCACCATCTGCCGTTCTTGTATTTTGCTTACGCCATCCTTAGGATAGAATACCACAATGGAGGTGCTGGTCACATCGCAGAAGCCTTCCAGTGCTGCTTTGCCAGTGTCACCGCTTGTCGCGGTTAGGATTACCGTCTTGGCCTTATCATTCAGCAGCTGCTTCGCACCTGTGATAAGATATGGCAGCAAGGAGAGTGCTACATCCTTAAAGGCGCAAGTTGGCCCATGAAAGAGCTCTAGTACATGGTAATCGCCGACCATAACCAGCGGTGTTATGTCGGCAGTGTCAAATTTTCCGTAAGCCGCTGCAATCATTGGCCGCAGCATTTCTGGGGTGTAATCCGGCAGCAGCCGCACCAGTACGGCCTCCGCCATCCCGGCAAAGTCTTTCTGCAGCATTTCTGCTGGATCCAGCGGCAGAGTGGCCGGGTCACACAGGTACAATCCTCCATCGGGCGCTATGCCGCGCAACACCGCTTCGGCAGGGCTGGCAGTCTGTTTATGATTTCTGGTGCTGTTATATTGCATAGGAGTCTCCTTTTCTGCATCACAATACCGGGTGAAAGCCCCCGGCAAGTCTTGCTTTCCATCTTCTCATATGATATACTGTTTTTCGACGAAATACAAGTGATTTTTATGGAGAAACAATCGTATCTCTATAAACGACACATTTTACAGGAGGAAAAAAGATATGGTAGTTGCCATTCTTGGCCACGGAACGGTTGGCGGTGGTGTATATGAACTGCTGAAGAACCGCAGCGATATTACAGTAAAATATGTATTGGACCGCAGCCCCATTGCAGAATTAGGTGCTGTTTCGGTCACCGATTTTTCCACGATTTTGAATGATGGGGAAGTGGATACCGTCGTGGAGGTCATGGGCGGGTTGGGGCCTGCTTATGCATCA
>OGRI01000810.1_pt1 | contig 29713 bp, 19 predicted proteins | sample 1553391 | NCBI WGS metagenome assembly OGRI01 (sample SAMEA2580052, study PRJEB22360) | human gut metagenome | reverse complement strand
TGAGCTATTTCCGCATTTTTTCGTTTGCGGTTGCAAAGGTAGGGATTTTCCGTAATTCTGCAAACATTCTGCATCTTTTTTTCACAAGAATCTGCACACTTTGTTTCCGCAAACAAACAATTGTTTTGATTATCAACTCATTCGGTCCCGATAGTCTTCATAAGAAAATTGCTTGTATATTTCCGCTTTCCCTTCTTTTGTCCACAAAGCGATGGCGGGATGATGGATTCCGTTAAACATATTTGTCTTGACCATAGTATAGTGAATCATATCTTCGAACACAATCCGCTCTCCGATCTGCAACTCATGATCGAAACTCCATAATCCCATATAATCACCACTCAAACAAGAATTACCTCCCAAACGATAAATAAATTCTCCTTCATTCCCCATCTCCGCACCACGAACGGCAGGCTGATAAGGCATTTCCAGACAATCGGGCATGTGGCAGGTGAAACTCACATTCAGAATAGCCGTCTTGATACCGCGACTCTCAACGATATCTACCACTTCCGAAGTCAGGACTCCTGTCTGCCATGTAAAAGCAGAACCGGGTTCAAGGATGATCTGCAAATGAGGATATCGTGCTTTCAGGTCTTGCAATAATTTAATCAGATGTTCTGTATCATAATCTTTTCGGGTCATCAGATGCCCGCCTCCCAGATTCAGCCATTTAATTTGCGGGAACCAGCGGGAGAATTTCTCTTCCAGATGCTGCAAAGTACGTTCCAGCTCGAAAGAAGAAGATTCGCAGTGACAATGACAATGGAAACCTTCGATTCCTTTTGGCAAGGTATCCGGTAATAAGTCGGCGGTCATTCCGAAACGGGTACCGGGTGCGCACGGATTATAAAGTTCTGTTTCTACTTCCGAATATTCGGGATTCACACGGATACCGCAGGAGATTCCGCTTCCTTCGGCCACTGTCATCGGATAGAAACGACGGAACTGTGCCATTGAATTAAAAGTGATGTGGCTGCTGCAACGCATGATTTCCGGAAAATCCTGTTCCGTATACGCAGGAGAATAAGTATGGGCTTTACTTCCAAATTCTTCCAATGCCAGACGCGCTTCATACACAGAACTTGCTGTGGAATGCTCCACGTATTCGCGGAATATCGGAAATGAACGCCACATGGCGAATGACTTGAAGGCGAGAATAATCTCTACTCCTGCCCTGTCGGCTACGCTTTTTATCAGACACAGGTTCTTTCGCAAGAGTTCTTCCTCCATAATATAGCAAGGAGAAGGAAATTGGGTGAAATCTATCATATATAAATTTATTATCTAAAATAACGCCTTACGGACGTGCCTGCAAAAATACAAATTCAAAAGCAAAGAGAGATTCTTTTATTTTTAATTAAGATATTGAGTTTCGAAAACTTTTTCTTATTTTTAGACCTTTATATTATAGATGTAGTTGTTTCATCCTAAATACCCGATTGATTATGAATAAAGATTTAAGAAAAGTGGTGATTCTCCTGGCGCATCCCAATATGAAGGAATCACAAGCAAACAAAGCACTGATTGATGCTGTGAGTGATATTGAAGGCGTAGCAGTATTCAATCTTTACGACCAGCAAGGCGCTTCTTTTGATGTTGACGAATGGAGCAAAATCATTTCCGATGCTTCCGCCCTCATTTATCAATTTCCCTTTCATTGGATGGCTGCGCCGTCATTGCTCAAAAAATGGCAGGACGAAGTATTCACCTTCCTTTCCAAGACTCCGGCAGTAGCCGGGAAACCATTGACAGTAGTAACCACCACAGGTTCCGAATATGAAGCATACCGTAGCGGAGGCAGAAACCGCTTCACAGTGGATGAGCTTTTACGTCCTTATCAGGTTAGTGCCATTCATTCGGGGATGTCGTGGCAAACGCCTGTTGTTGTTTACGGAATGGGAACCGCAGATGCGGGAAAGAACATCGCTGAGGGAGCCAACTTGTATAAGCAACGGGTAGAAATGCTGATCGGCAGCAGCAATGCAGGAAATAACTGGTGAATTATCTCCTATACCTTATTTCGATTAGCTATTAGCAAAAACAAATTAGCTATTAGCTAATCGAAATATGCTAATAGCTAATTTATTTCTTCAAGGCTTCTTCACCATCATCTTCTTTTTATTCAAAGTCAGTACCGGCAAGAAAATAAACACGCCGATCACGGACATTACCAATCCACCGATAGTACCTGCAGCCAAAGGAAACCAGAAACCTTCTTTCTCTGCTCCCACCATAAAGGGGATAAAGCCAAGGATGGTAGAAACAACCGTCAGAAAAATGGGGATCACTTTCGTATTCCATGCCTTCACGTAAGCACGAAGAGGAGAAAGGCAGGGAAAGCGTTTTCGAATCGCATTGTACTCATTTAAAATATAAATACTGGCATTCACTGTGATACCGCAGAGCAGAATGAACGAAGCGAAACCACCTTGGTCAAAGTTCAACTTGAACCAGTAGAACGTCAGAAACACACCGATATAAGAGATCGGAATGACAAAGATGATCGCTAACGGCTGTTTCAACGAATTGAACAGAATGCTTGTAATAAAGAAAATGATAGCAATCACAATCAGGAGCAAGCGATACTGTTTGTTGGCACCTCCACCCCATGACCAGTTATTACTTTCCGCTTCCGCCTTATATCCCATCGGAAGAAGTTCATTAAACTCTTCCAGGTCTTTTTTCAGCAACTTATTTCCCTGTTCCGACGCACCGATATACTCATATTGCAGGCATAAGCGGTATTGTTGATTCTCCTTCGCCACTTCCTGCGGCATCTGTCCCTTCTCTACCTTAGCCAGTTCCGCCAGTTTATACTCTTTATCGCCTACACGGAAAGGATAATACTGCATGGCCCATATATCCCGCTGATCCGACTGGCGGGAAGAGAGTTTGATTTTTTCCGTTCCATCTTCGGTAACAACGGAACCGATTTCCTGATTCCGCCCATATATGGGACGAATAGCAGCAAACAGTTCTCCGGCTCCGATCCCCGCTCCGATCATCCGTTGTTTATCCAGCTCAAAATAAAACTCCTGATAATCATCCTTCCACCACGAGAAATTGGAACCGACCGTAACTTCCCTGATACGGCGATGAGACAATAAGACCTCTTTCAGTTTTGTAGCCCAGCTATAAAGTTCATCATAATTATATCCGTACATTTTCACCCGGAATGATCCCGCGTTCTCGCGTACACTATTACTGAATCCCTGATCCTGTAATCCATAGATACTCCAATCTCCTCCCCCCAACTGGAGAGCTTTACTGATCATGTTAGCTTTCAGCGTATATGGGAACCCGCTTTTCTGATTTTCCTTTGTGAAACGAATGCTGATAGATGCCCTGCGGGCGCTTTCTACCGATGTCTGAAACTGCTTGATCTCCTTGAACTCGCTCAGATAAGTTTCCATTCGCTTGATCAGTGCATTCATCTGTTCAAGCGTACTGCCGTTCGGTAAATTGGCGTTGGCATAAAGCACCACCTCCTCATTCCGGGTAAAGTAGCTCCCTTCATACACCTTTTGCACAAACAGCCTCAGACTTCCTCCCAACGCTTTATCCACTATCGGTTTCACCTTTTCCTTATAGGTAGGAGTCCCCAGTGTCTTATTATAAATCTCTGCCCATTTGCCATCCCCATCCATCTTTTCCGGCAACAGAAAGACCGGTAATCCGAATGCCAGCAACAGCAACAGACAAACCGCTACTCTCCAGCGGCAAAGCCTCTGTATCAGCCACCTGTAGAAATGACTGAAATAGACCGGCCCCCTTCGCATCTTCGAACGCAGCCATCCTAAGAAACGGGTATTCCCCATTTTCCATTTTCTCTTCACTCCGGTCAGAGAAGACTTCCTGCGTCGTTTCAACCCGATTTTATCAATCAAAGAAGGTACAAAGAACAGAGCAACCAATAATGAAACTCCCAGATTAATCATCACCACTGCGGCAAAATCCTGCAGATTCAGACGAATCCTCTCGTCCAGAAAGAAGATGATGACCAACGCTCCCATTGTTGTCAGTGTAGCCGCCAATACAGACATGAACGCCTTCCGGTTTTTACATCGAAGATAATGATCACTCATCACAATCGTATTATCAATCACCAGGTTCAGTGAAACCGTGATACCCGCCAAAGAATATAACTGCATTTCCAGTCCGAAGACATAGTAAAAGATAACGGCTATTGCCATATTCACGGTCAGACTGGTGACAATCAAAAACAGATATTTGGGGCTGAAAGTAATCAGCAGTACAAACAAGAGCAGGATAGCCACCGTCACTCCCGTACGCAAATAAATCTTGTTCAGCTCGTCATGTATAAACTCTGTAGTATCATAACTGGTATGAATCTCGTATCCCGCCGGAAGCGACAGTCTGATGTCATCCATGCACGCCTGTACCTTTTTGCTCAGTTCCAGCTGATTAGCCGCCTCTTCAGCGACAACAGACAGATAAATCGAATTCAGTCCATTGATCCGGTAATAGCTCTGAGGCTGCTCTTCCATACGGACGACCTTCACCAGTTCGTCCAAGCGGATGATTCTCCCATCCTTCACTTTCACCTGTATCTGCCCGGCGTCAAACTCCCGGTTATCATGTTCGGGCATCAGCACCAACCGAATCCACTCCTTGCCCGAAGCCGCCTGTTCCACATCATAAGTCCCCAGAAACTCTTTCTGATAATGCAGACCGACTGCCTGACTAATTTCATCCGTACTCACCCCCAACGCACGCAACTGCTCATAATCATACTCCAGACGCCATTCCATCGGTGTGGCTCCGCTGACGTTTATCTTATAGATTCCCGGAAGCTGCGCAAGGCGTGTCTTTATATGTTCCTCCGCATACTTCTGAATCAGACTGGGAGTGGCAGGCGCATTAATCGTGAATGCGATAAAAGGTCCCTGACTTTTCTGCTCCGGACTTGCCATCTGAATGTACGGGTAACTAACTCCCGCCGGCAATTCCGGCCAAGTCTGACGAATGATGGTCGAAGCCTCAAAACGTGCGACAGCCGCATCTGCATGCTTGTCCAGACTCACATTTATACTTCCCCAGCCATTGCCGGAAGTCGAAGATATGCTTTGTATTCCCTTGACACGGGCAAGCATCGCCTCCAGTTTGCTGGTAGCCGTCATCTCCACGACACGTGCCGAAGTCCCTCCCATGCCGAACCATACAGAAAATCCGGGTAAGGTCCGTGACGGATTCAGCTTCACCGGCAGCAACGGAACAAGTGCCAGCCCGACCAACGCCACGCTGATAAAAGCGACAATGAGCGTAAAAGCGGAAGCCTTTGATGACTTCTTAATTTCAGAACCTATATCTTGCATGATTCATTTGTCTATATCTCAAAAGAAATTACTATCTGATCAGTCTCCCTCCATTAAAGTCGAAACGATCCGAAAGAGAAAGCTTCGTAGCAAAATCGAATAAAGTCAGACGACGTATTTTATAATAATTCAGCCAGTAGTTCTGCAAGGCAGAAATGTAGTTGCGCTGCGCCTCCTGCTGCCTGTTGAGCGAAAGCGTCAGACTATTAATATCCGCTTTACCGATAATAAAACGTTGCCTTGTCTCATTATAAGCCAGTATCGCCAGGTCCAGCGCTTCTTCCGCACTGGCAATCAACTGCTGCTGGATATTAAAATCACTCACCGTCATGATGACTTCCTCCTCAATACTGATCTCATCCTGACGTGCCGAAATCTTCACTACATTCAGATTATTCCGTGCCATGTTGTATTTGCCCTTACGAACGCCCCAGTCCAGCAGCGGAATCGATACGCTGACCGCTACCAAGTCCTGCTGCATCGGTTTATGATACACATCTCCGAAGCTTTCCGCCACCTGGTTGAAACCGATACTGGCATTCACGCTGGCATTGAAACGGGATTCCTTCTTTGTTCTGTCCACATTCCGCTCCGCTTCCAGTACATTCTGCTTCAGTTCCAGCAACTGCGGATTATTGCTCCTTCCCCATCTCAAAGCCTCATCCACCGGAATCTCCATCATACTTGGGCGTGAAGGAAGCTCCAGTTCGATCTGGGTATTCTTATCCAGATTCAGAAAAGATGCCAGTGAGAACATTGCCCGTTTCAAGGCGCTTGCCCTATTCTGCAATGTATTCTGTGCATTCACTTTATCCAGCTTTAAAGTCAACAGGTCCGCCTGTGAAATAGCGGCGATCCGGTGCCGTTGCTGTCCGATGCGGTACAAAGTATCCGTAGATGCGAGGTTTTCCTTTGCCAGTTTGTATTCCGCCTGCGCCATCGCCAGCGAAAAGAAATAATTCGTCGCCGTTTCCGAAACCTTTTCCACATTATAAAGAAATTCCTTTTTCACACGCTCGTATTTCAGCGGTTCGATCTTCCGGTCCCATTTGAAAGGATTATACCCGACCAGGCTCTGCGAATAACCGAGCCGTATCGGGACGCTGGTAAACTGCGTCGCACTATTATCCCCGAAATTACGCATATAGGCAAGGTTCGACTCCAGATAGAACGTACCTCCGGTCAGGTCCAGATTTTGACGGACACTTAATCCTCCATAGGCATAATATGACTGTTGCGTACGGTAGACATCCAGGTCCTGTCCCGAATCATAACGTTTCGTGATATCCCGGTTATATTGTGCCGGGGTAAGGTCCATTGTCAGACTCGGCAAACGGTTTGCCCGGTACGTCCGGTATTCCCAATAACCGGACAGATACATATTTTGTGTGCGGAATGACTCCAGCGAACTGTCGTTAGCTAAAGCGATAGTCTGGTTCAAGTCCAGCACCAGACGTTTCTGGGCATATACTGAAGAGAAACATATCCCCGATGCTGCCATCAATACAAAAAGAACGGATGATTTCTTCATAATTCAACATGTTTTTCATTTGGTTTGTGATTCCCGCTTTTTCCCCGATAGATAAACCAGTAAAGCAGCGGTATGATAAAGAGGCTGACCGCCGTACCGATGGACATCGTGCCTATCATGGCGATAGACAACGGCTTTTGCAGTTCCGATCCCATATCCGAGGAGAACAGCAACGGCACCATGGCAAAGATGGTCGTCAGCGAAGTCATGATAATCGGACGCAGACGCCTGCGGCCTGCTTCGTGAATAGCTTCCAGCAAAGGAACGCCTGCCTTGCGCAGTTCATTGATCGCATCCAGTTTCAGAATAGAGTCATTGATTACAATACCACAGGTCACAATCAGACCGATGGCAGACATCAGATTCAGCGTATGCCCGCATATCCAAAGCAAGAGTAAGGCAAATGCCACATCAATCGGGATTTCCGCCAGTACCAGCAACGGCTGCAGAAAACTCTCGAACTGTGCGGCAAGAATGAAATACATCAGCAGCAGTGAGATCAACAGAATCACGACCAGTTCATCCAGCATCTCCTTGTTGGAGAAGATACTGCCGGAGAAGCCCGTATCCCAGTCCCCTGTTTCCTCCGCCACCTGTTTCACTTCACGCATCAGCCGGTTCGCATCCTGCACGCCGTAAAAGTCGAACGGGACATACTCGCCATTACGTCCGGAAGTAATACTTTTCAAGTCTTCGGCGGGAGCTACGTTGATCAATTCCCGAAGCGGGATAAAATCGACATTCCCACGGTTGTCCGGTTGCGTCTGCACCAGTGTTTCCTGCAACACCTCGTTCACAGTCTTTTCATCCCCGGCAATGTTGATCGGCAAATACTGCTGATAAGAGTGCAGCATCGTCACACTGTTTTCCCGGAAAGCCGTTTTCAGTACCCGATACAGTTCGTTGTAGGAAACACGGTAGAGCAAGAGTTTCTCTTTACTGATACTCAGATTCAACTGGTTTTCGAAGGCGATACCTGTCGGATTGATTCCGGTTTTTCGTCCCAGTTCCTGTTCCATGCTGCGGATTGCTTCCGCTTTGGGGGCTTCCGCTTTATTACGGGTGTAAAATTCCGCCACCACATCCGGTTCACCCGTCACAAAGAGTTTCTCAAATACCGTTTCCGGCGGAGAGAAAGAAATGACAGAGAGCGGATAACGTTCCTTCAGTTTCCGATATACCGCCTGTTCCAAAGGGGCAATAGCATCGGAAGTCTCCGTACGGAAATAAAGTTCCGCTTCGGAAGAAGACAGTTCCCGTTCCCGATTGAGGATGAAATCCTGTCTGCCGATAGAGGCTGTTTGCTCCAGTACTTCATCCTTCAGTTCCTTGAAAAGTTCATCCACCCGTCGTTTGTTTTCATCCACATGGATATTCTCATTCCATTCTATCCGGGCGATCAGTTCATTCTCCTCGATATCGGGCATCCGTTCTTTGTCTATAAAGAAAAAGAAGAATACGCAAAGCGGAATGGAAATCACACAGAACAGTACACTGAACGTTTTATGGCGGAATACCCAGTCAACACCCGCATCATAGAAGCGGTCCAGCGTGTGATCCTTGATCGGGTTATTAAATTTGAAAGAAAGCCACTTCCATTTCCGGGTGCGGACACCTGTCCGGTAAACCAGCAGATAAAGTACGGGAAGCAGCATGATACCGGTGAGATAAGACACCATCAGTCCTACAGTGACAGAAAAAGCCTGATCAAAGAAAATAGCGCCTGCAATACCGCTCATAAAAATCAGCGGGGCAAAGACAGCAATAGTCGTCAGAGAAGAGCTCAGCATGGGGGTGACCACTTCACTGGTTCCCGTCACACAGGCACGGCGCAAGGAGTATCCCCGTTCACGGTATTGCGATATATTCTCAGTCACAATAATCGAACTGTCAATCATCATTCCCAATGCCAGGATCAATCCGGCAAGAGAAATGATATTGAGAGACATATTGCAAAGGTAGAAAAAGACAAAGCTGATCACGATGGACACCACCATACTGAGTCCGATGACCAGCGGAGACTTTACATCTCCCAGAAACAGAACCGCTACCAGACAAATAAAGAGAAAGCCCAGGGAGAGATTCTGTTGCAGATTAGAGATGGTGTAGTCCAGCAGTTCCGTCTGATTACGGCTGATGCTGAAATCGATCTCCGGGTATACTAACTGAAAATAGGTCATCGTGCCTACCAGCGCCTGCTTCATCTTATCCATGTTCTCATCCGCCTGTTTGATGACGGCAAGGCTCACCGCCCGTTTTCCATTGGACAAGGATACTCCTTTTTCTTTTACAGGTACGACGCTTACTTTGCAGAAGTCTTTTAACTGTACGATGCGGTCGCCCTTACGCAGATAGATATTTTCCACATCCTCCGCTGTACGCAGCAATGTCGAGAATTTAATATTATATTCATAATACCCGTCTCGCACTGTCATGCTGCCCGGTTCCACATTATTAGAAGATAAAGCCGATTCGATATCTCCAATGGAGAGTCCCATCATGGCGAGCTTGTCCTTGTCGGGCACAATTTGTACCTGTCGTTCCAAAATTCCGGTCACGTCCACCATGGCAACTTCTTCAAGCTGCTCTATCCTGCGCTTGATGACAGACTCGGCAAACTCACACAATTCAAGGAAGGATTGTTGTTCCGTAGCTCCGTAAGCACTGTCATTCTTCAGTGTCAGATTCAGATAGAATACGGGAATATCCGTTGCACTCGCTTTGATTACCTTCGGGCGTTCCGCTTCTTTCGGAAGATAGTTCATGGCGGCATCTATCTTCTCATTTACCTCGATAAAGGCAAGGTCCGTATTCGTTCCATATTCAAATGACAAGCGGATAATGCCCGCCCCGTCTCTCGATTCACTATGGATATCCTTCAGGGTAGAGACCTGAATCAACTGCCCCCGCAAAGGTTTGACAATCGTGTTTTCCAATTCCCGGGCAGAGGTATTGGCAGACGCCACCTGTACCGTAATCTCAGGAATAGCGATATTGGGAAGCAGCGATATAGGCAGCGTAGAGTACGTCACCAGCCCGATGATGAAACAGGCGGTAAAGGCCATCAATACGGCAATAGGGCGCTGAATTAAGAATTTTATCATAGATTCATTATTTAATTCTTAATTCTTCATTTAACATAGACTTCCGCCTCATGCGCCAGATTCAGATTTCCGGTGACAATCACCGTATCTCCTTCCAGCAGACCATCCTCGATGCCTTTCTGCGACTTGTCGGAGACGACACATTCTGTCGCATTCTCCAGTCCCGTATTCACATAATTCCACATTGCCTTGCCGTCTTTCAGGGTAAATACCACTTGTTTGCCGGAACGCAATACAACGGCGCTCTTCGGAATAACCAGCCGCTCTCCCAGCGAACGGCGGACACTTACCCTTACATTCATTCCGCTGAACAGTTTTCCTCCCGCATTTACCAATGCTTTCACTTTCACCATGCCGTTGGCATCCACCAATGGATTTATCTCTGATACACTGCCTTCAAACGCATCTCCTCCGGCATAAGGAGTAATTACCACTTTATCTCCCATCCTGATAAAAGCAAGTTCATTTTCCAGCACTGTGAAATCAGCTTCCATTCCTTTGGAATCAATAATAGTACAGAATGCTTCAGAAGTATTTGCCGGATTATAAGGCTTTGAAAATAAATTGGCTACCACACCGTCAAAAGGAGCAATCAACGTAGCATGCTCCATCTCTCTTTTCGCCAGTTCATACTGGGATTTCGACTGTTCATACCCGCTTTTTACTTTGGCGATTTTCATTGTTTCGGCAGGGACTTTACTAAAGTCGTCAGGAGAATATCCCTGCCCGATCAGTACGTCTTTCAATTCCAGTTCGGCTTTCAGTAAAGCATCTTCCGACTGGGATAATTTCTGTTCCAGACGGAATTTATCCAGATCAGCCAGCTTCTGCCCTTTCTGTACACGGTCGCCATTCTTCACATAGATATGAGCGATGACTTCACCGGTTTCAAAACGCAGATCGGCTTTGCCACGGGCATTGATTTTACCGTTACTCACCAGTTCGTGATGAAAATCACGCTTCTTTAATATCTGAACAGCTACTTCATTCTTCGTATCCGGAAGGACTATGGAGACACCTTTCTCCGATTCATCTGCAGTATTCTTCTTGTCGGAACAAGAGAGCGTCATCATACATGCAAGGCACAGTAAAAACCATGTAAAATTATTTTTCATCGTATTTATTGGTTTGTTTATTCTAATTATCTCACATATAATTTCTTATATATTGTATGTAAGTTTGTATCATGTTTGCCAAATTTAGACAAAAATATCTATTAATCAAGTTTGTACAGTCATTTTTTTTCTTCACCCATTTATTTTAGCAGTTTCACTTCTTCTCTCATCTCCCTTATTGCAGTCGATTGTACCTTTGGTTCCTTCGTCAATACAATCTGAATCGCCTGTTTTAATTTCTCCGGATGTCGATATTCCGGTTCCGCATAAAGCTTTGCCAACAAGTAATATGGATAAATTCTTCCCGGAAGCCGATGAGTAGATCGTATGAAATACTCTTCAGCCTTTTCATATTTTCCTATAGCCTGATAATTCTTTCCTATTATGTTCAAAATCATAGGATCGCAACTATGTGCCATTGCCTCTTTCAAAATTGCTGTAGAACTATTATATTCTTTCAACTTATGTAAAGAATGTCCATATTCAAACAAAAATGCTCCCCTATCATTCAATTCCGGATAAATTTTCTCATACCCTTCTTTGGCTAAACGAAATGCGCCTATATTATAGTGCATTTTATACCTAAACCATTCTTCACAAGCATTATACTGATTATATTTCCAATAGTAACTTCCCAATAAAGCAATCATTATAATAAAGAACAATATTTGTAACCGTGAAGAACCCACTACACAAGCAGCCAATAAAAAATAGAATGCTATAGCAAATCCGGGTATTTGCATTGGATAAGATGAAAATGCAAATACTAAAACAGAAATCAAACCAGCACATGCACTTAGTCTTTTCTCTGTTATTCCTATCCAAAGGCAAAAAACAATAATCAATAACACAACCAATAGAAATAAGACTCCATATTCTACAGCTATTTGCAGATATTCATTAAAAGCGTATTCAGGACTTCCAGCTACTAATTCTTCTGTAGATGTAAACTCTTTTTGGGAGAAATATTTTTCCTGAGCCATTCCATAAGCCGATGCAAAGTTTCCAGTACCATGTCCAAGGAAAGGTTTTTCCACAATAGCCATAACACTCACTTTCCAAATTAACAGACGTCCATTAGCCGAATCTACTTTTAATTGAAAAAGAGCATAACCAACTATTATCAATACCATTCCCCCGGCAATAATAGCCGGAAATACTCTTTTCTTATATTTTCGGCCTATCTTCCTTAAACTAGTTCCCCATGAACGGTATGTAGCATATACCCATATCCCAGAAATTGCAACAGCCATCCATGCCGAACGGCTCATACCTGCCGGTAAAACACAAAGAATTAACAGCAAGACTCCTAAAGCCACACAATATTTACTTTGCTCGATCCAAGTACGTTTCTTCACCTTTTTTAGATTCAACCATTCACTCAAACAAATAGGAAATACCATTGCTAAGTATCCGGAATAAGGCCCCGGATTGTAGAAAGAACCTGTAAGCGCATATAATGAATGATTAGAAACAGCTAAACCGTATATCTGCCTTAATCCCCAAACAGCCTCAACCCCACCTAAAATAATAAGAGACCAAACGACTGATAAATAAAATGCATTTTTCTTACAATCTAAGCACAAAGACATAAGAGTACATATCACAAAGACAATAGACATATGCCCCAAATATAGCTTCTGATATGCCATATCTCCGACCGCAATAGTATAAGATGAAACAGTCACAACACTTAAAAGTGCAATGACTCCAAACAGCATTAATAAATGAACGATATATTTATTCTGTAATAACATCTTCTATCTTTATTTGATCTGCATTAAAATCCGTTCCCAACGTATCTGATCGGTATATTTTTCTTTTGAGTTCCAAATACGGGTAGCTTTACCTACAATATATTCTTCCGGCAGCATCCCCCAATATCTGGAATCCTGCGAATTCGCCATATTATCCCCCGATACAAAATAATAGTTCTTTTTAAAGCAATACTGATGAATAAGACTATCACCAATAAACACCTGTTCCTGTTTTAGTTCTATTTTTTTCTTTTGCTCCCATGCGATCAGTTGTCTGTATAAAAGATAAGTAGTATGGTTCATTATTACAATCTGATCCTTTTGTGGGATAGGCAATGGCCCGAACTCTCGAATATTCCATCCTAGGCTTTGATCATAAGGAAATGTTCCTACTACGATTCCTTGTTTTTCCGGTTGCTGTAGCCCGGCAAGATATTGCTGAGCTTCATAATTTCCCAACTGTTCGCGACATCCACGCACTTTATAAAATCCTCCTCTGATTTCCAATGTATCCCCAGGCAAAGCTATACAACGTTTCACATAATACTGCATTACGTTCATCCGGATGCTATCCCACCGATTCATCTGATAAGGAAAATTAAAAACCAGTACATCATTTCTTTTAAAATGCCCCAATCCCGGCATCCGGTAAATAGTAACATCTTTGTTATCCAAAGCAGCAAACACATTAAACAATCTGGCTCCTTTTATCATTTTATTAACCAATATTCTATCTCCATCTTTTAATGCAGGTCCCATAGAATCTGATGGAATTTTAAACGATGTGAAACAGAATAACTGTACCAAGAACAAAATTACTATCATGCAGAATATCATGAATATTAAATTCTCTATTATTGCTAGAAATTTCTTCACTTTATTCATATGCATCCTTTAGTTGAATCAATTTATGATAAGCCATCAATCCCAGCACACATTTCACACGTTTGTCATTTGCATCTAATAACTCAATAGAAGGAAGAACTTCACCTTTCATCTTTTCTTCCAGATAATTTGCCCACAAACACAAATGACTCCAATGCAATTCAGCATAACTGAAATCTTGTTCTGCCTCCACAATAGCAACCGTCATCACCAACATATTTGCAGCAGCCTCTTCAGCACAATTATCCACTTTTATTTGTTTGCTTGCAACCGGATATAATCCAATATCGTAAGGCGGATATTTTCTTTTCCAATGTTCATCTTCACAATATTCAAATATAGGATCCAATAGGCTTTTCATCCAGTCGATACGATTAAAATAGAGCAAAGTAGAAAAACTCTCATAAGCCTCCCTGATATTACCTAAAGTATCTCCAAAGCAAAATATTTTATTCTCTGATGATAACACAAATCTATGGGAAGATATAAAATTACGATAAGAAGGAAGCATCTGCCCTGCAAATGTTTCACCACCTACTTGAAAAGCTCTGGCACTCCACTGACAATCCTGTTTATCGCATTCTTCTTTAAGTTCCTGCCATCTATCTCCAACAGATTTCATTAATTCTTTTATTTCGCCTGTTCTATTTTTCTTCCAAAGAGGGGACAAACTTTCACCCCCATATTGTAAAGTCTGCCCTTCCTCATACCCTATTAGCAATGCACCTTTATCCTCATTCTTTGCGCTTAACTTTTGAGATAAAATAACATGACCATCCTCACTAGAGAAAGTTGATTCATTCGCCTCCATAGCTAAATATAAACTGTCGGACTTGGCAAAACGCCAATTCTGTTCACACCAACTATCCACCTTGCTCCTACCCAATAACCACTCCATATCTACATCAAACAGAATTTCCACTGTATGCTCCTTTTCATCTTTTGTATGAATCTGATAAGAAAGAAAACCTACAGGCCATCCTGTCATATCCCATTTCTCCGACAAGGAAGGTGAAACAAAATCAATCAGAAGCTCCACATCTCCACATTGAAAAACATAATGAGTCTGTGTAGCCTGCATATTCATTTGTTTCAATATTGCAGGTTTCACATCAACATAAGTCTTATTTTCCACATATAAACCAAAATCCAAAAAAGCAGTACCTTCCGCATTACCCCCATAAGCTGCTATAACATTATCACCATTAATAATTTGAGCTACTGTTTCATCCGTTAAACGATAGCATCCCGTTTGAGGAAGAAATGCTTCTTCTCCTAACAAATATTCTCCATTACAATAAAGCTTTATCTGATCATCATAAATATAACGGAGATAGACTTTGCGTTCTTTTAAAGTATCTTTGTTAGCAATGGTAATGTGCCTGCGAACATATATATTTTTCGCTCCCCATACTGTATGGGCTTGAAACTTCCCATTTTCCGAACCGAAGGCACCTTTACCCTTATTCCACAAAGAATCATTATACTCCCTTTGTTCCCATCCTCTGCCCGGAAATAAATAAGAATATTTTCCCTGCCATCCCAGGTTCTCGTTTGAAAGAGGGGCTAGAGAGGATATACGTAACGAATCTCCTCCTAAAAAACGGTAAGATTTACCATCCACCTTTAAAATACCCGTCAACGGAAACATTTTCCCCGATCTTAAGCACGGATAGGTTTTATTTAAAGTATCTTCTGTTGCCTTTATGGTAAAACCGGGAGCTATAGCCAACAACGTATGTCCGGAGAAAGAAATATCAAAAGGAGGACACACCTTCTTACCGGAATAAGAACAAGCACATATCAAGGAGATAATTCCTGAAAATAAAACTATCCTCCACATTACAACTTGTCTGATATTAAACCTTACCTCCATTGTTGTTCTCCATTTTCATAAACAAAAATTCTTTCATCCTTTCCACGAGTATGGTTTCGTAAAAGTAATAATGCATTTTCCGGAATATTCCGAAACACCAGTGAATCGGCAGTCGCCTTGATTGTCCCGGCAGATTGCCAGTCTCTTTCACAGTAGAATAATTCATATACATCACCAGGTCGAACATAATTATCCCTGTTCCGCGGAGTATAAACTATACGATCGACTTTTACTTCTTTTCCTAAATCCAATCCCGCCCATCCACCGGTGGGTTTGGAATAATCAAAAGAAGTCCATGTTTTCCCGTCAAAGACATTGGTATAGTCATGATCCCCATTCTGTTTTTCGTGTTCGGGAGTTCCTATTATCTTTCCCGTTAAAGCAACAGTATCATTTTTCTCATAAAAGGCGACTGCTGAAACATTACAATGAGCTTTAGGTCGACCGATATATCTAAGATAACGGTATTCTTTATCAGACCAGCATTTTACAGTAGTATTCAAACGATCAGGTTTACTTTGTATAATAAACAGTGTATCTTCATCCGAAAAATCCGAATGATTGCTTCCGGTAAAAACACCCCCTATCATTCTGTTTCTAAAACTACTTTCTTCTTTAAGATTAAACTTAGCATACAAAACCATATCTTGCGTCTTTTTCCCGACGGAATAATAGTGAGGGGCATTAGTTTCTTTATCCAGATAAAAAGGATCAGTCAAGAAATGTAATGATCCTTTTTCATAAGTGGCAACTCTTAAAACTGCCCCTTTACGAACATATCGAAAAGCCAAATGACCGGCATCGTATTCTGTCCAATCAACCGGAATCCAACGATCTCTATTACTGGCACATAAATAAGCAATCCTCCCACTCCTTTTCTCTTTATACTGCTTTTCCAAAGGAATGACCAGATTCTTTTGGTATGAATACGCATAATCAAAAGTTACATCCTTAAACTTAGGAATATGCCAAAATGGATGTACCTTCTCTCCATATTGTGACATCTGTTCATGTAACTCTCTGTTTACACTAAATGTATATCTATATATCTTGGCAGTTCCTCCCTGCCGATACAAAGCACATTTGCGAACACGTGTCAAAAATGTCATAAAGTCGGACATATATCCTTCTCCGTTTTTATCCCATACTATTGTCCAAAGATGCCCGAAATTCGTATCATTACGTGCAGGTAAGTAGTCGATTGCACAAGGAATACCTAAAGCACGAAATAAGTAAATCTCAAAATCTGCCAATTCTCTACAACTACCGACTTTATATTGTACAAATTCAGGTCCGATATGTCCGAAAGAAAAGGGAGTTATAGAAGTAAAGAATGTCTTTTTATCCGGCAATCTCGCCATTAAATATCTGGCTGCCACTAATGGATCTTCTTTATCCAAGGTGTCAGACATCCGCAATGAATCTAACAATGAATTGTATTTCTTATAATATATCTCACGCCAATAAGTTAACGGTTCATCCCCTATTCGGTAAGGCAATAAGTACTCACAAAATGTTTCAAACGAAATATTCTTTCCCCACGGTTGCTCCTGCCAAACTTTAAATGCCCAATCAATATTATGGCACAAATATGCAGAATCCATTTCCATAATATCGCGTTTCTTTTTAGGTTCTTTCATTGCACCAAAGACTTTCTTGACTGAATCCGAAACTTGTTGCGCAGTTTTACCCTTACGTACTTTTAGCCAAGCATAATAAGACTTATAATTCTCTAATTGTTCTCCACTAGAATAAATGTAAAAAGGCATATTCTCTATTAAAAAACAAGCTGCTTTATATTTTAGACTATCAATAGGATTCTTCTTATAATAGTGAAGTACTTTTTGAAGTTCTTTTTTATTTCCACCTGCCGCCTGTAAAGCAACTTCTAAAGGGAGCATAGTTTTTTTTTTCGTAGAATAAATACTTTCTTGCATATTGCCATTCTAACACAAATAACAAAACAAGGATAGATGGAATATATATACAAAGCTTCTTAAGCATAAATTAATCCTCATTTACTTAGTATTTCCTGTTCATGTTCTCTACTGACCTTTCTCATTTATCATAGGTCAAAACAACGCTAAAAAATGTATTTTTTTATTTCACATATATATTCATTAATACCGGATTACTATCATCAACCAAATTATATTTACGAGTAACAGTCTCCTCATAATTATTCAAAAAAGACTGAGCATTAATATAACTTATATAAAAATCAGAAGAAACTGCTGCAATCTTCGTAAATGCTTTTATTTGAGGGTCCAAAAGAGGGCAAAATAAATAACCTTCTTTCTCTTTTGCTTCATATTCCAAAAGTAAAGGTGCTCCATGGTTTCTCCATATTTCGGCCAGAAAATGTCCCTTACATTGATAGAATGAATTAACACCTGAAATTAGGCACTCATTAGTAGAATATTGTTCTCTTACCCCTCTTTCCTTTTTAAAGTCCTTTTCTAATTCAAGATCTGAATTATCTACAAAATCATCCGATATTATTTTCATATATTTGCTTACTTCATCATTATCTATCATATAAATATATGGAGAATATCTAGGATTAAAAAATAAATGATTCCCTGATTTATAAAAACTTTGGGCTTTAAATGGAGTATTAGCATTATCTGCAATACCTCTAGATGCTATTACCGGAACAAATTTCTCATTCGAATAAAATCCTAAACAAATACCGTCTTCAGTCTGAAATATATTGGTTCCCCATATCTTTCCCGTTTTTTCATCAACAGCTATTTCCATTACAGTTGCATTAGTTTTATATTCTGTAAACAGCTTGTAATCAGGATATTTATATTTTATTATTTTTCGTCCTACAATAGATGATATGTATATATTTAAATCTGCATCTATATCAAAGTCTGATATATCAGCATATTCTCCTGGTCCACTCCCTATATTATGAATTTTAGTAATATATGAACCATTATCGTCAAATAAAAAGATCATAGCTTGGACTTTATCAAAAATATAATATGTCTCATTCTTATACAATATCTTAGTTATACTAGATATTAATGATCTCTCATTTGTTTCTAATGGAACAAAAGTTACAGAATCAAATTCATGCAAATGATTCTTCTTACTACAATAGTCATATTCCAACAAAGTAAGATTCCTATCTTCTATTTCTTTTAAAGAATTATTACGAGGATTATTGCATGAAACCAACAATAATAAAAAAATATATACAATTATTTTTTTCATAAACGAGCTATAATTATGTTTCTTTTATTAAAAAGAACGTATTATTAGAAAGTAACAAGACGACCAATCGCCACATATTAATTAAACATCAGATACCTAGTAATAGATATCTGATGTTTAAAACCTAGTTAATTTGGACAATCTCTATTCCTCATCGTAGTAACACCCGAATAACATCTGTCACTATTAATACTAAGACAACCGATATGGCTATTATAGGTTGTAACAAGACACCCATCCTCCCAATGAGTTTCTTCATCACTAGTCCAACTATAGTCAGGAGTTCTACTACCTGACACATCAGTTTCACCTCCAGCTAGTGCATCTATATTAGCCAAGCTAAACAATGATAACGTTGAAGATTGAGAACCTAAATCTATTTTGATATTCAATACCGCCACAGTTACTATGGCTAAAACACATATTCCACTAAACAAAAATTTCTTCATTATCTATTTTTTTTAAGATTAAAACCTAATATAAAAATCATTATTCATTTCTTTGTTTTTCACATAAATAACACCTCCTTACTTAATATATAGCTTTTATTTACTTTGATTATTTACCTTACCTTGTATTACAAGTTTAACATATCTTCTTTCTATATTACAATATATTGTAACATTTTTCTTAAAATATCCTTCTTTATTAGGAGTAACTTGCACTACAATATCGGTTGTTTTATTAGGTAAAACCGGTTGTTTTGACCAGTTAGGTACTGTACAACCACATGTAGTAGTTACATTATTCACCACCAAAGGGTTAGGTCCAATATTTTTAAGACTAAACTTTGCAGTAGTAGTCTTATTTATTTCCAGATTTTTAAGTTCCAAAATAGTTGTATCAACTGTCAATGATGTTATCAAAGACTTATCATATAAGTCTGTTTTTTCTACTCTTTTATTTTCATTTATTATTTGCTTATACAAACTCCATATTTGAGGATTCTCTGTAGGATTACCAATGCAAACGACCTTATTATATTTATCCAACAAAAAAGTCTGATATCTACTGTCTTTGGGAAATGTATTGAGTTTATCAAGTTGATTACATATATCCATATAGCAAGGATATTTAAATGAGTCCTTTCTAAATAAAAAGAATATTTCTTCGATATTTTTAGGATGAAAATAAAATTGAAAATTAACAAAACCTGCCATTTCGTCATTAACTTCCTTAATAATAGCATTCCATTTATACAAATGTAATTTACAACTAGTGCATCCTATTGAATCTGTGTATACTAGTATTTTATAAGGCGTAGAATTGGGAGAAATACACAAAGTATCCCTATCAATCGATTTACAAAAAACATCTTGAGGAAATATAATTTTCTTTCCTGTCCATTCTTTTACTATCTTTTCAATTTCCGTTGATAGTTGATCATTTTTACATCCACAAAATGTAAAACAAACTACTCCCAATATTAGAACTACACCCTTAACCATAATACAAAATAGTTATAACTAACATAATTTCTCATTTATAATAATATTGCAGCAAAATTGCTACTTTACCTATTTAATACTAAACATTACAATCGGCTGATCATCATTAACATCTGTCGCTATTATCGTTTTAGTATCTTCATCCACCCAAATACCATATATATAATGGTCGAGCACATATTTGCATAACGGTTCTCCTTCCAAACTAAATACATAAATATATTTTCCTCCATCAGGAAGCCTTCCGCTTTGTCTTGCGATCTCCTTAAAAGACGTTCCATGAAATACAGTATAAATGGCACTATCTGTTACTTGTACATCACTAAAACCCATAATACCTGTTGGCATACCATATCCATCTGATACTTTGAATTCAGGTTCACCATGCTCACCGATACGAATAATATGAGTACTATCTTTCAATTTATAAACTTCAACGACTTCTCCCAATTGGGTTACTGCCGCCAATATTCCATTGTTAGGATTGTAGTCAAGGAAGCTCCTCCATGCTTGAGCCAATGCCGGACGAGCATTTTCCAATGCTTTTTCATCAATAGTCGGAATAATCCCTATCTTATCTATAAGCCTCCCATTACGGTTAACTCGACATAAACGATTTTCACCGGAATAATCAGGAATAATAAACATTGAATCATTATATATAGCAAAATCAAGTGGTCGAAGTATATCTTCATCCAATGTTACCGTTTCGTCACGAAGCAGTGAATCACCGGATGAAGAAAAGTCTAACCTAGTTAATTCACTTTTATTGGCATCCAATGTCCAGACTACATGATTCTGTAAACGAAAGTTCTCCAATGATAACATTTCCGTAGGTGAATCACCACGCTTGCCAAAAGAAGATAAATACTGATAACTGGGATATTGGAATAAATGTCCATAATGATCAAGACCATGTAAATCCATCACAATGACTCTATCTCCTTCGATTCGTATCCTAAACGGATAACGAAGCAAGGCTGTATCAAGCTCAATTACTTCTCCTATTAATTCTCTCTCGTGCGGAAATCCCGAATAGAATAATACACCCTTTGCATATTCTTTATGCTTATGGTCACAAGAGATAAACAAGAAAAAAGAAAGAAACAGGAGAGTTATACTATTTTTCAAGGCTATATCCGGTAGCAACATATTCTACTTTAACTTTTGTAACCGGACAATCTACGGAACCACTGCCCCAACAATTAGTAGGCACATCTTGCTCATCAGCCGCCAAAGCTTCAATATTATCTAATAATAATGTATTTACTCGAGGTTCTTTTAATGAGTAATTTACAGAAAGAACCGCCATCATCAAAATAGAAAAGAATAATAGTTTCTTCATATATACTATAGTTTTATCGATTAATTAATGAAAACGAAAGTAAGCAATTGGATTGCAACTGCCAATAAATTAATCTATCCATTTCTATCTAACCGAATCTATCTACTATATATACTATCATAGAGATAAGGCTCTTATTCAAAAAAATCCCATTTCATCGGAAATTATAGTTTTTATTTGTTCCTTCTCTTTTCCAAGTAGTATTTTTCCTAAAAACAGAATGTTATTCTTTTCTATTACATACAATTATTATTCCGATCTATCTTATTTAATCTTTTAATTTTTCTCTTATATTGATATGCACCTATATTATATAACATCTTATTACGATACCATTCCTTACAAGCACCATATTGATTATTTTTCCAATAATATGTTCCAAACAGAGCCATCATCGAAATAAAAATACTACGCTCAAGATGGCTTCAACTCCTGTAAGAGTTATCACATCTACCATATTCTTTTTTGTCATTCGTATCAATTTCAACTTTTTCATGCTTAAATCCTATCTATAGTGATTATAGCTGCACCCTTCACTTCTCCCTATTCATCGGGGATAGGTGGTGAAGGGGATTCCTTCACCACCTCTTCACCAGTTTCTTCTTATAGCTAATCCGATTTTCATTATAGCTAATTCAATTATGCTCATAGCATCTTGTTTTTTCTTCCTAAGGTTTGAAACAAACATCGGGATGTTTGTGAAAAAGACGCTAGATGATTGAAACAAACTTTTAGACTTTTGTAAAGCACCGCTTTAAGCAGGTTAAAGCTATGCTTTGCAACTCCTAAAGCACAACTTTAGATTTTACAAAACAACACTTATCCGTAAAGGATGGGTGAAAGGTGGCCCTTCACCCGCTATCCCTCATGAATAAGGAGTTGTGAAGGGTGAAGGCTATATCGGTTTTTATCAATTTATGTTTCATTTTTCATTTGATTTTCTTCATAATTCTATCCCAACGATTTTTCTGATAAGGAAAATTAAAAACCAGTATATCATTTCTCTTAAAATTTCCCCATCCGGGCATCCGATGAATAGTGAAATCTTCATACGCTTTCTTTCAGCTGAATTAGTTTACGATAAGCCATAAGCCCCAACACGCATTTCACACGTTCATCATCCTCATTCAACAACCCTCCACAGGGATAAACTTCTTTCTTCATCTTCTCCCGCAAATAATCCGCCCATAAACACAACAGATTCCAATGCGCATCAGCATAACCGAAATCCTGTTCTGCTTCTACAATAGCAGTTATCATTATTAACATGTCAGCAGCCATCTCCACTGCATAATCATCAACTTTCACCTGACGATTAGCAATTGGGTAGATTCCTATATCATAAGGAGGATAACTTTTCCTCCAATAATCATTCTCGCAATATTCAAAAACCGGTTCCAAAAGGCCTTTCATCCAATCCATACGATTAAGAGACAATAAAATCGGAAAGTTACTATAAGATTCTCTCACATTGGCCAAAGTATCTCCAAAACAAAACAAATCACCACTTTGAGACATTACAAAACGATGCTCCGATATAAATTTTCGATAATCTAAAATCATCTGGCGTGCAAACGATGGGATTCTCGTTTGAAAAGCTCGCCTGTTCAACTGCCCATCCAACCTGTCACATTCCCTCATTAATTTCTTATAATTGTCACCGATAAACAACAAAGCATCCTTCAATTCTCTTTTTCCATCCTTATTCCAATAAGGATGTAGAATTTCCCCCTCATATTGCAAACCCTTCCCTTCATTAAAGCCAAAAAGTAATACACCCTGATCTTTCTTGTTTTTCCCCAGTTTCTGCGAAAGCAGCACATGCCCTTCATTATATGAATAAGCCGTTTCTTCAGCAGCTATCCCCATATACAAGCTATCAGACTTGACAATACACCAATCCTGTTCAGACAGGCTTTCTACTCTATTTTTCCCAAACATCCATTCTGTATCTATATCAAATAAAATACGTTGTGATTCTTTTAGATCAGCAATAGCATGTTCCAGACAATAGCTAACCGTTTGTTTATCATTTACATAACTAGGATATTTGTCTACATACGGAATAAAAGTACGTGTATTAGGATTCGCAGCAGGAGCAGGAGCATACATACGAAGTAAATCAAAATGCATATATGCACGTAACCCTATTGCTTCTCCCAAAATCATACGGCGTTCAGTATCGTGATCATAAAATAATGCAGGATCAGCAACCTCTGCCTGCTGTATCAAGTTATTACAGTTGGCAATAATATTCCAAGCTGCATTCCACATAGCATCTGTTGTTGGTGTCAACTCTGAATGCTTATAATTAAAATTACAGATTTTACTCATTGCCTGTCCACTACCACTCGTTGGAGCTCTATTCTTATCATACACTTGTCCCCAAGCATCTACAATCCCCCACGTCAAATTACTTCCATACAAATCAAATGTTGATAATTTACGATAAATACCATTCAATGCTGTCCGGAATCCATCACCTGAAGAAAAAAGATATTCTTCCTTGATTTCATCAGAAGGATATAAATCAAGCCAGTCTTGGCAGGATGAAAACGTTAGTGCCAAGCAGGCTAATGATATGATTGTTCTATATATTTTTTTCATTATAGTAAGTCTTAAAATTGTGCTTTAATTGAAAAATTCACTTTCCATGATTTTGGATAACTTAATCCACGCTCTTGACGGATGGAGTTCCAATTTATAAAGTCACTTGAACTAGCCTCAAGACGAAGCATATTCATACCTAAATACTTCCTTATCCATTCACGTTTGAAATCATAACTCAATGTCAATGCACTCAAACGGATATAAGATTTATCCTGTACAAAACGTGATGTAGGCAAAGTAGTCAATTTACTATCCTTAATATTTTTAAACTGGGCAACATCACCAGGTTTTTGCCAGCGATCTGTCAACACTCGTAAATCGACATTTCCTCTCTCTATTGCCGCATTCTCCACTCGATCTACCAAAGTCTGATTATACTCTTGCCCTCCCCATTCATATAAGAAAGAAGCAAACAGACTCCATTCTCTATAAGTAAGATTTACACCAAATGCTCCATTAAATTTCGGTTCTGTATTACCCACAACAACTTCTTGCGTAGCATCCCATTTATCGGACACTGTACCATCTCTATTCAAATAGATCTCTTTACCAGTAGTCGGGTCGATACCTAATGATTTAACTGCCCAAATGGATGTCAATGATTGCCCCTCTTCATATTGTGCAATAGGCACAGAATAATTAGCATCTTTCAATGAATAATTTATATTCTGTGCATCCTGCTCCTTTTTATAAAATTCAGCTACACGTTGATTATATGCTTTCTGTGAATCAGATATTTTCAATATTTTATTGGTATTGTGTGCCATATTTCCCCACAAAGCTACTATCCAATCACGATTCCGATATACATCAGTACGTACAGTCAACTCAAACCCCTTATTCATAACTTCACCCATATTACTTTTATAGGTAGAAAAACCTGAAGTATTAGAAAGACTGACATCATTAACTAAATCTATCGTTTTCTCATAATAATAGTCAGCTTCTACTGTTAAACGCCTGTCAAAGAACTGCGTTTCTACACCAATATTAAACTTGTCTGTTTTTTCCCATGTTAAATCCTTATTACCCAAAGCTTTTAATACAGCTCCGTAACCAGTTGCATACCATTCATCGAAAAGAGTTTCATACATTGTAGTTGCTGCATAGGAAGGGAAATTTACTTTTCCCGTACGTCCGTAAGAACCACGTACTTTCAATTTATTCACCCAGTTATTTCCTTTTAAAAAATCATAATTATGCAAGTTTACTCCCAAACCTCCTGAGAAAAAGGGTGCCCACCTTTGATTAGAACCAAATGCAGAAGAACCATCAAAACGTACCGAAACATCCGCTAAGTAAATATCATTCCATGTATAGTTGGCTGTAGCCAATACACTCACCATGCGAGAAGTTCCTTCTGTACGTGTTGGTTTTTTATAGATTTCTGAAGCATAATTTAAAGAGTGAAATTGTCCTGATGAAAATCCACGATAATGGGCACTCGTATTATCCTGCGAACCTGCCGAGGCTTCCCATCCTATAGATACATTTAAATTATGTTTTTTCTCAAATGTACGTGTATAATACAAAAAAGCATTTGCATTCCAGTCTAAATTATTCCCATTAGTTGTATATAGATCCCCTACCTTATCTTCATTCCCACTTGAAGATTCCCCCAGCACACTAGTTTTAGACGATAACGGATCTATAAATTTCTCACTATTAGCATACTTTCTAGTCACACTAAATTGGCCTCTTACAGTCCAATAGTCAGTCAAGTACCAATTTAAACTTAAATTATTTGTAATCTCATCATATGCATTCCAATCATAATTCGCCAAAGTTGCCTCGTATAAAGGATTATTTGCTGCACTATTCCTATCCGTTTTCGAGAAGGCTAGTTGTTCTACTAATATTCCATCTTCATAAGGAGTATCATAAGGTTGCATGCTCGTGTAATCACTGAATGAGCCATAGGGTGATTCAGTTGATTTCGTATGAGTAAAAGACACTGTATTTTTTACTTGAAGGCTTTTCATTCTATAATCCAAAGAGAAACCGACACTATAACGATCGCGAGAGGATCCTTTCATAACCCCTTTTGTTCCATTATAAGAAGCATCCACACCATACCTTAGGTTTTGTGTTCCTCCTTCTACGTACACACTATGTTTATGATCAAAAGAATTTCTTAATGGCAATACTAACCAATTTGTATCCACTCCTTTTCGTATCTGCGCATATTTTTTACTATATGAATTTATGATATTTCCCATATTATCTCCTGCCGATACATCAAACAACCCGGCAAGTCTCTCTATTTCCAACTTCTCGGATGCGTTAGCCAAATTATAATCTCTCAAGTCAGGCATTTCCAAAGTCCCTGTAAAATTATACGACACACGTACCTCACCCGGTTTAGGAGCCACTGTAGTAATGACAACAACCCCATTTGCTGCACGTGAACCATAAATTGCAGTTGCAGCAGCATCCTTCAAAATTGTCATACTTTCAATTCGGGTAGGATCAAGATCATACACCTTCTCTATACTCACTTCAAAGCCATCCATAATGAAAGTAGGCAAGTTAGGATTATTCTCTAAATTTGATTTAGAAAGTTGATCTTTATCCAAATCCCTCACTCCAACTCCTGAACGTCCACGAATATACATCTCTGGTAATGCATTTGGATCTGAACCAAATTGCGTATTTGTCATAAGACGGAAAGAAGGATCAAAAGACTGCATAGCATCAATTACATTAGTTTGCGATACCTTCCGTAAATCATCGCCTGTAATCTGCGTAGAACTACCAGTAAAGCTAGTTTTACGAACATTACTATATCCGGTCACAACCACATCATCCAATGTTTTTACATCATCAACCAAAGTAATTTCAAGACTTTTCCGACGGGTAGCATCCACTTGGAGAGTCTGCTTTTTCATACCGATAAAAGAGACTTCCAAAGTCACTTTGTCACTTTTCACATCCAACGTAAACTCACCTTCGATATTGGTAGAAGTACCCGTACGAGTACCTTTTACGATGACGCTAGCTCCTGGTATCGGTTCCTTATTCGAATCAACAACCGTACCATGGATACGATTATCACGCTTCTCGGTCTGCAATTTACGAACAACAACAATACCATCTTTCACCACATAATCAAATCCCTGGGGATTTAAAATCAACTTCAGAGTGACTTCCCATTTCTCATTCTTTGCATTAATTGATACGGGAGGAACTCCTTTAAACATTTGTGAATTATACAACATGTTCACTCCTGTTTGTTTCTTCACTGCATCCAAAACTGTCTCGATAGAGACATTATGCAGATTCAAAGTTACCGTCTTATCCTGTGACGGTAGAGCCCATGTGCTAAATGTGCAACACACTGCCACTAAAAAACATAGTAGCCATCGTTTTTCTCTCATAAATTAATGATTAAACTTTACCTAATATTCTATTTATTCTTACTCTTTCATTCCATCGTATATCAATACTTTCCGGCCACTGATTTTATAAGTCAGATCGCCTGTCAGTTCCAAAGCATCCAAGAAAGAATTGACTGCTCCATAACGTTTCAAACTACCACTGTAAGTTATGTCGCGTAGATCTGGCGTTTCATAATAAACCTGTATATCATACCAGCGTTCGAATGTCTCCATAATCTCCCCTAAAGAGCGATTTTTAAAGTTGTACACACCGTTTACCCAACCGATATATTCGTCCAGATCAACGGTACGTTTCTCTGTGCCATTGGCAGAAACTACTGCTTGTTCGCCCGGCTGAAGAGTTACCGTTCCGACATCCGGTGCAGAGAATTGTACTTTTCCGCGCACCAATGTAGTGTAACAAACGGAAGCATTAGTATAAGCATTCACATTAAATGCCGTACCAAGCACCATCACTTCACCAAGATGAGTTTGTACCACAAATGGATGAGATTCATCCTGCACAACTTCAAAATAAGCCTCACCCTCCAGAGCTACAACCCTGCGTTTACCCGCAAAACGTACCGGATAAGTCAGTTTGGAACCAGCATTCAAATGAACTGTTGTTCCATCAGCGAGGATTACAGTATTTTCCCCTCCACGTGGTATAATAAGTTCATTTGACTTAACCGGCTTCTCTTCGACGTTTTTCTCTTCGTGTTGTGTTGTGACGGTTGGTTCATATGACAGTACTCCTTCCTTATATTTTACCTGGACGCCGTCTACTATTACGTTAACTTCTTTCTTATGCACATCAATAATGCTGCCATCGGGTAAAGTCAATTGTGCCTGTTGAACTCCCGGCTGAATCAATGGTCTGCTTTCCTCTTCAATCGAACCATAATTCGACATATAGAAAGATAAACCGATTACTAAAAAAACAACAGCTGCTGCAACAGACCACCAAACCCGGAAAGTACGAGGCTTCTTTATTACCTCCGGTTCCGTTTGTCCGATTTTCTGAAGGAAAGATTCATAGGCTTTCTTTGATGAATAATTTTTATATTCTCCAAATGCAACTCTTAATGTCTCACCATTCTGCAATTGCTCATACACTTTTTGCAAGTCCGGACATTCCGCCAATCGCTTTTCAAGCTCTTGCTGTTCCGATTCATTAGCTTCTCCTAAAAGAGCTTTCTTCATTAAAGCGGCATCTTGATATACATTTTCGAACTTCTTCATCTTATTTCTCCTTTTTAAATTAAACAACTGTTTAATTTGCTTTATTATAGATATACATAACTCACAGAAAAGGGTGACAAAAAGATGATATTTTTTTGAGATAAGATTATAAAGAAGAGGATTTTAAGAGTAAGAATATAACATTATGTCACGATATAAAAGGAATCCGTTCGCTTTTAACAAAGAAAACAAATCTTAAGTAATCAATAAAAAGATGAAGATGTATCAAATTGACTTTTTTTATCTTTTTAGAGAAATAAACAAAGAATAATAGAATGAACAGAGTCGCCCAGCCTCTCACGAAGGAATTTATAGCTGCGTGTCTTTTGAGTTTTAACAGTATTGATACTTATTTCTAAACGTTCCGCTATCTCTTCCCATGTATGTCCTTCGATTCTCATTAAGATAATCCGGCGTTGCTCGGACGGAAGTTCTTCGATATAGCAATAGAGTTGCCGGATAATTTCTTCTTTCACCGTCAATGCATAAATCATATCTTCGTCCTCCACGCTTTCTTCTTCGGCTAAAGAATTCAATATGGTATCATGAATTTGATTATTGCGTATATATAATAAGGTATTATTATAGCAGGCACGATAAAGATAATTGGTAAGCTCTTTTATATCGGAAAAGGTACGCTTCCCTTCCCATACAGAAATAAAAACGTCTTGCACCAAATCTTCTACCGCATCGGGGACCGGCAATATCTTTGATACATAAACACATAAGGCAGTATAAAAACGATCGTAGAAATCGCCCCACATCTTTTCATCCTTCCGGTTTACTCCCGCTACTATGGTGTCAATTTTATCGTTCATACTGTCACATTACCTGCGAAAAAAGGAAACAGAATTCATAA
>OGRI01000740.1_pt1 | contig 31605 bp, 18 predicted proteins | sample 1553391 | NCBI WGS metagenome assembly OGRI01 (sample SAMEA2580052, study PRJEB22360) | human gut metagenome | reverse complement strand
GCGGTGGTACAGGACGTACACTTCACCCAGATAACATGGCAGCAGGTCCTGCTTCATACGGTATGACAGATACTCTTGGACGTATGCACAGTGATGCACAGTTCGCTGGTTCATCATCAGTTCCTGCACACGTAGAGATGATGGGACTTATCGGAATGGGTAACAACCCTATGGTTGGTGCTACAGTTGCTGTAGCTGTTTCTGTTGAGGAAGCTGCTAACGCTGGCAAGTTCTAAATAAAAACCTAGTATTTAAATGGTTTAGAGGGCTTTTAGAGAGATCTAAAGGCTCTCTATTTTTTTGTTGATTTTTCTAGTCTACACGTTCATACTATGCAAATGTCTACGAGAAGTCTACAAAGTTTTTTAATGTAGACTTCAGATATACGTAGACTTCCTTGACTGTAATAACATAATCTGCATCAATATATCCATATACATCAGAAGTGAATACAATATCACTTTCAAGAGTGTCTGATAGCTCTATATTGAATGATTCATTTTCCTGTAGAGCATAAGACGTATTCGCTGTAAACGTCAAATTACCCTTTTATTGCACCTACATAAAGTGTAGACGGTCACAAGTACGTAAATATATTTTAAGAGTGCATTAGTATTTAATTGCATGAAGAAAGTCAAATAATATGCTATCTTTGAACATATAAAAGGAAGTCGGAATACATGATAGTATATTATAAACTTGACACACTTTTAAATGAACGCAAAATAACAAAGACACAACTGTGCAAAGATACTGGGATAAGTGCAAATGTTGTGTCTAAAATCAGCAAAAGTGAAATATTCATAACAGATACATTAAACCGTATCTGCGAGTATCTCCATGTCCAACCAAGCGAAATTAAAGAATATGTAATCCATTTGAAATAAACAAGGAGGTCATTTATTTTTGACAAACGTCTATAATATTGTATAATATACTTAACAAGACAGCCGAGCGATAGATACGTCCTATCCGTCCGGCAAAAACCATTTTAAGATGAAACACCTCATAGCTTAGCCGGCTGAGGTGTTTTTTTCTTACTTTCAATTATTCAGAATAGTTACAATAAGTATTGCAATGGTAAGTAAAACCATAAATTCCTAATATGTACTCATAAGGCACCACTCCCTTCCAAGACTCGAACGGATATGGTGTAACACCCCTCGGCTGCCTAGTTAAATACATTATTCTATTTTATTACAGAAGTAATTTTACTATATGTATATATACATTTTGGAGATTCCCATATAACGTAAAACACCCCGCATTAATGCGAGGTTTAATTTAAAAAGAATTACAAATTGTATGTATAAAATTGTAATTGCAGTATAAGTTATATCAAAATTATAGTCAATGTGATGTAAGAACAGAATAATATTTTATAACCACATACCACCTTCCGGAATACATTAAACTATATCATGGACAAGGAGGTGAATACGCATGGACAGATTCGCAGTATATCTTGTAGTTGTTGCGGTTCTTTGCACTTTGATATCGGTCATAACGGAATTTACGAAAGAGGTAGGAGTGCTGAAGAAGATCCCTACCTCTTTTCAGGTTCTGATCACCAGTGTCATTGTGTGTGAGGTGGGGCTTTTTGTTGGACTATCATTCTATCACATAGCATTTGTGTGGTATTATCCTGTGGCTGCGTTTTTCGGGGCATTTGTCATTGCGATTATATGTACCCGGGGATGGGACTACCTGATATCGATATTTAAGCGGTTTTACAAGGGCGGAGATAAGGAAAAGTGGCATGAATAAAGGTGACATGGCTACAACAAATGTAATGCAGTACAAAGATGTATAGATTAGGAATAATGATCATGAGTTTGTCTCTTGATTCAATGTCTGGAATATTATATACAGACAAAAGAATTCAGGAGACAATTTTATGGCTTCTAATAAGACTCCGTTAAAAGGATACATGGATGGTATAGATATATCAGCATGGCAGGATACTATAGATATAACCAAGGTGCCTTGTGACTTTGTGATAGTGAAAGCGACGGAGGGCACGGACTACAAGAACAGATTTTTTGCAAAGCACTGTGACCAGGCGATGAAAGCGGGAAAACTGCTTGGGGCATTCCACTATGCAAATGGTGGTGATCCCCACAGTGAGGCTGAGTATTTCCTTGCATACAGTAAGAAATATGTGGGCAAAGCCATACTCGTGCTAGACTGGGAGGGACAGAACAATCCACAGTTTGGCAGGAGCGATAGGGCGTGGTGCAAGGAGTGGTGTGATTATGTGTACAGAAAAACCAGGGTAAAACCGCTGATATATATTCAGAAGAGTGCCATGGATAATGTGAAAAATCTTGGCTACAGGCTGTGGGTCGCTCAGTATCCTGATTATGAGCAGACTGGATATCAGGAGCATCCGTGGAATGAGGGGCAGTATGATTGTTCTATCAGGCAGTACACTTCTGTGGGCCGGCTTCCGGGGTATGAAGGGAATCTTGACCTGAACAAGTCTTATATAGACAAAGCAACATGGAGAAAATGTGCTGCGATAAAGACTGACACTGATAAGGGAAAATCGAAAGGGAAAGTCTCTGATAGCAATAGCGGGAAAAGTAATGATAAGAATAACAAGAATAATAAGAATAGAAAAAAGAAAAGCATAGATGTGATCGCGAAGGAAGTCATAGCGGGCAGATGGGGAAACGGCGAGGAACGAAAAAAGAGATTAAAAACGGCGGGATATGATTACGATAAAGTTCAGGAGAAGGTGAACGCTATAGTGAAAGCTTCACAGAAGAAAACAACTGACGAGATAGCCAGAGAGGTGATAGCCGGAGATTGGGGAAATGGCGAGGATAGGAAAAACAGATTGAAGAAAGCGGGCTATGAATATGATAAGGTGCAGAAGAGAGTAAATGAACTTCTGGGGAAATAACATAAATTCAGTGAATAATTGGCAGCTTTTATAGAAGCGGCGGTTGTAACTGCAGCCCCAGCCATAGGGTTCTGCGTGATGATATAATTATCGGTATCTCTAAAAATGAAATTTGCATGAAGTATTGTCCATATATGTTGACGGGAAGTGGCATATAATATAGGATAGTGTAAACGAAAAAGATAATAAATACATGAAAGGAAAAGGTGATGGATATGCCATATTTTGGTTTTTATTTCGATCCGACATATATATTGGTACTCATAGGCGTGGCGGTGTGTTTTATAGCATCTGCACAGGTCAAGACGACATACAAGAAGTATGAGCACGTGATATCGAGGTCTGGATATACAGCGGATCAGGTAGCTTATATGATACTCAGAAATGCAGGGATAACTGATGTGTCGATACATCATATACCGGGAGATCTCACGGACAACTACAATCCGCGGGAACACACCCTCAACCTTTCTGATAAGGTGTACGGTTCTAGATCGATAGCGGCCATAGGAGTTGCGGCACATGAGTGTGGCCATGCGATACAGCATGCAAGACATTATGTACCACTGACCGTCAGATCCGCGATTATACCAGCGGCGAATATTGGTTCATCATTTGCCTGGCCTCTGGTTCTGATCGGACTTATCATACCGAGACTGAATTTCTGTATGACAATTGGAATCCTGTTATTCTCGCTGGTGGTGATACTGCAGTTAGTGACACTTCCGGTTGAGTTCAACGCATCAAGGAGAGCAATTCAGATAATAAGAGATAGTGGTTATCTTGCGCCGGATGAGCTGAAGGGCGCAAAGAGTGTACTCAAGGCGGCAGCTATGACGTATGTGGCAGCTATGGTATCAGTATCACTTCAGTTGTTACGACTTGTAATACTTCGAAATAGCAGAGATGATAACTAAATAATATCAAAATAACAGCCCTGTGCGGGACAGATATATTCTTTGTATATCGCTTGCATAGGGCTGTTTTTAATTGGCACAAGGTGATATACTTATTTTATGTGTGCGCCGTGAGCGTAGGTGTGCAAATACATATATATTGTAGAGTGATATTGTGGGAGATATGCCAGATGGTACAGATAGGAAGCAGAATACTGGAATATAGAAAGAAAATGAACATGAGCCAAGAGGAATTTGCCAATAAGATAGGCGTCAGCAGACAGGCAGTGTCCAAGTGGGAACTTGACAAAGCATATCCTGACCTTGACAAACTGGTGGATATATGCGGAATGTTCGGCCTGAGTCTGGATGAACTTGTAAATGGTGTGGAACAGGATGAGGAACCTGTGATGGAAGCAGAGCAGAGAGTGGAGATTCCCAATGACCCGGTAAATGTGTCAGATGTGGGTGACAACCAGACTGTGACTGACAATATAGAATCTGAGATCAGTGACGAGACAGGCAGTGACAAGGAAGGCAGTGATAAGGAAAGCAGTGACAGCAAGAAGCATACAGTAAGAATTGGCAGTCATGGTGGGCTGCGTGTGGTTATGTATGCAGCTGCGGCTCTGGCTGTGTTCTGTATTGTGGTAAGCTTTGTCATTATACTTCAGAATGCATGGAAGCACAGTGATGAAGTCTTGATGCATGTGGACAAGGTTCATGCACAGTACACATTGGCTGATGTGTCATATCTGAATGACGATCTTGACGACAAACACAGGCTGATGTGGATAGATGCAAAGGGAATCAGAGCTGGGGACACTCTGCCCGGATATATAGATGACGATGGCGAACTGGCAAATGTGGATCATGACATAAGTACATTTGTGATACCGTGCGTTTTGGCACTTATATTTCTGGCAATGTTTATTTCTCTGAGAATAGAGCTGACAAAGGAACATCAGAGGGATATAGAGAGAGCAATTAGTGATATACAGGAGAAGGTATAGTGGATAGCAGGAGAAAATATATACGGATCTCATGTGTGATCGCAGGAATCGTGCTGGCCGTCATCACAGCACTGTGGTTCATGGGTGTGATAACCTGGGGACATGGTGCGGGAGATGTTACAAGGTATGTAGAAACAGATGAGAGTGAAGAGTATGTAGTATACGATGGGATAAAGTTTTCCTGTGGTCAGTATGAGTTGGTTATGGTTACAGAAAACGGTGTATTTTTGGATACTGATACAGGCCATCGGATACAGGTGTTGCATCAGGAAAAGACTCTGGATGATTTCTGGGACACGAAAGATGAGAGGATGGATGCCGGCAGATCAGCCGGGTTTGAGGTTGACTCAGATCCTGAAAAGTATAATTCCGCGGACAGAGATTACATAAAATATGCGCTCAGGCAGCAGTCTGATGATGAGACAACAGACTACAGTGAGTATATGCAGATATTCCTTACACCGGATTATAAAGGTGACAGACTGTTTATCTGTATAAATTACAATAAAGATATGGATGATATGACAGAGGCGGAACGAAAAGCGATGTATGATAAGTCATCTGCATGGATACAGGAGATGATGGATGCTGGTGAGTCGACTGATGAGCCGGATGACGATACGGGCAAGATCATTTATTCTGCAAATGCGCTGAAGAACAAGGAAAATTATGCAGACAGTGACACCCTCACCAGTGCATGCCGTACTGTTCAGTATGGACTTCCGTATGGTTATTTGAGAAAAGATGATTCAGATCCGGACTCAGCATATTATGAGTCGGATTCTGGAAAAACATATTTATACATAGCTATAAAAGATTATTCAGCGTTGCTTACGGATGATGAATCGTTGAAAGAGTATGTCGATTCCTATGCGAAGAATGACCACGCCATGCCTCAGGACTGTGGAAGCAAGGAGATGGATGGAAGGGTATTTCATTATTACAGCTATTTTACACAGAACTGGTGTGATGATGGAAGTGTGATCATTGAATATAACTTCAAAGCGTACTGCGATATTGGAGAAGGGCAGATATATACCATATCAGCTCATTCATATACCAATTCTGACGTGATGGATACGGACACATATCTGGAATGTATGAAATTAGATATAAAATTGAATATAAAATAGAAATATGCATAAAAAAGTCTTGTGAATTTGGTGATAGTATTTGCAACTTTGCTGTGATAGAATGGTTAAAGTGGCAAAAACTAACATATTCACAGGACTTTTTGTGTTATAGTGCACAAAATATAGCATACAGATGTATCACGAAGGGTCACAAAAGTTTTATCAGGGAGGGTAATTGATGAGAAAAAGAAAGCTAAGAGGAGGTATAGCTGTACTTTCGCTGGCGACGGCTCTGTGTCTGGCACAGGGCGTAGCGGTCTATGCGGAGGGGACTGATGATGGCAGTACGCTTGTCACGGCAGATCTGTCAAAGGGTATAGAGTACAGGTATTACGAAGGCTCGACCACACGTGTAGAAGGAATCAATCTGAATGGTAATTCTGTCATAATCAGGCAATCACCGAATTCTACGAGTTCAGAGCCGAGACTCAATGTCTACAATGATAAGGATCGGGATGGAGTTCTGGATGAAGGTGAGGAAGCATTTGAGATCGATGGCAGCACAGATATACTTCCATATCAGGTATATGGCGTTTATGGAGAAAAGACTAAGACTCCGATCTCAATCACCGTTGACGGGGCATCCCTTGGGAATGTATGGGGTGTCTACAAAGGAGCCATGGAATATGAGAACACAGATTCAGATCCGGCAGTCTCAATAACCGTGAATAAGGGATCAAATGTTTCTGCGGCGACATGTTTGTATTCGTCAGAGGCTGTAGGATCCATGAAGATCAACATATCTGGAGACTGCAATGTTTCCCAGCTGCAAGGTGCATTGCAGAGCAAGGTGGATGGGGATATTGACATTGATATAACCGACAATGCATTTGCTGGAACAGTGTACGGTATTCAGGTAGGATATGCCTCAGGAAGCGTGGATGTGTATACGGACAATACGGTTGACATCGGTTATCTGTACGGAGTGTATGCATCTACCATCGATGGCAGTCTCACAGTGAACAGTATGCTCAAGGCTGACAAGGGCAGTGGATATGTGTATGCTGCGACAAATGGCACATACTCAGGCAAAGATTATGCGGTGAAGGGCAATGTTGTCCTGACGGCAAAGAATGCCAAGCTTGGATATGTGTATGCGGTGACCAATGGCGCTCATACGCTGGGTGGTGTTACTGTGGATATAAGTAATACAACACTCAATGCGATGTATGGTGTGAGCAACAGTGCCAGTGCAGCCGGTGATGTGAGTATCAGATTAAACGGCATAGAGTGCAGTGACAGTTATTCAAATATGTACGGGGCATATAGTGCAAATATTGCAGGAAAACTTAAATTTGAAGTAAAGAATGCAAAAGGACAAGGCATTTCTGTCTATGGAACCTCAAATTCAGATATATTGGGTGATGTAGATATAGATATAGATGGACAGGGCGCTGAATTTGCTTCAGTATACGGACTCAACAGTGGAACCGTGAAGGGCATGATAAATATCGATATAGAGAATATCAATGTATCAAGTTCTATGTATGGTATTTACTCAGCCAAGCTTGAACAGTCGTCACCGGAAGGAGCCGATGCCTATGCGAATGTGATAACGCTTAAGAACATTGTCAGCAGTTCATATTACACATATGGCGTGTACTACGTTTCGACTATGGGTTCGACACACATGATCCTGGATAATATAAAGTCAGGTAATTATCTGTATGGATTGGATTTTTCAGGTGCAATAACAGGAAAACTCAAGATGGATATATCCAACTGCAGTGCAGAAAATGTATATATTCTGAGTGGAAATGGCAGTTCACCGACGGTTGTTGGGGATTTTGATCTTACCTTGACAGACAGTGCTTTCAAGAACAGTCTGTACGTGCTGAATACAGCTACATTTGCAGAAAATGCATCTGTTGACATCAGGAATGTCATCAGCAACTTGTGTACAGTGGCATATTCAGGTACATGTGCTAAGAATCTGGATGTCAATATGCAGTATGCAAATGACAAGGCAATTGTCGATGCGGCTGGCAATCCGGTGGTAGACTCATATACCAATGCAGGAAAGGGTGAGTTTAATCTCCTGAGCAGCTATTCGGTTATCGGTGATCTGACTGCGGATCTGTCTAATATCCATTATGCATCGTGCGGTCTTGCAGGTGGCAGCTACAGTGGAGAAGTGAGTGGCATAAATACAACGGTTACTCTGAAGGACAGCAGTTTTGAAAGTACGTATAACGGCAGTACGGTATATCTTCTGAATGAGTATGGCAATGGCTCAAACGATGATTCAGCCATACAGCTTTCTGCTGACATCAAGATAGAGAATACAGACTTTACAGGTATGAAGAATGCAAGCTTTCAGGTAAATGCGAATCAGAACAGAAAAGTAAGGGTAGCATTTGACGAGACGTGTATTCTCTCTGATGGATATTACATATGTCCTGCATACAACGGTTATGGAGATTCAATTGTCACATATGGAGGAGATGTATACTATGGCGGCGATAAAGTAGTTATAGATAAAGATGTAAATGCTGATAACATCTACTTTGGTAATTATGCCAGCGGAAAATCGACATCTGCTGTATATGCTGTCATTAACAAGGGAGTGACAGTAAGTGCTCAGGAAGGGATATATTTCACCGCGGGTGCAAATATCCTTAACTCGGGAAAATTCTCTGGAACATTTAAGAGAACAGATGATTCATCATACGGTTCTGTATATATGAAAGAGGGCATAGTGGCAGACGAAACGCTGTATGAAAATGCCCATGTATACTACCCGGTTACTCTGGTATGTGATGACAAGGCTGTGACAGTGAGCAATCCTGGCTACACCTGTTATCTTGACAAGGATACTATGTATGCATATGTAGATTCAGTCTTGACGCTGACACCGGTTATCAAGAGAGGATATACACTTGAAAAGGTAGTGTTTAGGGGAAGTGATGAGACTCAGGATAATGAGCTGACAGAGACATCAGGCAAGTATACATTTGCCATGCCGAAAAAACCATGTATAGTGACAGTCTCAACAAAGGGTAAGCAGATAAAGGCATCAAAGACAGTGTCAGATCCTTCAGCTGTGCTTGGTCAGAAATACACAGCAGAAAAGCCACTGTATGATATGTCGGATGTTGTGATCCTAAATGATGGCAAAGAGGGCACAGTAACCTATGAGATGGACAAGGATTATATACTTCCGGAGGGGCTTGTGCTTGATGGCGGTCTTATAATTGGAACACCGACATTGGCATATGAGGATGGAAAGAAAGCAGTAATCCATATAACAGGAAAGAATGGAACAAAGACACAGATCACGCTGAATGTTGTTGTTTCAAAAGAGCAGAAGATACAGGAAAATACAGACGGACGTATAACAGTCGATGAAGAGAATAAACAGATAAGTCTGAATGGAACATCGGTTGTATTGCAGGCTGCAGAGAACAGTGCGGAAGCTTCGGCGGATGAAACAGGGGCTGAAAGTCCTGTGATCACAGAGATCTATATCGATTCTAACAAGGATGGACAGGCTGACAACAAGACACCGTTAGTCAGCGGAGACCTGTCAGAATACACTGTGGTTGGAGTTGATGACAGCGAATTTAAGCGCAGCGTAAAGATAACTATGCTGGGAGGAAGCGTACAGAAGATATATGGTGCGGTTGACTCAGAGCTGAGCTGCAGCGGAAGAGATGCGGTTGCGGTAGTTATCAAAGGCGGTAATGTGGGTGAGGTATATGCGATTGTAAATACCCAGGTAGATGGTACGATTTCTTATGAGAACTGCACAGGTGCAGTAATCACAGGTGGTTTGGTAAGTGGAAGTACATCAACATACACAGGAGCGCTTCTCAGAACAGCAAAAGACAATGTCATGATATACAAGAAGTATACAGTTACAGAGAAGCTTGTAGCAAATGATTTTGATTTGGACAATGGATCTGAAGTATCAGTGGAGGCTCCGCTTGAGCTCACAGGATATCTGAGGATGTATGAAAAATCTAAGCTTACAGCAACGGCTGCGATTACCGCCGGCGGTCTTTCATTCTCGAGAAATTCGTCTGCTCAGTTTGATGGGAATGTCAAGATAAATACTCTGTATATGACGAGTTACAATAATGTACTTACTATTGGGGCAGAGTCGGAGTTTGAGACAGATGAAGTCAAGATATCAGACAGCTGGGCAAAAGTATATCAGAAAGGAACATTCAAGTGCCCTTCAGACAAGTTCTCAAATGAGGGAACATGGGTAAAGGCAGGAGAATTTGCAGAAGGTGTAGATGCAGGCGAGTGGGCCGGAATCTACTACAATGTTGAACGCGGTACTACGAATATGAAGGGAACTTCGGTTTCCATTCCAACTCAGAGCAGGGTAGTGGAATACGAGGGACTGATATATGCAAGAAACAATTCTTTAGTCACGGCAGAGTATACAGATGTACCGGGATACACAGCATATGTATCGATAAATGGCGGAGATCCAATAAAGGGAGATTCGGGATCGGCGCAGGTCGCAACAGCAAATACAGTTATGAGCGCAACAGCTGATTATGTGGCAGATCAGATCGCAGTGACAAAGAAATATGCTGATCCTGTGATCGTAGCAGATACAAGCTATACAGCCGAGGAGCCTGTATATGATCTCTCGGTACTTGATGTGACAGGAGACACCACTTCGGCATACGGTACAGATATGCAGTACAGAGTAAAGAGCGGATCAAAGCTTCCGGAGGGACTTGTGCTTGCCGATGGCAAGATCACAGGCAAGACATCCGAAACAGGTGAGACAGATGTGACATTTGTTGTGACAGGAAGAAATGGAACATCCGTTGATGTAAACGTGAAGTTTATAGTAAAGGCTGCCGGCACGGAAGTGTCCGATATCAACAAAGTGGTAACTGATGCATCCGTAAGTAAGATAAATCTTGCTGGATGTTCAGTTGTGATAATAGCTGATCCGTCAAATGCATCAAAGTCTTCCATATACATGGATGCAGACCATGACGGAATAGCAGACAACAACAGAGCGCTTAAGATAGGTGGTGAGACAAGTTACGACCTGTCGAAGTGCAAGATATATGGTTATACAGATGGAGACAATGCATATACTGGCGATATATCAATAGTTCTCAGAAGCGGTACGGTAGGTTCCATGTATGGTGCAGGTTCAAACGAGTCCGGAGCTGCAAATGTAACTGTTGAGGGTGATGTTACTGTAAAGGTGCTGGGCGGCACTGTAAGAACAGAAATATATGGCGCATACAATGCACATGCAGCTGCGGTGAATTTCGTTGCAGAAGGCGGAAAGATATATAAGAAGGCCTATGGTGCATATAATTCAGATGTGCAGACGATGAATTTTGCGTTCACAAAGACAGCTATGATGTATGCGGACGACAATTATTCAAACACAGGTGAGGAAGAATTGTATGTCACAAGCGGAGGAAGTGTATCTGGAGATGTAAATGCAGAGGTAGGTGTGTTGAGTACAAGAGAGGCATTTGCCTATAGTTCAAAGATGTATAGAAGCACGTACGCTTTCTTCTACGGAGTTTACAGGACACCTGTGTCAGGAGATGTAAATTACACTCTGAATGGTGACTGGTATGCAGGAAGAATAAATACATTTGTAAACAGTTCCAATGTGGCTGGAGATCTGAATGCTGAGCTGAAGTCAGGTTATATAGGCTGTGGTAATTCGAATGATAGTTCAAAAGCATTCGTATACGGCAATACGAACAATAAGATACGCAATATAAATGTAAGATCGGCTACAGAAGATGCTGTGAGCGGTAAGATCGTTCTTGCTGCAAGCGGAGAGGTAAATGATATTTATTTCAATGATGTCAGTGGCAATACCACTGCGAGTGTTACAGGCCTTTCAGAGAATTTCCAGGTGACACATAAGGGCTCACTCTTCTTAAAGATCAAAGATAAACTTGTTCTCGGAGGTACATACACTGTTGATGAGAACATTGAGACCGATATCCTCAATGTAACTTCTGGTTCAAAGATCAAAGTTGCTGAGGGTGCATCAATTAAGCATACAGCAAATGCTGTCATCGAAGGAGATGTTGAGAATAACGGAACATGGACCTCAGAGGGCAATGTTTATGTAGAGGGAACATTTGTCAACAATGGAATCTGGAATACAAAGAAGTATATGTACGTTGGTGACAGCAGCGCATCAAGTATCAGCGGTAAAGTTGATAATTATGGAACCGTCACAACGGTTTCTGACAGGTCATACAGTACAAGGATCAATGCTTCTTCAATGTTCATCAACCGTGAAGCTGCTACATTTACATTCGGAAATATGGTCAACAGTGGAACCATAGTAAATTATGGTTCTCTGGAAGAGACATATTATAACAACTTCTCGGATGTTGGAAAGGTACTCACAACAACGATTCCGAATCTTAAGTATGTGCTGAAAAACTACAGCAGTGTGTACTATAAAGTTGATGCAGAGTGTCCGGCATACTGCTTCAAGGGTGAGGATGCAAAGATAAGCATTGCAGCAACCAATGCTAACTATCAGAAGACGTCCGGCATTGACGGTGATGCAAATGTATACATAGCTGGAAATATGGATTTCTATGTGACAGTTGACGGCGAACCGATAGACGGAATGAAGATAGATTCTGTGGTATATGGTTCAGCACAGAATGAGGCAACGTCAAGTAACAATGTCAAGTGGCGCGGAACAGTGGCATATGAGCCGACACATGCTGTGATCAACATGGCAAAGCAGGAAGCAACCAATATAACTCTTGCGAAGGTTGAGGACAAGGTTACAGCACAGGTTGGAGTGACAACTAGCAAGTTTGATCCACTCTATGACCTCACAAAGATTGAGGTTCAGAATGATGAGGATGTTGAAAACGGCTATGTCGCATATTCACTTGCTAAGGGGCAGACCCTTCCTGATGGACTTGCGATGTCAGGCGGCAAGATATACGGTACTCCGGTCAAGGCTTCTGCTGAGGCTCAGACAGTGAATATCATTGTGAGAGGACAGAACCAGACCACAGCAGAATTCACGCTTACCATAGAGAAGATAGAGAAGGGTATCCCGACACTTGCTGCATCAAAGGCCGGAACCGCATATGCAGGCAAAACACTTGCGGATGTAGCACTTCCAAAGTCACCACTTGGTGTATATAGCTGGGCAGACAGCACACAGTTGGTTGGCAAGGCTGGATCTGAGGACAATTATGATGCATACTTTGTACCGAAAGATACAGTCAACTATGACTGGAGCAAGCTTGATACTGCTTCAGGAACGTATGAGCAGTTAGAGGACGGCAGTGTCAGAATATCAGTGAAGCTTGCGGTATATGTGAGAAAGCAGGATCCTGTATACACTGTACCTGAGGGAGTGACAGCTATATATGGAGAAACTGTAGGAAAGGCTGTTATTCCAGAAGCAGAAGGCGGAATGTTCATCTGGGAAAATGCTGATGAGTCAGTCGGCGACGTTGGAACAAAGAAGTTCCTTGCAACATTTGTGCCATCTGATGAGGATGTATATGAAAGAGCAGAGCATATAGAGATCACAGTTGAGGTAAAGCCGGCTGAGGCTAAGTTCACACAGGCTATAGACAAGCTCACAGCAAAAGAAAATGACACTCTGGCTGATATAGTACTTCCGGAGGCAGAGAATGGAATCTACACATGGTACACAGACAGAACAACAAAGGCTGAAGATGGCGGAACATACAAGCTGTGCTTTAAGCCTGCTGATATAACTAACTATGACTGGTCAGGAGTAGAGGGCTGGAACAGAGCTTACAGAGGTGTGGTATTCCCAGTACAGGTTGAGATCATCAAAGAGCATGTACATGATTATGGCGATGCATACAAGAGCGATGCTACATATCACTGGAAGGAATGCAGCTGCAAGGATATCCAGAATAAGGCAAAGCATACATTTGACTCAGGAAGCATAAAGACAAGTCCTACTGATACAACAGATGGAAGCAAGGTATATAAGTGTAAGGTCTGCGGATATGTGAAGACCGTGACGATCCCGGCACTTGGCAGGGATATCACTGATCCAGGATACAAGATAAAGGTATCCGGACTTGATTCTCAGAAATATACTGGAAGAACAATTACCCTAAAGAATCTGAAAGTTACATCGGGCAGAACGGTTCTAAGAAAGGGTACTGATTACACGGTAGCATATTCGAACAATAAAAAACATGGCACTGCAACGGTTACAATAAATGGTATCGGAAAATACAGAGGAACTATCACAGAGACATTCCAGATCAAGATAGTAAAGAATTCTGTATTTGCAGTAAAGCAGCCAGGAACTAACATAGTATACAAGTACAAGATCACAAATGCTGATCTGAAGGGCAAGGGAACTGTAGGACTTATAGGCACAACAGTTGCCAAGTCCAATGGAAAGTTCAAGACACTTACGATCAGTGATACTGTAACTATAGACGGAGTGAAATTTAAAGTTACAGCTATAGGCAGCAAAGCATTCAAGGACTACAAGAGTATTGTCAAGGTTGCTGGAGGTGCAAATGTTGTCTCTGTAGGAACATATGCATTCAGCGGATGTACAGCACTCAAGACTATTCCGGCATTCAAGAATGTTACAGCCATAGGCGGTTATGCATTCTATAAATGTAAGTCGCTCACAGCAATGCCGGTAAATAATAAGCTTAAAACCATAGGCAAGGCTGCTTTCTATGGCTGCACATCACTTAAGACACTGACTGTTGGCGGAAAGGTGACAACCATAGGAGAGAGTGCATTCGGTGGATGCAGCAAGATGACAGCAGTTTCAATTGGCGCAAATGTTAAGACAATAGGTGCATCAGCATTCAGCGGCTGCAAGAGCCTTGCCACTGTCAAAGTTGGTTCGGCAAAACTCAAGACTGTATCAAAGAATGCATTCAAGGGCACAAAGTCAAAGATAACATTCAAGATACCAAAGAAATACTATAAGTCATATATGGCTAAGATTAAGGCAAAGGGTGTGGCAGCGCCAAAGAATGCGATATATAAAAAGTATTAAAAAGTAGCATAAGTTACAAGAAATAGACATAGCAGTATTGATGGCAGGGCATGATCAGCTTTCGGGTTGGTTGTGCCCTGCTATTTGTAATTGTTACAAACTAAAAGGGTGATGACAGTACAGGATATATTTGTTATACTGAACATATGTTTGCGGTGCTGATGGAGATTTAATTGTGATTTTAGAGAAGATTATAAGAAAGATAATATTAAAGATTTTATGATAGATAACAGGATGGGAGATAGTGGGATGGAAGATAACTGGATTCAAGATAACAGAATGGAAGATAAAGAGGATTATCTGAGCACACTCAACGAGAGGCAGCTCGATGCTGTTACAACCACAGAAGGATACGTGAGGATCATTGCAGGTGCGGGGACCGGGAAGACGAAGGCGCTTACTCATAGGTATGCATACCTTGTCAATGAGCTGGGAATATCAACTTCGAATATATTGTGTGTCACATTTACGAACAAGGCAGCCAGGGAGATGAGCAAGAGGATAAGACAGATGATAGGTGACAGTGATACTGGCTATATCTGTACATTTCATGGATTCTGTGTGAAGCTGCTGAGGGAAGACATACATGCGATCAACTTCCCACAGAACTTTGTGGTCATGGATGACGAAGATACAGAGGAGATACTCAAGACTGTGTATGAGAATGCACATATACAGTCGAGAACATATACATTTGACTCTGCGAGAGATCATATAACAGCCCTGAAAAGTCAGATGCTGCATATACCGTATCTTGCGGAGATAGGGAACGAAAAACTTCTTGCAGACTATGAGAAGGCAGAGAAGGTGGAGGATAAGGTATTCCTGGGATATTTGTATGAGCAGAAGAAGGTGTATGGGCTTGACTATGACGATCTCATAACGATCGCATTGTATATACTTCAGACAGATGAAACGAAGCGGATCAAATGGCATGAGCGGATGATGTATGTCATGGTGGATGAATTTCAGGATGTGAGCAACAGTCAGTATGCGCTGGCAGAGATTCTCAGTGGATATCACAGAAATCTGTTCATAGTGGGAGATCCGGATCAGACCATATATACATGGCGCGGGGCACAGATAGAATACATACTTGAATTTGACGAGACACATGAGAATACCAGAACCATATTCCTTGATATGAATTACAGATCAACACCAGAGATACTCGCTGTGTCCAACTCGCTCATAGAGAAGAACAAGAAGAGGCTTCCGCACAGGCTTGAGGCGTATAAGGAGTCGGGCAGAAGACCTATATATATACATTCCAGGACGACCGGGGATGAGGCTCAGTGGATGACCTCGGAGATACAGAGACTGGTGTCGGAAGGTGTATCGTACAACGAGATGGCGGTGCTGTACAGATCTCATTTTGTATCGAGGAATATAGAGGAGTCGTTCATCAAAGCAAAGATTCCGTATACACTGTACAGTGGAGTGGAGTTTTATAAAAGAAAAGAGATAAAGGATGTACTTGCATATCTCAGGATGATAGTCTATCCGGACGATCTGTCATTTCGCCGCGTGATCAATGAGCCAAAGCGCAACTTTGGCAAGAAACGAATGGCTCTTGTAAAGGCATATGCGGAGAGTCACAGATGTTCACTGTATAACGGCCTCCTGGACATTCTGGAGGATAAAACGATCAAGAAGGCTGGGGCTGTAGCATTTGTGGATACCATAGAGGCGTTCAAGAAGACCTATAAGGAAAAGAGTCTGTCAGATCTGGTGACGGAGGTACTGGATCAGACCGGGTATGAGGCGATGCTCAGACAGTCGGGTGAGCAGGAGCGTCTGGATAATCTGGCGGAATTCAAGCAGTCTGTAGATGAATACGAGAAGACGTCAGGTGAGGAGAATACCCTGGAGGAATATCTCCAGAGCATCGCGCTCTACACGAACAATGACCGTGAAAAAGACAAAGAGACAGTGTCCATGATGACAGTTCACACGGCAAAGGGATTGGAATTCCCTTATGTGTTCGTGTGTGGGATGAATGAGGGGATATTCCCAAGTAAGCACGTGGATACAGAGGAACGCCTGGAGGAAGAAAGACGAATGGCGTATGTGGCATTTACCAGAGCGGAGAAGGCTCTGTATATCAGCGATGCCGAGGGTTTGAACTATGATGAGTCTTTCCGGTATCCATCCAGATTCATCTTCAATATAGACCGTGACGTGATAGACTATGCACAAGATCTCCCCAAAAGACTGGTGGACGATGCTATGAGCTACATAGCGGCAAATGAATCAAGGATATGCCCTTCGGATACGGAATTTTCAGTGGGCGACCGTGTGATGCATAAAGTATTTGGAGAGGGCACTATAACAGCTATGCGGACAGATATAGGCTGCTATGTCATAAAGTTTGACAAGATGGCGACTGAGAGAAATCTGAAGATTGGGACGGCTCTTGAAAAGCTTGGATGATAGCGTAGGAAACACTAGTCAGTGAAAGCAGCGAACAATGATATATGAAACAGACAGGGACAGACTACCGGATTGGTGGCTGTCCTTTTTGTTTTACCCCGGTGTGAAAAAAATAGTACACTAAATGAGGTAGAATTGCATAAGAGAAAAGTTAGGATTGTGAAAAAATATGATACGGTGTCGGAAAGGAGCAAAAATGGTACATATAGTTGTAGATCTTGAGATGAACTGGTTGGACTTCAAATATGAAAATGAGAGAAAGATAAGCACCAATGAGGTGATAGAGATCGGGGCCGTTACCATGAATGAAAAATTCGAGGAAATAGGCGTATTTAAGATGTATGTAAAACCGCAGTTCAACGAAAAGGTGGTAAAAAAGGTTGAGAAGCTCACGGGAATAACCATGGATAAGATTCAGGATAGTCCTGTGTTTGCAGACGCATTTGACGCTTTCATAAAGTGGTGCATCAGTTTCGGAGAAGAAGTGGTCATGTATGGCTGGAGCGATTCTGATGAACTTCAGCTTCGCAGAGAAATGAAGCTGAAGAACATACCGTGGAATGAAGATGTAGACAAGGTGTTCGGACAGTGGCATGACTTCCAGAAGGAATTCAGCGATCTGGTTGGCATTGGAAGGATCATTACTTTATCCCAGGCGGTGGATTATGCAGGTATAGACTTCGCAGGTCAGAAGCATGACGCTTGCTGTGATGCCAGAAACACCGCATATCTTCTGGCACTCACAAAGGACGAGAAAAGATTTGCCAAGACCATGAAGAGTGTGCTGGAGGCATTCAATCATGAAGAACTGACCTCGAGCATAGGGAGTTTGATAGACTTCTCAGCGTGGAATGGAGTTGGGGCTTGAGATGAACTATAGGGGGCTGCCGGAAGGCGGCCTTCTTGTGGGAGAATGGGGATAGATGGGAGAGAATGACAGAGTGAGTTGGTGGTAATAATCATGGTTAAGGGATGGTAAATGTTGTCGATTTCGAGGGGGTGCTGGAATGAGTGGTCGAAAATCGGGAGTGAATGGTAGGACAGGGATGGGGGAATGGTGTATAATAATATAAAAGTAAAAGCTTGTATATAATACAAGCTTTTATACATTGAGATAGTTCCAAAATGTAACAATTAATAGATTGCATATAAAATGTGTCAAATTTACATTCCACAATGTAGTTGGATTATATATTAAATAAACGTGGATATCAATGACAAATATGAGTAGTTGAATTAGGTATTTATGAATAAAGGATAATAAAACTAATCCATTGACACATTTTATATGTAATAAGCATTGACAGACGATAGTATTTATGTTAAAAATAAATCATAGGAGAGGAGGTGAATTATATAAATGTTTCAATTAAAAATTCTATTTAAATTGGAGAACAATCATTTGCCAAAGGAAATGGATCGGCTTATGCTCAGTTTCTTCAAGGCGGCAACAGAACGATATTCCAAGGATATGTTTAATGCGTTATATGATAAAAGCAGATCGATAATAAAAACATACACATATTCGTTTAATCTTCCTGGTGCCGCATTTGTTAAAGATGGCATAGAGTTACAGAAGAACGAATTCACAATGTTTTTTTCTGATGCTGATCAGGGAGAACTTATGATGTTCTTTAATGCATTTCAGGGAATGAAGTATCAGAAGTATCCCATGGCGGGAAATTCCATGCAGTTGGTGTCGATGTATATTCAGAATATGAATGAGATCAAAGATGACGAGATAATAATCAGAATGTCTAGTCCTTTGATCGTCAGAAGACACAATTCGGATGATAATTCAGATAAGTATTATGTATACAATACGGATGGATTTGAGCAGGCGCTGAGGGAGAATACAGATATTTTTATCGATAGGATGAACATACCTGTGAAATCTGACAGTTTTGGGATTGAACCGATCAAGGCAAAAAAGGTTGTGATTCCTGTGTTTGGTAGGAATACAGATGCTTCGTTGGGGATATTTAAACTCAAGGGTGACAGGGATCTGTTGAATCTGTTGTATATGGCAGGAATTGGGGCAAGGAGATCTGAGGGAAAAGGTAAATTTGATATACTCGCGTAGAAAGGAGGGAGAAGAGTGGACAGGATAGTTATAAATTTAGGAGATTTTCTAAAGAACGCGGGAATAGTGGGACTTAATTACATACTTGAGGATGTTATCTGCGCAGAGAAGGATAAAGACTACGGATATACGTCAGATAGACAGGCAATATGGCTCTCAAGAGACTTTGCTTTGAACTGCAACTGGACAGATATATATTTTAAAGCGTTTACGAAATATTATAGAGATTATTCAGTGTATCAGGCGGTTATAGACGAGATAAACAGTATTCTTGCAGTAATTGAGAATGACAACTTTAAGCTTAAAGATATGAAAGATAAGTTGAAATTTATCAATGATAAGTTACTTTCTAATAGCTACAAATCAGGATTTGCCAGTGTAAAAGACAAGCTTGGTGTGACGCATCCATATGAGGACCTACAGGTACAAAAGTTAAAAGATACAATGGATGTTCAGGAAGTAAAACGAAAACTAGAAGAACTTTTGCACTTTTTGAAACAGCCAATATGTGAAGAGACATTTGTCATGAAAAGTGCACTGTACAATTATATAAATCGTTTCTGGGATGGCAAATGCTTTTTGCTTAGAGCAAATGCAGCAAAAAACATGAGGGAAGTGTTTGAGACTGACTTTGCTGTGCCATTAAGGGAATATATAAAGAAATCACATGATAAGGAAAAGGATATATGTATAGACTGCGGAAATCTTATATCCGGAAAAGAGAAAGTTTCTATAGCTTTCATGAAAGATATGGCAGATGACTTGAGTAGAAAGAGATCTGCATTCTGGAACTGTAAAGTGGATGCCTTTCTGTGTCCGATTTGTGCATATATATATGCTTTAGCGCCTCTTGGATTTTTGATAATTGGCAGACGATATGTATTTGTGAATGTAGGCAGTGACATTGATAATTTGTTAGCTGCAAATAACAAGTATAGTCACGAAAGTATAAAATCACAGAAAGACACAGAGAAAGAAGAACGATATAGTTCATGGATAGCAAGAACCATAAATATTTTGTTGGGAATAAAGACAAAAGGTCTTAGTAATGTACAGGTTATAACAAGGGGAATAAATGATACGGATACCTATACATTTGATGTTATTAGCAAGAATGTGCTGTCTATATTGAATGATAAAGGGATAAAAAACAGTATAGATTTACTTAGTAAGCATCCATATGTCAAGAATGGAACGGATTATATAAATGTTCATGAAAGTGTGATATTGAATATTCTCAGGTATAGAAGTCAGTATGATTTGCTAAACACATTACTGAAAATAGCTATTGAAACAAATGGGGTAGTTTACACAGCAGCAAATGTTTATGATGTGCAACTTAGAACAAATGTCCATAATATTGATACAGATAAGAAAAAAGGAGGAATAATAATGAATCGATACAGTGTGAGGGATCGTGGTTACGAATTGCGTAAAGCATTGCTTTTGGCAAAAGGTGCTACAGATGATTCGTGTATAAGAGGAACTGTGTATCAGCTGTTAAATGCATTGTCCGTGGGAAATGCAAATAAATTTATGGAAATTGTATTAAGAGTATATTGTTCCACAAAGTTACAGGTACCTAATGAGTTTATAGAGTGTCTTGGAGATCAGAACAGGTTTAAAGAATATGGCTATGCGTTTTTATTAGGATTACAGGGTAGTCATTATGAGAAGAAGGAGGAGATCATTAATGAGTAGAAATGGTTTAACAATTACAATAGTATTCCTTGCCGAGAGTGCGAATTATGGTGAGGGTGTAGGAAACATCAGTACATTAAAAAAGATGACAAGGGGAAATTATGAGCAGTATTCATATATTTCAAGGCAGGCACTCCGATACAACATGATACAGCAGCTTGGATGGGATACAACTCCGGTTGATGGAAAAAGTGGGGTTGTACAGTTTGCTCCATCAGCAAGTATAGTGAATTATCCTGAAATAGATCTTTTTGGTTATATGAAAACTAGTTCAAAGGAGGATGATAAAAAGGGAGGTGCCATGACAAGAAGTGCAGTTGTAAGGCTAAGTAATGCCGTTGCACTTGAACCATATAAAAGTGATCTAGAGTTCCTTACTAATATGGGACTTGCAAGGAGACAGAATCTTGAAAATGGTATAGCACAGAGTGAAATCCACAGATCTTTGTATACATATACAATAACAATAGATCTGGATAGGATCGGTGTTGATGGAGATATAAATATCCCTTCTGAGGAGAAGGCGGACAGGGTTAAGAAATTCCTGGACACAGTGATGTTCCTTTATAGAGATATAAAAGGAAGAAGAGAGAATCTGAGTCCTGTGTTTGTGGTTGGTGGAAGATATTCAAGAAAGAACCCATTCTTTGAGAATAGGATTGTTGTAGAAGATTCTCGCCTGAATGTTGGGCTGATATCTGAAGTAATCAATAGCAATGATGATATAAAAGACAACACGATGACAGGCGTGATGAGTGGTATATTCACAAATGATAAAGAGATAAAAGATACGATCAATGCAGTTACGGTAGCGGAAGTATTTACTCATTTAAAGAAGGAAGTTGATGAATATTATGGAGAGAGCAATTAGGATCGAATGTTATCAGAGGACGGCTAATTACAGGAAACCTAGTAGTTTTATCATCAAAGAGTCGTATCCTATGCCGCCATATTCAACAGTTATCGGGATGGTACATGCTGTATGTGGCTTCAAGGAGTATCATCCAATGAAAGTAAGTATTCAGGGAACGAACTCTGGATCTGTGTCGGAACTATATACAAGATATTCATTTTCTATGGACTCAAAGTATGAGGCAGGACGCCATAATATTTGTATTGATGAAGGTGATAAAAAATATGGAGCATTTAAAGGCATAGCTCATGTAGAATTGATATGTAATAGCAGAATGATCATTCATATAGTTCCTGAGGAGAAAGACTATGATAGGGTGTTAGAAGGACTAAATAATCCTGTTGTATATCCTTCGCTTGGAAGATATGAGGATTTGCTGGATATACAGTCAGTCAGGGAAGTTACGTTGAGTGAAGACGAACAGGTTGAAACTCTTAATGATATCTATATGCCGGTAAGTAGTGAGATTGATGACTTGGGAACTATTTATACACTTACTAAGGAATATGAGATTACTAAGCAAGGACTTCGCCGCTGGAAGAAGGAAGGTGGCAAGATTAAGGTATATCACATGGCAAAGGGAACGGTATTTGAAGATGTGTGTGTCGATGAGTTGGGGGCAGTTGTAGCGTTGGCATAATTGGAATCTATTAATAGTTACATTTTGGAATTTATGGGGAGGGAGACCGGCATGGAGTATTATGCAAAGTCAGTTGGAAAGTGTCTGTCGAAAGATAGGGTAGATAGAATTGTAGAAAACACGATTTCATTGATAAATGAATATGATGAAAACGGATACTATGAATTGATATGTAAATTAAAAACCTACTTGAAAAATATAGATATAAAGCTATCTGATAAAGAGCAAAAAACACTGGCAGCACACACACAAGAAATCTTGGCATGTGCAGAAAAGTTTTTTGATATATATGGAACTTATTTTACAGACAAAGAAAAGTATCTGATCACGAAAGCCTGTGAATGGCATGATGTTGGTAAAGTGAATTTAGTGTTTCAGTCTATAGTTAATCCAAATATACATTTAGCTAGTGATGTGGCGCAGATTCCACATGGTTTTCTGAGTGCGTTAAGTGTTTCCAAGAAAAAAATATGTGCAGAAATGATGGGTAATAACTTGGAATTACTCAAAGATGATTTTAGGATACTGGTTTCTGCAATATATTATCATCATGATAGAGATGATGTATACACTAATAATTATATAGAAAAATATGCTGAGAAATGGTATAAAAGCAAGGTTTCGGAATATTTGAGTGATGAAGAATTCAAATTTATGAGAACCAATAGGAATAAATTGCTATTTTCTGATGCACCTGATGTTAGACGATCCTCTTTAGAAATACCAGAGGATATATGGTGTGAATATATGCTTGTTAAAGGCATGTTGAATAAGTTCGATTGGACGGTTAGTTCCGGATATGAGGAAGCAGAGCTAGGTGTTGATATTTTTGAAAAGAAGTTATGCAAAAATATAGAGACGAAGATGCAGGGATCTCTTCGACCGGCCCAGAAATACATGAAAGCTAATTCTGACAAAAATGTCGTGATGATAGCACCTACAGGTTCAGGAAAGACAGAAGCGGCATTACTCTGGCTGAACGGCGATAAGGGGTTTTATACATTGCCACTTAGGGTATCGGCAAATGCGATATATGAGAGAATTAAATATAAATATGAATTTGAAAATACAGCTATACTTCATTCAAACAGTCTGAGTTATTACTCAAGAAGCAATTCAGATACTATTGGTGATCAGCAGAAACGGTATGAGAGAGCAAAACTACTTGCATATCCTCTTACAGTGTGTACTGTTGATCAGCTATTGAAATTTGTGTATAAATTCCCTGGCACAGAAGTATTTGCGGCAACATTGAAGTATTCAAAACTCATAATCGATGAGATACAGGCGTATTCACCCAAGATAGTTGCGGCACTGATATACGGACTTAAAGAGATAAACATGATGGGCGGAAAATTTGCAATTATAACGGCTACATTTCCACCGGTTATGTCGCATTTTATGAAAGGACATGGCTTATTGGAAGACAGGGATTATGTATATCAGGATTTCTCGGCATGTGCTAGGAATGACAGACATCGTATAAAGATGGTGAATGGAGATTTAGACATTGATAAGATCGTTGAAGAGGGGCAGCAGAAAAAGGTTCTTGTAATTTGTAATACAGTTACAAAAGCACAGAAATTATATATGGATATCATAGGAAGCGGAATGTGCTGTGATCTTCTCCATTCAAGATATATAAACAGACATAGAAGGATACTGGAAAATAAAATAATGGATTTCTCCAAAGATGAATCCGCAATAGGAATCTGGATAACAACACAGATAGTAGAGGCCAGTCTTGATATAGATTTTGATGTACTTTTCACTGAGATGGCAACTGCGGATAGTCTATTACAGAGAATGGGACGATGCAATAGAGCTGGGTATAAAAGTACGGATCAGCCTAATGTATATGTATATGTAAATAACTCAGGTGTAAGGAATGATAAGAAGAGAGGAATATATGATAGGGTTATATATGATCGATCAGTGGAGACTTTGCGAAGATATGATGGGAAGTTGATGTCAGAGACAGACAAAAGAAACTATATAAATGAGGTATATGATATTAATGCGATAGAAGGTTCATGGTATTTTGATACAATAAAGAAAAATCTAGATAAATTTGAAAACTTGAAACCGCTTGATTACAAGAGCAAGAAAGATGTGGATTATGATTTCAGAGAAATAAACAGTATCACACTTATTCCTGATGATGAATATTATAATAGCTGCGATATTATAGAAAAAGAGATAGAGTTATTGCAAACGCCGCGAGTTGATAGAGAAATCAGGCAGTTGATAAGATCAGACATATTAGACAGGACACTAAGTCTTAATCTGTATTCGAGCAAATATGGTGTGGAAGGTATAGATACATGTATTGAAGGTACAAATATTCATAGAACATCGATGCGTTATGAATTTGATGAGGAAACGGGCACAGGAGTAGGTTTGGATCTGTTCAATAAAAATGACGAGGATAATTTCCTGTAGGAGGATGTGCATATGGAGAATCGTATCACAGGTGTTATGGTCTATTATTACTTTGTGTGTAAAAGAAAGTTATGGTATTTCAGTAATGAGATACATATGGAAGAAGATAATGAGAATGTTCAACTCGGAAAACTGCTGGATGAGGAGAGCTATAAACGCGACGAGAAACATATAAATATAGACAATATTATTAATATTGATTTTATAAAAGACCATAATGAATTACACGAGATAAAAAAGAGCAGGGCGATTGAGGAAGCCGGAATATGGCAGATTAAATATTACTTATATTATTTGGAGAAAAGAGGGGTAAGTAATCTTAAGGCCAAAATTGATTATCCTTTGATAAAGAAAACTCTTGTTGTGGAGCTGAGCGATAGCGACAAAACTGAGTTGGACAGTATTTTAAAAGAGATAGACATAATTGCCGAAGGAGAATTTCCACCTGTTTTTGAAGAGAAAAAAATCTGTACTAAGTGTGCATATCATGATCTCTGTTTTATTTAGGAGGATTTTATGGGACAAAGTTTTTATGTATATAATGATGGGGATCTTAAACGTAAAGACAACACATTAAGATTTACATCGTATGATGGAGAGAAGCGGGATATTCCGATTGAGCGTATAGATGATATATATATTATGTCAGAAATGTCATTTAATACAACTTTTCTGACATACATATCGCAATATGGAATACCGATTCATTTTTTTAATTATTATAATTTCTATACAGGCAGTTTTTATCCGAGAGAACAGTTGCTTGCAGGAAATTTGCTTGTGAAACAGGTAGAACATTATACTAATTATACAAAACGCATGGTTATAGCCCACAAATTTATTGAGGCAGCGGCTGATAACATATACAGAAATCTGAGGTATTATAATGGACGTGGGAAAGATGTTTCTCAACAGATGAGAGAAATTGATAGTTTGAGAAGAGAAATTGGCAGATCTAATACGATTGAAGAACTGATGGGAATAGAGGGAAATATAAGAAAAAGTTATTATTCTGCATGGAATGTTATAGTCGACCAGGAGATTAACTTTGATAAAAGAGTCATGCATCCACCGGATAATATGATAAATTCGTTGATTTCATATGTAAACTCGCTTATATATTCAAAGGTATTGAGTGAAATATATAAAACTCAGTTAAATCCAACTATAAGCTATTTGCATGAACCGGGCGTAAGAAGATTTTCACTGTGCCTTGATATATCAGAGGTATTTAAGCCACTTATAGGTGACAGATTAATATTTTCCTTATTGAACAGACGTCAGATTACAGAAGATAGTTTTACAAAGGAACTTAACTTTTTACATTTGAAAAAGGAGAGTTCAAGGCTCATTGCTCAAGAATTGGAAAAGAACCTGAAAAAAACAATTATGCATAAAGAATTAGGCCGCCAGGTGTCGTATCAGTATTTGATGAGACTTGAGGCTTATAAATTGATAAAGCATTTAATTGGAGAAAAACAGTATGAAGGATTTAAAATATGGTGGTGAGAAATGTATGTTGTACTGGTATACGATATTAGCTTAGATGATAATGGCCGGAAACGATGGTCACATGTATTCAAGATATGCAAGAAGTACCTGACACATATTCAAAATTCAGTATTTGAAGGTGAAATTTCAAAGGTGCAACTTGTAAAGCTGCAGAGAGAATTGGATGAGTATATTGATAAGCAACAGGATTCGGTGATCATATTTAAAAGTCGTCAGGAAAGATGGCTGGACAAAGAATTCTGGGGAGTTAAAGATGATGCAACTAGTTTTTTTATTTGATGCCTAGGGCATTGTCGACCTGAAATGTTGCAAAATTACAGGGACATCGACAATCTAGTGTTTATGCGGAGAATGAAGAAAGCTGGTGATGTATACATATGATTTAGCATTGTATGATGGTAGGTCGACAAAAAAACACTGAATAGGCTTGAAAAATGATAAGGTGTTGCGATACGGGATTTAATAGATACATAGTGGAATGTAAATTTCGCTGAGTGATTAACACTCCGACACCATAAAAACCGATTTAATAGATACATAGTGGAATGTAAATTCGCAATGTGTGTATACATGACATATACACTTAATAAGGATTTAATAGATACATAGTGGAATGTAAATCATACTCATCATTGTCATTCTCAACGTATGTAGGGGATTTAATAGATACATAGTGGAATGTAAATGGAATCATGGGCGCAACTTAAAGACGGGCAGTCAATGGATTTAATAGATACATAGTGGAATGTAAATCGTGTAGTCTTTAGCCACTCCGCTGTCCTTTGATAGATTTAATAGATACATAGTGGAATGTAAATCTCAATAAAGTGGTCTATCTCCTTGATAGCATCTAGATTTAATAGATACATAGTGGAATGTAAATAATGAGGCGGTTGCATCACCGATAATACGTGTAGGATTTAATAGATACATAGTGGAATGTAAATAAAAGCGTCAAAATAGACAATCCATTTAAAAATTTTGGATTTAATAGATACATAGTGGAATGTAAATCATAGTATATACTAGCGTACTGCTCCAGGAAACCGATTTAATAGATACATAGTGGAATGTAAATTAAATGAGGCATAAAGAGGTTGCTCTTGATACCTTTTGATTTAATAGATACATAGTGGAATGTAAATTGAAGTGGACACTTATGACTGTCATGGCTGTTGCCGGGATTTAATAGATACATAGTGGAATGTAAATTATAAATAAGCTAAATCGACATTGAATATATCAGCTGATTTAATAGATACATAGTGGAATGTAAATACCGTTATAACGCTGCTATCCCTATCGTCATAATCGGATTTAATAGATACATAGTGGAATGTAAATCAGACTGTTTGACAAGTCCTGCAACTGCTGTTGATGATTTAATAGATACATAGTGGAATGTAAATAAGGTTACAAGAATAATAAAAAGCATATTATATTATGATTTAATAGATACATAGTGGAATGTAAATCAGGTTTGACGGTAAGTTCTTGAGTCCGTCTATTGATTTAATAGATACATAGTGGAATGTAAATTAATTTATAGAACTGAATGGTAACTGCTGACCAGAGATTTAATAGATACATAGTGGAATGTAAATCTTATAAGAACGAACATCAGACGAAGCACTAAAACCGATTTAATAGATACATAGTGGAATGTAAATCCCGGAAAGCTTGTCACGGACTTAATGCGGTCTATCGATTTAATAGATACATAGTGGAATGTAAATGTGATCTGACGAAGCAAGGCATCAACAAACTTAAAAGATTTAATAGATACATAGTGGAATGTAAATACATACGTGTCATTTGGTAGTTCATGCTACATAAGATTTAATAGATACATAGTGGAATGTAAATTCTGAATTGCTAGCAGGAGAGCCATCATGGTGTCCAAGATTTAATAGATACATAGTGGAATGTAAATCTTGTTACAATACCTAGAACTAAAATCGAAATATCAAAAGATTTAATAGATACATAGTGGAATGTAAATATACAATCTAACTAGCGTGTCAAAATCGGGACACTTGATTTAATAGATACATAGTGGAATGTAAATTATATTCTGAATTGGTAGTGCAGTACACATTTTTAGATTTAATAGATACATAGTGGAATGTAAATCGCGTTAGAGGGATAAAGCTAAAAAAAGAACGTCGATTTAATAGATACATAGTGGAATGTAAATTAATTTAAAACAATGTAATTCCATTTAAAAAATTCGATTTAATAGATACATAGTGGAATGTAAATGACTAACTTCGTAAGAAAAATAATATCCGCTCATTCGATTTAATAGATACATAGTGGAATGTAAATGTGATTGAGCTTCATTTATCGCACTTATCACAGATGGATTTAATAGATACATAGTGGAATGTAAATATCGACAACGGTTTGATCATGTCTATATTGTCGCGATTTAATAGATACATAGTGGAATGTAAATTAGGCATTACCGTTGTGGCTTTTATTGCCTATATGCGTGATTTAATAGATACATAGTGGAATGTAAATTCGTTAAAGGTCTGTACCGCATCCTGTCCCTCCATGATTTAATAGATACATAGTGGAATGTAAATTAAGTAGCCCTACTTTATCATTATGCACCTTTTCGATTTAATAGATACATAGTGGAATGTAAATAACAAACCTCTTATTCCTGTCATAAAGTTATATGTTGATTTAATAGATACATAGTGGAATGTAAATATCACCTGTGTCAAGCTGATACCTGTTTGTATCTTGCGATTTAATAGATACATAGTGGAATGTAAATCTAAATGCTAATGTCGTATCTTTTAAGTCCTGTCTAGATTTAATAGATACATAGTGGAATGTAAATATCGGCAAGACGGGGAGAAAGGCGAAAAAATGAAGATTTAATAGATACATAGTGGAATGTAAATCAGTCAGGACAGTTTACGATGCCGACATGAAATATGATTTAATAGATACATAGTGGAATGTAAATCAAAGACAGCAAGACACTTGCTTACAGAAGCAAAGGCGATTTAATAGATACATAGTGGAATGTAAATAACACAGCGGATAGGGTGTTAGGAATGTCAATACGATTTAATAGATACATAGTGGAATGTAAATACATCTACGAGGGGCGCAATGGGTAATATGTCGAGGATTTAATAGATACATAGTGGAATGTAAATCTTAATACCTTTATCATATACAACAGCAACACCGAAGATTTAATAGATACATAGTGGAATGTAAATACTTTCGGAGCGTCAGCCGGAGACGGTCTCCCGGGATTTAATAGATACATAGTGGAATGTAAATATAATTAGAAAGAATAGTATTATTATTATTAGGGTTGGATTTAATAGATACATAGTGGAATGTAAATCACGGCTCGCAAGCACAATAACACTCTTTAGTGCGTGATTTAATAGATACATAGTGGAATGTAAATTACCCCCGTGTGTAAGTCTCATACTTCAATATTCCGATTTAATAGATACATAGTGGAATGTAAATCTATTTGCGAACTGGTTCAGCGTTCGGGCGATAAGGATTTAATAGATACATAGTGGAATGTAAATAATGTAATCGGGACACCTGTCGGAGTATCGGGACGTCTAGATTTAATAGATACATAGTGGAATGTAAATATAGGTGCGCGCTTATACTTCCACAATCCGCATTGAGATTTAATAGATACATAGTGGAATGTAAATAGTGGTGTTGTAGACTTCTGTCCCGATTTTGCAAGGATTTAATAGATACATAGTGGAATGTAAATTCAAGATATATAGCACGTTCGCCGTCTGCTAGCTCTGGATTTAATAGATACATAGTGGAATGTAAATAAAAGACCAGCTACAAAAGAGGAACAGCACGAATACGATTTAATAGATACATAGTGGAATGTAAATCAGCAGAATATGTTTACCCCGCAAGTAGAGCCAGCGATTTAATAGATACATAGTGGAATGTAAATCACTCTCAACAGTGTGGTAAAGTTCGGAAATTATCGATTTAATAGATACATAGTGGAATGTAAATCTGCACAAATGTCTGAATTTACAGCGTGGCTTTGGATTTAATAGATACATAGTGGAATGTAAATACGATCAACCACGTGGTTGTTTTTGCACGGTTACGGATTTAATAGATACATAGTGGAATGTAAATCACCTCTTTGTTATGTCGGCATTGCGCCTCATAAGATTTAATAGATACATAGTGGAATGTAAATCATTATTCACAGTGGTTGTTATACTTGCGCTTACTGCGATTTAATAGATACATAGTGGAATGTAAATGTATCTGCTTTTGTTTTAGATAAAAAAGTTTCATGGATTTAATAGATACATAGTGGAATGTAAATTGGGCATATGCCCTCAGGACGAGTACGTAACTTCTGATTTAATAGATACATAGTGGAATGTAAATCGGCTAGGCGATGGCGGTCAAGAGTTGGCTACTAGGATTTAATAGATACATAGTGGAATGTAAATACTATCAGCCATGCCGTAGTTTTTCCGCTTGACCTGATTTAATAGATACATAGTGGAATGTAAATGCAAAAACATACGCACTTGCAGACACTACGACAATAGATTTAATAGATACATAGTGGAATGTAAATGTGCGGCGACATATCATTTTTTTATCAAAAATATTTGATTTAATAGATACATAGTGGAATGTAAATTAGCCATAAAATCATATACCTTGTTGCCCTCGTATGATTTAATAGATACATAGTGGAATGTAAATATCTTCAGAACTATGATCATAATATGACATGTACCCGATTTAATAGATACATAGTGGAATGTAAATACTATTAACAATACTTTTATCATAAGCGCAGCCCGATTTAATAGATACATAGTGGAATGTAAATATTATGTTTTGCATGGGGTCGGTACGTAGCTTTTTGATTTAATAGATACAT